>ENA-ORTN01000201-ORTN01000201.1-human-gut-metagenome-genome-assembly--contig:-NODE-201-length-65911-cov-10.208926_pt1 | contig 65911 bp, 41 predicted proteins | sample MGYA00242070_ERZ509189 | MGnify/ENA primary metagenome ERZ509189 (study PRJEB26280, sample SAMEA2338821) | human gut metagenome | biome: human gut; feature: human-associated habitat; material: faeces...
CGGTCCATTCCCAGATTGCGCACTTCGTAGCGGATCCCTGTGATTCCATTATCATATTCATCAATATGCAATGTCAGCTTTCTGTCCTCAGGAAGTACGGAAATACTCTCTCCTGCCACCTGGTTTCCCATATCCTGAATGTATCCATGAAGAGCATTGATCTCTTTTCCATCAAACTCTGTATACACCACAGGAAATTCAGGCGCATCCATTGAAGAATAAACAGCCTCTTCCTTTTGCATATTTTTTCTTGCAGCAAAGAAATACACAGCCACCGATGCGGCAAATACCATTGTAAGTATCCCTGCTGTCCGTATTATTTTTTTCATATCATTCAGTCCTTTAAACTCAGCCCATTTATACAGCCGCCTGTTTTGACGGTCCCTTTCATTTTATATAATAACCTGTGAAACTACAACTTAATCTTTTTTTAAGTACTAAAACTTCCCACACCGATGTGGTGTGTTGAACCTTGAAAATTCAATATTTCAGCCAATAAAAAAGGCATAAACCTGTTCCGTTTGGTATAATGGAATTGACTAGAAACCATCTTTACAAAGGAGATTTATGCCATGTCCAGTATACCACAAATCGTACTTCCATGCACCGGGAAAGAAATCATAATCAAGAAATCTTCCCGTGAATTTCGTGTGTTCAGCATAAATGAGCAAAAACAATTATGTACATATTTATGCAAACATATGTCCTATAAAAACATGGGAATTCTTATATGCCTCTACACAGGACTTCGTATCGGAGAAATATGTGCCCTTCGCTGGAAGAACATTAAAAAGAAGGTTATCTGCTGACTGGCTCAGATTCTTATGTAGAACCCCGAACGATGCAAAACCATTTTAAATATGTACTGACTGCCGCACAGGTAGAAACAACAAACTTCCATACTTTTGCGACAAGGTGCGTAGAAGCCGGGTTTGATATCAAAAGTTTAAGTGAGATTCTTGGTCATTCCAATGTCAATATCACCATGAACCGCTATGTTCACCCGACAATGGAACTGAAACGTCAGAATATGCAGCGACTGTCCTGCCCTTTCCCCTCTAATTTCGTGGAATAAGGTACTCTGCGAATTTAAATATTATCTTTGTTTCAAGCAGATATACTATATAAGGTTGTTTTTTTATAGTATATAATATATTTTACCAAATACCAAACACAATTTTGTTCTGCATAAAAAGAAAAAGCTGATATAGTACTTCAAAACAAGAAAAAGAAACCGGGAAACGTAACACTTCCCGGTTTCTTTTTATCACATATTTCTTTGGCAAGCGGATATTCGCAATCCGCTTTGCTACTTGCTCATAACCAAATAACTGCTCCGCAGTTTATCAGAAGGAGCTTGCACTCCTCCTGATACAAGCAAGTCCCCACCCACTGCTTATTGCTTTTCGCAATTGAAGCAAGGGACTTACTTGATTTGGTTAAATTCTCATATTAATGATTGTAATTTTGTTAATAAACCACAAAAATAGCCGCCCCAGTCTGAGAAACTAAGCGACTATTTTAGCTAAACCAGACTAACCGTCTATCGGCAGCCCTTTTATATCGTATATATTAACACGCATCCTCACACATGTCAAATTTTCCGAACATATTTTTTATAACCATTTTTATCCTCTTCCAGCAAGAAAACTCCGACCTCTAAGGTGGTAGATAAATTGCTGCCATTATCATTGCATGGAAACCGTTATATAACCGAACTTACACCATTGATACTGTTCTACTTTAGAATAATCGTAATAATATTCCGTCTTTGCAAGGCTGACCGGGTTGTCTATGTAATCATATATATGCTTCTTTCGGCTGAAAATCTGATCAACATCTACATTCAGACCAAGTGCTGCGTATTCCTGCCTGACATCCTCTTTGATTAGCTCTTCATCCGGCGATCCGGTTTCTCCTTCCGCAACACCTTTTACCTGAAACTGATTGCCATCATATTGAACTTCCATATACAGGCGGTCTCCATGTCCATCAAAAAATCTTCTTTCAACACTCTGCTCCGCTGCAAGAATCCACTGATCATTCTGCTTATACTTAAATACTCTGGTATCACCTTTCTGAAAAACTTCAGCTCCTGTAATCATATTATAGGTTGCCTGACACAAATGCTCTGCTGCAAGACGAACCGTTCCGTTTTCAACTTCGTACATCTGCAGTCTTATTGTTGAACTTTGCATATCCGTATATGGTTCCAGATTTACGATCAACAATTCATCTGCACCATCTCCGTCATAATCTTCAATATCACAGGTCAGTGGCTGAGGATCCAGATCGGATCTTCCCTGAATATCTTCTGCATTATTCGGATAGTAAATATATCCGTCATATGTTTCTGATTTTTCGCATAAATACTGATAATTTCGGGCAAATTTTTCAAGTTCCGAAGCTGAATCTTCCGTTTCATTTGATCGCATTACAATCGTTTTAAGCTTGATATCCTGTCCCGGTGAAACATTTACGGTGGTTGTTTGCGTTTCATACCCGTCTTTTTGAAAGGTCAGGGTCATTCTTCCGATTGCTGATATTATAAATGTACTGTCCGAGAAATTTAAATCCATGTTAAAAACCTGCTGATTCGATATTTCACACGTTCGCTTGCAGAGTACCCCGGTAATCGCATTGCCATTCTGATCTTTTATTTCTCCATTCACCGTTCCCATAATCGTAGAAGTTGCTGCCGATCCAAGATTCAGCATCGGATACTCACTTCTCGTATCTTCTTTGGCATGCTTCACAGCAATCTCCGCTGTATCGATCAGCCTTTGTTTAACCTCTGCCGCAGACATGCCCGGATTCAAAGACCATATGTACGCTGCCGACCCGCTGACGATCGGAGCTGCCATGGATGTGCCATCCTTATATCCAAAGCTATTATTCAAAACAGTACTGTAAATATGCTCCCCCGGAGCAACAATGTCAACATTATCACCATAATTACTATTAAAACGAAGTTTATACTTTCCATCTTTTTTCTTCTCGCCTACAGCCCCGACAATCATAATATGACTTTTTATCAGATCATAGGAAAGCATCGAGCATTGTTTCCTGAGTTCTTTATCAATTCCGCCAAACCACCCTGCACGTTTTACATTATAAGCTGTGAATCCATTTCCATATCCGTTGCCGGATGACTGAACGATCAGAAAATCCACCGTACTGTTTTGTAAAAGCTCGTTCATGATCTGTGTGGCACAAACAGATGAGTAAAACGTATATATATCTCCATACAGCTCGTTAAAATCCTTGCTCCGACCTGCCAGATTCGGAGCAATATATCTTGCAAGAAGCTCCCGTAACTTTCGCACCTTCCCCCAGGAATTGTTGATCACGATCGGCAGTTGTTCTCTTTCTGCATATTCTATCATCTGTTTAAATCCCTGACTCACCCCTGTAGGTGTAAGCAAATTAACTTCTGTGCCGTCCTCTTCCTGTGCCCAGTCAATGCAGACCACATCCGCCGATGGAATGACTCCTCTTGATCCCATATCGTTATCCTGTGCAGCGATCAGACCTGCCACATGCGTTCCATGTTCCTCTACGGAATTATTATTGAGTACCTTAAGAACGGATTGTCCATTTCGCTGAAGATCCATATGGCTCACTTCAAATCCACTGTCCATAACGCCAACCACGATCGGATTGCAGTATCGTTCAAAATCCCATGCACTGTATGCACCAATAGCCTCAGCCCACCAGTCCGCACCGGATGGAGAAGCCTCATTTTTGAGATCGCCATCTCCATCCCAGTAAACTGCCGTATCCTCTTCCGGCATCACCGGAAAAGAAATCATGGCATACTGAACACCATCCATTTTTGTCAGTTCTTCTGCTTTCTGCTGTAATTCGGTATAATCAGACGGTGCAACCACGATATCAAGTACGTTGATCGTTCCTGAAAGGTCACTGGCTATGCTTTCTCCACCGATTTTCTCTTTTATCTTTTCCTTTTCCTGGTCACTGATCTTCTTATCCAGATAAACCGTGATCAGATTGTCATAATAAATCATATTCTCCGTATCATCGAAAAAGATATGGTCATCGGAAGGCGTATAAACATAATCTCCATCGTCATAAGTAACGGTATTGTTCTGAAGTTCTTCTTTTGATGTGGAAACATGTTTTTTTTCACTTTCCTGCTTCTGTGTCTCCGTTTCTTTTTGTACCATTTCTTTTTGTAATGTTTCTTTTTGTAGTGTTTCTTTTTGTACCGTTTTAGTTTCTATCTGATTTCCAGAAGAACTTCCGAAAAGAATCAACAAAAGCACCATAAACAGCACATAAACAACCAGCAGTGCAGCTACGATAATTCCGATGTTTTTCCTTTTTTGCTTTTGCCCGTTTTCATCCTTTCTTATAATTACTTTGGATTCCCTGTCTTTTCCAAATACATACTTCATTTTCTGCTCCTTTGGAAGAGTTTGCAACCAACTTTCTTCCCTTAGCTGCAGTACATTTTCTGTGTCCCCAAGTACCAGAATCGCTCCTTTCGGAAGACGGTATGGTTCTTTTCTTTTCAGTCTCTGATTATTATAGAAAGTTCCATTGGAAGAATAATCCGTCACTTCATATTCTCCAGTCGAAATCATTCGGATCATACAGTGAACACGGCTGATTTTTCCATCCATAATCTGAATATTACATCCTTCTTTTCGTCCGATCACACATTTCTCTCCCGGCACATCATACAGCGGATATTCTTCTCCTTTAAAAGCACCGGATAACCCAAAAATATATCCGCTTGGATACAGATCATATACAATATGTGGAATCACAAAAACCTGCCCACCGTTTATTTTTTCTTTCTGATCTTTTTGCATTTCCAAATTCCCCCGCTTTGGCTGATATAACAAAATCCAGCTCATTCGTCCTGTTGGACAAATGGCCGGATTCTGTCCACCGAATTGTCAGTCTTAACCTAATTTGATCTCATTGCTGCCATCTGCCAGCTGTAATACCGTTCCAGCAGGGAAGCTCATCGGCACATCTTTCTGAAGTCTTGCCCCATTTACATAGGTTCCGTTTGATGAATGATCCTTAACAATATAAGTATTTGTCGCTGCTTTGTAGCGGATGCTGCAGTGTACATTGCTCACCATCGGAGAATTAATAAGCATGTTTGTATTCTGCCTGCTCTTTCCGACAACAATTTTTGCAGTTTCCGGAAGTGAAAATCCCTGTCCGACTGCAACACCTTTGATGCATACAACCTGTCCCATCTGAGGCTGCTGATCATTCTGATTTTCCTGCAGTGCTTTCTCAAGTGCTGCTTTTTCTTTAAGAAGTTTTTCTTTTTCTTTTTCAAGTTCAGTCACCTTATCTTGTAAACCAGGATCCGGTACCGGCGGAATATATGGCGGCTCTACCGGAGGCCTTGGCGGCAGTATCGGCGGTTCTATTATTTTCTTACTTCCACCAACAAACATACTGACCACGCTCCACACCAGGATCAGAACGGCAATGATCAGAACTACCAAAAATGCACATCCTAAAAAACTTGTAAATATTCTGGAGATCATAGATGAGATCAGAGATTCTGAAATCGGAACTTCCGCAAATGCTTCTTTGAAAAAATTATTTTTTGCAAGTGTACCAGGCATTACAAACCGCAGAAATCCAAAAATTCCTGCCACTGCCAGACCATATCCGGCACTGATTCCCAGTGGAATGTATTTTGACCATTCAAATACAAAACCAAGAATCGTAAGTACAATAACCAGAATCGCCGCAATGTAAACAATCCACAGTATGATACGCAATGTATTATATACGGATTTGAGCGATTTCAGGATCTCTGTCTGATCGGATGTTTTGTCCTCATCAACCCAAAAATATCTGCCTGCATCTCTTGTCATAATATTTCCAAAAGAAATGCTTGTTAATTTTATATCTCCTGCCTTTTCTGCCGTCTGGATTGCCTGATCTATCTGATCTTCAATTTCATCCATATCAATTCCGGCAAGCTCTGCCGTCTGGTCTACCATCTCTCCCGATACAACTTTTTCAAGAGCTTTCCTCAGAGACTTTCCATTTAGATGAATTGCCGGCAAAAAAATCGTGATCAGCATCGCCGCCAGCAAAACAACTGCAACGATCATCTGCCATGTCTTCATTGTCTTTCTTCCATTCATGTCTTCTTTCCTCCTTTGTTCGTTTCCTTCTTTCACTCACACTACAGCAATATAAACTGATGCGATGCAATAAAAATAGTTGTTCCACGCTGTACTGCCGTATATCTGCCCTGATATAATCTTGCACCATTTCCAAGATAAACACCATTCGTAGACTGATCCAGAATCTCATAATATCCCGTCTGCGAATTAAAACGTATCGCACAGTGTGTTCTGCTGACCTGCGGATCCGGGATATAAACATTCACCGTCTCCGAAGATCCGATCGTTAAAGTTCTTCCATCCAGATAGATTGTACGTCCCACATATGCACCGGTGACTCCACGCATTCCAGGGTTAAATCCCGGATATGTACCGCCACCGCCTCTGTTTCCGCCATTGCTTACATAGAGCTTATCCGCTCTGTCACTTACCGGACCCCAGAAACAATAAGCATAAAAGACAGCGATAAGAACCAGGATCAGCCAGAATGCTGTCGTTCCGATCCAGTACCCCCTGGAATTCATCCAGCTTCTGTGATAAGTATTGATGTTATAATACTCGTCCTGTCCGACATACTGTGCCGCATACATCAGAATCTGCATGATCATGATCAGAGCCACATCGCAGATCTCCAGGATCGTCAGGACCGTGCCCAGATTCACCCTTGAAAAAAACTGCACAAATGCACAGGCAACCACTGCCAGAGACAGCAGAAACGTCAGGATAAACAAGACAATACTGAATGCCGTCTGCGGTCCTCCTCCATAACTCACACTGAACACCAGATAATGGATCAAAAATAAAATTGCATTAAATACGCACACACTGTAAAGCAGAGCCACTTCTCTTAAACGAAATGCCATGATCACGCCAAGACCTGCAGCCGTTAAAAGCAGCAGAATCCAGACAAAATTGCCCGCTCCCATCGCCAGTGCGATCAACGATAACAATGCTGCAAAGCAGACGATACACCAGAGAACAAACTCCATCACGACACCTGTGGTCCTTCTTCTGACCAGTGCAGTAAAAATGTTGTCCATATAACCCTCTCCTTTCCCTAATTCAATAACCCCTTACTTTCTTCCCGGAACTGTCGGATCGAGCCGATTCTTTCTCTGATCTCCGGCTCCATTGCATGTCCCAGAAATGTCTGCCACTGTCTTGCACGTTTTACTCTCGGTTTTTTCGGCAAACACAGCTTTGTATTTTTACCCTCCAGCCTCTTTATGATATCGGGTGGTTTCTGCCCGGTAAGAAGATAATAAATCGTCGCACCAAGTGCATAAATATCCGTCCACGGCCCTTCATCGTACGGAATCCCCTGTCGTGCTGTCCGGTACTGCTCCGGTGCCGCATAGTTGACTTTCAGAAATGCCGCACTCAGGACCGGTCTTGCAGTGTTTGTATATTTGGCCGCCCCCATATCAATCAGGCAAATATCTCCGTTTGAAGTACGCATGATATTTCCCGGACTGATATCACTGTGGACAATCCTCTGATCGTGCATGGTTTCCAGTGCATCCATGACCGGATTTATGATCTCGGCCAGTTCTGCTGCCGGATAGGGCTTATATTCTCTCAGCCTCATTTCCCTGCCAATGCTGATGCCGGATAAATATTCCATCACCAGATAGGCAGTGTCATTTTCCGGAAATACATCATAAATCGTGACGATATGCGGCGTATTTAAAAATTTTGCCATCATCTTTGCCTCTTCGTAAAAAGACTGAAGACCAAAGCGATAAGCGTTCAGCTTGTCCGAAGACTTTACGGAAACATAAGAACTCTCCCGCTCCGCCCACTGCTCCGGAAAATACTCCTTCACCGCAACAAGACGTTTCAGATAAAAATCCTGACAAAGATACACGATCCCAAAACCTCCGATCCCGACACAGTCCAAAATCTGATACTGACCATTCAGAATCGTGCCGCACGGCAAGACCTGCTCTTTCTTTCTGCCCTGTTCTCTGTACTGCGAAAAATCAGGCATTTCCTCTGTTTCCTGTAAATCTTTCGCTGCAAGAACCGCCTGTATCTGCTGTTTTTTCTCTTCTGCATCTTTTGCAGAAAACAACAGAAACCATTCCTCATTGATCTTTTTAACTGCCAGAATCTTTACAAAATGCTCATCTAACAGATTCAGTCTCTCCAGCTTCCGTGCCATCTGATAAAGCTGCTCCTGCTGCCCTTCTTTTGCCCGGAAAGCAAGCACTTTGATCTCAAGAAGCTGGTCATACATTCTCCATACGGTCTGTCCCGCTTTTTCCCAGTAGAGCATCCCCGGCAGATAACGATTTTCCATGATGCCCTCCTTACTCATGATAGAGATCCTGATACAGTTCCCGGATCGACTGATACCTGTTTTCCGGCTCGATACTCAACCCTTTGCAGATGGCAAGATCCCATTCATCCGAAATCGGAACTCCCATGACCTGCAGACGCTGCACCGTGTCGTGTTTCTGCCTCTCTGGTGACGGCGGAATCCGAATCCCGCTCATCAGAAAATACATGCTCGCACACATACTGTAAACGTCCGTCCATGGTCCCTGATTTCCGTCCCGCTTGTACTGTTCGATCGGTGCATAGCCATGTTTCAGCAGAACCGGTGCATTTTCGCTGTTTCCATAGGTACGGGCCGCCCCGAAATCGATCAGAACCGCATGCATATCTTTTCGTGTCAGCATAATGTTATCCGGGCTGATATCCCGGTGAATGATGTTGTCCTCATGGACTGCCTGCAATGCTTTCAGAACATCCTTCAGCAGAGAAATCACTTCCTCCGGCTTTAGCCTGCCGCCCCGCAGTTTGGCATATTGTTTCATATCAATGCCGTCTATGTACTCCATAACAATATATGCCGTCGAATTTCCATAAAAGAAATCACGAACCGAAACAATACCCGGCATCAGATAATAACGCGACAGATTTTCTGCCTCCTTGATATAAGCCTCCAGCCCTTTCATATAGGCGGACTGGATCTTGTCCCAGTGCTGCGTATACGTCTCCGTATTGCATAAAAGAGAAACGGAAAGCTGCTCCGAATACGTGTGCCCGTAAACATTTCGAACGGCGATCTCCCTCGGAAAATACTCCTTGACACATACACGCTTCGCCTGGTAAAAATCCCACGCAATGTAAGTGATCCCAAAGCCACCTATGCCAAGGACTCTGCCAAGCAAATATTTTCCGTTCAAAATCTCGTACGGCGGCAGACTGTTCTTCGGCTTCTGATACTTTCGAATATCAAATCCACACTTCGGGCACGGCATCCCCGGCCACTGCAATTCCGTCATGCATCCCATACAGAGACTGTCCGGATTGACTAATCGCTTTCCCACTTTGATTCTCACCCCTTTGCGTTGTTATTTGCAGTTAGTAACTAATCTTCCAAACTATCCCCATTATCATCCCACATATCTGGTTCAGGATAATACATATCGTTAGAATTGTTATTTGTGTTGTTAGCTGTAGATTCATTTTTACTTTTAGCGGATTTGTTACTTACTTCTCCTCTACTATTCCCATCAACTCTGGCATCGTCAAAATTATTGCCACCGTCAAATGATGATGTATCACTGTTTCCGTTGTTATCATATCCTGCAGATGGGGCACTGTAGCTTCCGCTGTTATCATATCCCGGCGATGGTGTACTATAACTTCCGCTACTTCGATTGCTTGGTGCTGAAGTACTTGGTGTTTCTTTTTCCGGCTCTTTGACCACTATGTCAAAGTAAGCATTACTTCCAAGATCTTCCTGACTGATAAAGTCTAATTCCGCACCTGCTATATAACCTTTATGTCCCTGTACATCCAAAGCAGCCGAACACATTGTTACTTCTGAGATCTTCCATTCCAAATCTCCTGCTTCTCCAGATTTCGTTCTGACATCATAATAGTGGATTCCCTCTTGCTCCAATTCTTCTATAAATTCTTCTGCCGTTTTTCCTTCGTAATCAAATACTTTTCCAATTACCTGAATCTTCAATAGCGTGTCTCCAGGATCTGATTCATCGTATTTCTTTCCAGAGGCTATGTTCTGGGCAATAATGTCACCAACTTCATGTACACCCTTGATTGCATAATAACTTTTATCAAGAAAGCCGGATCGTTCTATAGATTTCTTACCAACTTTCTTTTTCTTATTTTTATCGTTATATCGATACAGCTGCTGTTTCGGTATCATATCAACTCTCTGATAACCTGTAAAATCAGGAAGCTGTTTCCAGTAGAAGAAATCTGTCACGTAATAATAAACTTTCAAATCATCATTACACTCAAATGTTTTACTTCTGTTCTCACTCTTGTTTATCTCACCACTTGTAACTTTACCGGAACTGGTTTGCAAACAAATGAGATCATAATACGTCTGTCCGCCGCTCTCTTTTGCAATAAAACGAGTTTTATCTTTGGTATCAATTCCCATCTTTTTGGCAATGGTATAAGCATCCAGACCTCTCAGTTCACTGTAGCGTACTGTTCGAACACACAATGTAAGTTTGATTGTACCGGACACCTGAGTATGTAATCCATTGTTCGTATAGGTCAAATCTGCTGCCTTTGACTGCTGTTCGGCATTTTCTGCTGCATCATAAAGAACTGTTCCTGCCGGTACAGACTGTTCACTTACCGTGCCAACCTCTTTGGACGGATCAAAAACAGTCGCTGATGTATCCACTTTCAAATCCCATCCATAATCCCGATTCAGTTTTTCAACTTCCTTTTCTGCCTCTTCCCTTGTCTTACCTTTCAGATCCACCATAAGAACCTGCTGGACATTTTCCATACTGGTCTGTGTCTGATTGTTAAAAGCTGACATTACACCGATTCCGGTGCCGCCGATCAGTGCAATTCCAAGCAGACAGAGTGCGACTTTTGCTCCAACTGGCAAAGCACCTATCTTCGCTTTGATTCCCTTCGGCTTTTCCTTTGGCAAAATCCAGGTCGGCTCATAGACCGGAATAAAGAACTTGCCGTCAAGAGCCTCCATGAATTCTTCCGCACTCTGGAGTCGGTACTCCGGCATGATATTCAGGCACACCATGATCGCCATCTCTGCCTGCTGCGGAATCGAAATTCCCATGTCAGACAGCGGAACCAGCGGATCTTTCTCTAGGCGGTCTATGGCCGGAACTGGCTTCTGCCCGGTCAGCATCCGATAAAAAAGTGCCGCCACCGCATAAAGATCAGTATATGGTCCCTGCTCAAATGTATTGCGATACTGTTCAATCGGTGCATATCCGGCTTTCAGCCAGACATCCTTACTGCTGTCCATAACAGTGACATTTTTCGCCGCTCCAAAATCAATCAGCTTTACAATACCTTCTTTGGTAACAAAAATATTGTCGGGTGCAATGTCACGGTGAAGCACCCCTCTTTTATGAACTTCTTTTAAAGTATAAAGTACCGTCAGAATGACTCTTCTGCTCCATTCATAATCCTTCTTATTTCCGGATTTCTGCAGGATTGTTTTAACATCCATTCCTTCCAGATATTCCATGATAATGTAACCTGTTCCATTCTCTTCAAAGAAATTCGAAATCTCTACTACACCCTGCACATCATGCAGGGCAGCAACGTTCCTTGCCTCGACAAGGAACTGCTGCAGTCCACGCTGATAACGTGAAATCAATCTCTCATCCGTCACCATGACCGTCAGGCCATCCTGACCCCTGCCGCAGTACTGCTCCGGATAAAATTCCTTAATCGCAACCTTCCTCTGCAAAATCCGATCCCAGCCAATGTAAGTATTGCCAAAACCACCGGAACCAAGATGATACCCGACAACAAACTTCCCGCCAAGAACCGTCCCCGGCTTCAGGAAACGCGGCTTCTGCTCTTCCAGAGTCAGACTCTTACCGCATACAGGACAGGTAGAGGCTTTGTCATTGGAGATTTGTGACATACAATGATAGCAAAGTTTCATTAGTATTCTCCTTTATTATCAGTTTTCATCTCCATCAAATGTTCCTTCTGCATTTCTTTCAGCAGAATTGTTATTGTATCCAGAACTTGGAGCACTGTAACTTCCGCTGCTATCGTATCCAGAACTTGGGGCACTGTAACTTCCGCTGTTATCATTTCCAGATGTATTTGAGGTAGATGGAGGTAGAGGATCTTCAATTATAATCAAAAAGCCTATATGTGCACTCTCTGACATACCATCACCATCTTGATATTCAAAAACTTTCTGTTCTTCTTCTGTATCACTCTTAAATACTTTTAACCCTATCACCGTTTGATTTTTTATTTGATTTTCCTGCAAGTAGTCACTTGATGATTTACATTTACACTGAATATAGCCAAAGCCCTTACTTTTTAACAAGTTGAAAACAGTGCTTGCAGTACTTCCCTGATACTCAATAATTTCTTTTACTACTTCCAGTTTTAAAGGGGTATCTCCCGGTTTGGTTTCATCATATTCTGTTCCAGGTGATACTGTCTGCTCTATAATATCGCCCTCTTCATGAACTCCCTGAATAGAATAATACTTTTTTTCAATCATAGAATCTCGCAGCTTTTTCTTTTTTACTTTTTGGCGTTTTGTCTCATTTTCGTAACGATAAGTCCAATATTTAGATAAATTATTTACATTCTTCTTTTTAACAAAATCAGGAAGCTTGTCCCAGTAGAAAAAATTTGTCTCATAATACTCAATCTTAATATCACTTTTTTTGTAATCCAGTTTCTCATTTTCATTGTCCGGGTTCTGTAACTCTTTTTTTGTAATTGTCTTTCCTGATATTTGCACTGAAACTAAGTCATAATAATCTTTCTTCTTATCTTTTACAGGAACAAATTGATCTTTATCATCAGTACTGATGCCTAACGCTTTTGCCATCGCATAAGCATTTCCCATATTCTTGAGATCCTTGTAGGTAAGCTCTGACTGACTGTTTAATGTCACACTCACTTCAATCGGTCCATTACTATGGATTGATTCTGTCTGCGTTTGTGTTTCTTCTGTATTGCTTTCTTTTTGCTGTGAATTATACAGCGTTTCTCCAACTTTTGGGTTCTGTTCTGCTACAGTCCTATCTGGTTTATCCAGATTAAAAACTGTTCCATCTACTCCTGCATACTCCACTTCCACCCCTTGCTTTTTCAGAGCTTCTACATAGTCCTGAACTTCTTGCTCTGTTTTTCCGGTAAGATCTGCCATTATCATAGTATCCGTGGAGATTGCAGTACTGCTGTTTCGTGTATTTCTTACAATATATACACCTCCGGCTACCACCACACAGGCAAGCCCGGCTACCAGAGCTTTTGCCCAAACTGGAATTTTTCCTGTTTTATTTTTCTGCTGTTTTACCTTTATACGTTTTACTTCCCGGCTGTTCAGCTCTGCAAGAAATGCTTCCGCGGACGGGGTTCTATCTTTCTGATAAACATTCAGGGCATTCATCAGAGCATTTTCAATATTTTTCGGAATTGAAATTCCAAGCTTTGACGGCTCTTTCAGATCATCTGACAATGCACGTTCTACGGATTCCTGTGGAACTGTTCCGGTAATCATGTAGTACATAACTGCACCAAGTGCATACACATCCGTCCATGGTCCTCGTACACCCTTGCTTCGATACTGTTCTTCCGGTGCAAATCCTCTTTTCAGGATGATCGACAAACTCTTTGAATTTGCTGTAGTGACATAACGTGTCGCACCAAAATCAGTCAGTTTAATATCACCGGAATTTGTAACCATAATGGTTTCCGGTGAAATATCACAGTGTACGATATCCATGCGGTGCACTTCAACTAATCCCTGCAAAATTTTGCGGATAAAGTTTGCTGCCTCTTCTGCTGAATAACGTTTTCCGTTTTCGAGAATTTCTTTTAATGTATGACCTTCTACATATTCTGAAATCACATAACCGGTCTCATTCTCAGAAATACAGTCATAAACTTTTGCGATTCCATTTATATTCCGCAGATGCTGGATACGATTTGCCTCGTTCAGGAAATTGGTCAGTCCCTGTTCAAACTGCTGCTGACCGTCTCCGGAATAAATCGTAACTTCTTTTTCCCCTTCCGAGCGGGTGGAAAAATCACTCGGAAGGTATTCTTTTACAATTACTTTTCTGTTTTTTTCTGCATCCATTCCCATGTAAGACACCGTATGTCCGCCATAGCTCAGGACTCGTCCGACGATGTATTTTCCACCGATAATCGTACCCGGATCGAGATAGTAAGATTCCTGACGAAGCGTAGTCTCATTAAATCCACAATACGGACACGTAGAAAGATGATCTTCTAACTCATTCATGCAGCCCATGCATAATTTCATATCTCTTTCGTTCCTTTCTTTTTCTGCTGATATCGGAACATGAACTCCGACTTACTTTTCTCTTAATGAGCCCTGACTGTATTCCAGTTATCAAATGTTCCAACGTAAGACATATACTGATTTCCTGAAATCCTCGTCTTATTTTTATAAAATTTCATTCCACTTCCTGATGAAACACTCTTATACTGCACAACCTTTTTTAATTTTTTGCCGCTCAGTTTATAACAGGTATAAGCATTATCAGATGCACCGCTGGAAGTTAAAATACAGATCTGTTTTTTACCTGCATTGTAATAAATACAACTGATTCCTGTCGAAGATTTTACGCTTACCACTTTTTTCTTTTTGTAAGTATAGATTTTAAATCCTGATCTTGCACCGCTCATATATTCAAAAAACATTTCCGGTACACCATCCCGGTTAATATCATACAAAGTGTACGCTCCATATGGATATTTTGATTTGGATAACAGTTTTTTTGATGCATATTTTTCATAGGCTCTCTTTACGGTTGCCGTGCTCGGTTTTGCTGCGGATACTGGTGTTGGTACAGTAAAAACTGTGGCACATACCGCTAATGCCATTGCTGCTTTCTTTAAATTTTTATTTGTTTTCAACATAGTTTTCTTCCTTTCCTGAAAGTGTTTGATTATATTCTCTTTGTAAACTTTTCAGACACATTTTTTCCATAATAAGCAGTTATCTCAAAGGTAAACTTATCTGCTTTTCCATACTTTTTCATATCTGATTCTCTTACATTTAAATAATAATCTTTTATATTACTCTTTGGACTGCTCATGTAACGATCAAACGTACTGTCAAAACTTTTTGTTTCTTTTATACGCATCTTAATTTTTGTTGCACCTTTTATATTGAATTTAAAACGATAACGTGTTCCTTTTACGCCTCCAAGTTCTATCTTTTCTTTCGTAATTGCATTTTTAGCAAGCTGTGGCTTTTTAATCTTAACTTTCACATTTGTTTTATATTCTTTTCCTGCTACTGTTACCTTTAATGGAACAGTTGACAGCTTCACCTGTGAAAGTTTTTTTGAGTTAGCCTTAATCGTTACTTTCAGATTACCGGTTTTGTTTGCATTTTTTAAATTGAAATACTTTCCATATGTTTTGGCATTTTTTGCTTTTGCATAGGATATTTTGTAATCTGAAGTATTATAAGTGCTGGCTACCTTCGGTACCTCTTTTGCTTTTGCACCAACATAAATCGTAATCTCTTTCTTAGGAAGAGCCAGTGTTTCTTTTACATAGTCACAGTTTTTGCAGTGTCTTACCAACTGTCCTTCTACCTTTTTCGTTGGCTGCTTTTTGACTTCCTCAACAATCTGATGATCGGTTGCCTTTACTACCCAGCTATTTTCTGTAATTTCTTTCTTACCATCTTTATCTGAGAAATACTTTCCACAAGTTTTACAGGTATAGTACTCGACATTTCCATCTTTTTCACACGTTGCGGCGACTGCCTTGATCGTGTCAAGCTTATGTGCAATCATCGTGATTGGGATTTCGATACCGGTTGTTTTATTTTTACCATTCTCGTCCTTGCTATAATCCCCTAAAGTTACTTCATAAATATAGGAACCTTTTGCTGTACAAGTAGGCTGATGTATTTCCACAGCTTTTTTTGTTATAAGTTTTTCCTTTTCTTTTGTCTTTGAACAATTTTTACACTTCACTATTGTAATACAGCGAACTGCTGTTACTTTTTGTGCAATAGCTGATGTCCATTCAGTATCTGGTGCGATAATAATCCAATTAATGGCAGCATCTTTATCAATTGTTGCACTATCATCTGTAGTATATGCCCACTGATAGTCTAATTCATTATCATCATATACATGATTCTGATCATACTCTATGATTCCCCAGTGATCAAAATCTGCTATTTCGCTCAATTTGTTTGTTTCTTCGTCATAGTAATAATATTCTTTTTTACAGCTGCACTTATAGTATGCTTCTTTTCCATCCTCTTCTTTTGTGCAATCCGCATCTTTTTTCTCTACAAAAGTAAACTTATGTTGATCCAACTCATCCTTTGCATTTTTTAGATTGTTAACAGCAGCCTTAATCGTATTAGTATCTGTATTTGCTGAATTTATATTTTCTACTGTTTGTTTCGCTTCTAAGAAACTTTCCCATTGTTTTGGTGCATATTTATAATGACCATTTTCATCTTTTTCTGAGATAGTGCTTATTTGATTTTTTATTTCTACTAAATCGTTTTCAGCATTTTTATGATCATTTTCTCCCTGTGAAAATGAATACTTTAATTTCAAAGTTTTTTGTTTGTCATCCAGTGTTCCTGTAATACTTTTACTTACTCCACCAATTTTTAAATCTACATCTGCTGATTTAAAAATCTTTTTCGCCTCATCTTTTATTTTTAATGTAATCTCAGCAGTATAATCTTTATAAGCTTGAACTGTCTCATTTGTTACATCCTCTGAATCACTGTTTTTCCATACTGTTTTGATATCCATTATCTTTGAAAAATCAGTACCTTCAATATCTTCAAATTTTGCTTTTGGAAAGTTCTTTCCTACCTCTGGTTCTGCCAAATTTAAAGTTGGCTTTTCCACTATTCCGATCAGATTATCCTTTGCAGTTATAAGATTTGTCTTTACAGTTGTAATATCAGGAATATCCTGCTCAGAAAGATTTTCTTTCTTCAAAATAGCTTGTGCGTTTTGATATGCCTTACTAAAGGTGTTCCACGAATCTTTTTCATAATTGTGTGCGTTATACAATATACTTGTATAATTCTCATCATTTAAAAGATTTTGTAATTCCTCAAGTGCTTTCTGTAATTTTGTCTTTTTCACTTCAACTGCTATTTCCGCTGCATTAATAAATTTATCTGTTTCACTTCCAGCAGAATGTTTTACTTCCAGACAAATCCATCTCACACCTTCTTGTTCCGTTTTAAAATCAAATACTTGATCCTCTTTACTGTCGGCCCATCTTACTGTTTCTTCTGAAGCTTTTGTCCAGTTTTCCACTTCCGAATATGTTGATTTCTCTTCTTTAGAAACATAGATATTGACACCAGTAATTCTTCCATTGCTTACACCATCATTATTTCCATCTTTCTCTTCTTGACGCGAAGTATAAACAAGTCTTGCCACGTTTTCTTCTTTTGGCAAAAGAATATAAATCTTGTTATTTTTTATTAATTCACTTGGGATGGTTGTTGTCTCAGGTCGAGTAATTTTAGTTATCTCTTTACCTTCAAACTTTTCACCCTTTTCCAAAGTTCCTTGATTATTCCCCCATGTTGAATGATATACAGTTTCTTCTTTTCCATCTACGAGATTTTTAATTCCGTTACCCTGCTGTGACGAACACTCGGCATTTGCTGTAACTTCAACTGCTTCTGTGTTTTCCTCATCAAATACACTTAACTCTTTGCCAGAAATAAACGTATTACTCGGGTTCCCATTTGTATTTAAAACTTCTATCTTTATTTCCGTAACATTTTCAAAAGCTGTTTCAAAATCAATCTCTGCTCTATCTTGAGTAAATTTCAATATATACGGTTCGTTTCCTGCTTGTTTAAATTCTTCTTCATTTTTCTGCTTTATATATAGATTACATTTTGAAATTGTACCATTTGATGTTTCACCATTTGAAACATAAATCAGCTTTTTTACAGTAGATGCTTGAGCTAATTTCAGGATAATGTTATTATATTTGTTCATCTCTGTATATGCTTCTTGTTTCTCAGGCTGCATTTCGCCTTCCAACGCAGAATGCCAATAGGTACTTTTGTCTCCATCCACAATTTCATCCGGTGTGTTTGTACCATTGCCACAATCAGCAAATGCTTCCAATCCTTTTACCTGAACATAAGAATCTTGTTCTTCTTCTGTCGTTGGCTCTTCATACACCGCTGCTCCATAATCAGCCGCCTGTGTAACCGGCATCGGCAGCAGGGAAACTCCCATTGCCATACATAAGAGATATGCAACTATTTTTTTCTTCATATTCTTTTTCCTCCTTTTGCTACTGGAATAAAAATACATTGTCGTTGTTTCCAAGGGCGATCTTGCTTCCGCAGGCGATTTCCAGATCCAGGTTCTGCGGCAGGCAGTCCTGCTGGTCGTTGATGTAGCTTCCGCTGCTGGAATAATCTCGGAAAATATATTTTTGTTTCTGTGCATTCCAGCGGATCATACAGTGATGTCTGCTGATTCTTGGTTCACTTGCAAAGATCAGATTGTTGTCATCTGCCCGTCCGAAGGTGATCATCTCGCCGTCTTTCATCTCGATCTGTGCCCCGGCATAGAGACCGCACAGTCCGACAAGTACACCATGTTTCTGTTTCGTTTCCGGCTGTGGTTGCGGTTGTGGCTGTACCGGCACATAATGTGGATCTTCTCCCGGCTGCACCGGTGGAACATTCTGTGAGCCTGAGAACGGCTGTACCGGTACTTCATTCTTCGGCGGCTGTGGAATCACATTTTTTACTCCCGGTATATCAGAGGTTCCATGATTCACAAAATATTCTTTTCGATTATCAAAATAAACCTTGTTTGCAACATACATAGAAATACCCATTCCGCAGTTTGCATATGAGCTTGCAAACATACTCCATATATCATCCGAAGTACCACCTAACGTCTGATATATAATTATGACCGCTATTGCTATGTACAGAATGTTCACTCCAACTGTGATAAGCTGATAACCTAAATATAATTTCGGCCCCTGCTCATCAAAATGTGCCAGTTTCTGTCTTACAACAATTGCAAAAACAGCAAGAAAAATAGATACAATTCCCATACAGATATCCAGTGTTTTTAAATTACTTAACACTCCATAAAACAATTTCAGTTCAAAACTGTCCAACCCATAGTGCGAACCTGTAAAAAAGATAATTCCCGCTCCAACATTAAAAACTGCTGCCGCAAACAACTGAAAATAAATCACAAATTTATACCATTTCATCGGCTTTTCGAATTGTTTTTCCAAAATACTCACGCTCCCTTAATTCTCTGCATAACTGTCCGTGTATTTTTTAATTCCTTCCACCTTCTGTTTCTTGCCAATTCCTGACACAAACCTGAGCAGTTCCCGGTTATTCGGTCCTGTTGTGATGCACTGGGTTCTGGCCTGCTCCAGTTCGCTGAATCCTTCATAACCTGCATTGTAGGTCTGGAATTTTTCAAATACGCTCCGCATGATCGGATAGGTTGTCTGTTCCTGCTGGTTTTTCTGTGTCTGACCGGCCTCGCTCAACATAACCCACAGAAGACGCATACACGCCGTTTGCTGGTCAGTGCTGGATGCCTGCGTGATCGCATAACGCTCTGAAAATTCAACCAGCATTTTGCCTTCTTCATCCGTTACAACATAGGTCTTGTAATCTTTCAGTGTATTTGCACCTTCTCCTTTGTTGTCTCTTGCATTGTTCATGATTTTGCGATAAGCAACTCCCGCAAGAATGTTGCTTCCGTAAACTTTCTGTTTCTTCTTTCCTTTGTTGATCTGATATTTATCGCTGTCTTTTTCTGTTCCGTTCTGTGCAGTCACACGCAGGGTCTGAAGGGAAGAAAGATTTCTGATCATCGTGTCATCCGGAAGTGCTTTTTTAGCTGCCACTTTCTTCCAGGAAATCTCATTGTTCAGCAGCAGGACATTTGACAGACTGTCATCATCTAATACTGCTGCATACTGATTGTTCAGCATACTCGAATCCTCCGGATTCTCTGTTGCCTTCTTTGGATCTTCTGCGATCAGTTCTGAAAGTTTAATGGTATTGTCTGTTCGATCCATAAAACAGGAATCTGTCAGTGTATTGTCCTTGTTGTACTCAAAACTGCAGGAATAGAGCAGAAGGGTGTCAAGCCCGGTTGGGATTTCCTTCATTTCTCCAAACATTTCTTCGTTTTCCGGTAAAAACAGATAAGCATTTTTATCCAGGGAATCGTAAACATTCTCTTTCAGAGAAACCAGCTTATAGTTGGAGAGATCTGTCACATGATCCGTCAGGAACATATTCGGAAGTTCGTCTGCTTTCTGCAGTGCCTGTTCCATATCTTTCTTAACTTCGATCTGAACCTGGACTTTTTCATCTTCGCTCTGCATTTTCTGGATATTTTCATCCGGATAGGAAGTCGTGCCTTTTTTAAATCCATTCTTCACCAGTTCATCGATCTGTTTTTTCTGATCTTTGTTTTCTACCCAGACTACAATGGTTGTATCTTTTTTTATCTCGGCTTCAAAGATGGATGCCTGTGGCTTCAGAACGGTGGAATACAGTCCGATTCCCACGGCTACTGCCATCGCTGCTGTTGCCGTCAGGGCAATCGCCCAGTTTCTGGTTCTTCGTTTTTTCTTCAGTTTTTCTTTTGGATTTTCTGCGATTCTTTTATTCTGCAGTGCTTCCTGGAATTCCTGGATGCCCTGGAAACGCAGTTCCGGTCTGACGGCCAGTGCCTCCATAATGGCACGGTCTGTGTTTGCACTGATCTTGACGCCGAGTTCTCTTGGTGATTTCAGTTCATCTTTAAATTCTCGCTCGGTGGATTCGATCGGTTTGACTCCGGTCAGCATCTGATAGAGAATGGCTCCTACGGCATAGACATCGGTATAAAAGCCCTGACGGCTCTTGTCTCGATACTGCTCCAGCGGAGAATAGCCGACTTTGATCACCGGTTCTGCCGCCATACCTTCTTTGCTGTTATTTAAACGTGCTGCACCAAAGTCAAAGATTTTGATGGTATTTTCATCGGCAATAAAAATATTGTCGGGGCTGATATCCCTGTGAATGATTCCTTTACTGTGAATTTTTTTGACCGCCTCGATGATCGGCATGATAATGCTCATGGCTGCATCCGGAGCGATCACGCCCTGTTTGTCCAGATAATCTTTCAGAAGTACACCGTCTATGTATTCCATTACGATGTAGGCCGTTCCGTTTTCTTCAAAGAAATCAAAAACGTTTACGATGTCTTTGGCTTTTCCGAATTGAGCTACGCTCTGTGCTTCCAGAAGGAAACGCTGGAGCTGCTCCTGAAACTGGCCTTTTTTGTCACCGGAAAGCAGACCGACTCTGGATTCTCCCGGTGCACGGTTTACAAGACCTGCCGGATAAAATTCTTTTACTGCAACCACGACACCGAGGGTCATGTCAAAACATTTATAGGTAATTCCGAATCCTCCCACACCAATCGCAGTCCCCACAATAAACCGATTCCCCAGGATGGTTCCCGGGGTAAGGTAATGTGGCTGCTTTGGAGGAGTTCCTTCTACATAACCGCAGTAAGGGCATACTTCATATGCACCCTTAACGCTAAAACAATTCATGCACAATTCACTCATACTTTTGCTCCCTTATTTCAATAAAAAAATATTTTCTCTGTTTCCCAGTGCGATCTGACTGCCGCACGGCACTTCGATCTCCAGATTCTGCGGAAGACAGTCCTGCGAACCATTCAGGTAAGTTCCGCTGCTGGAATAGTCCAGAAACAGATAGCTCTGTTTTGCTTCGTTCCAGCGGATCTTGCAGTGGTTACGGCTGACACTTCTCTGTCCGGTAAAGATCAGGTGATTTCCTTCTGCTCTTCCAAGTCGGATCTCTTCTCCGTCCTTCATGGCGATCTCGGCTCCGGCATAAAGTCCCTGTATACCGACCAGCACACCATGCGGCGGCATCTGCTGTTTTGCCTGCGGTTTTTCCGGCTGTTCTTCCAGCATTACGTTGTATTTTGCCTCTACCTGCTGCTGTTTAATCTCTGCTACCTGCGGTATCTCATCCGATGTTTCTTTGACAATCTTCGGCGTTGCGATCCATGCCAGCACGGAGAATACGGAACTGACTCCTGAAATGATCAGTGCATACATACTTCCATTTCCCATAAGGTACGACTGACCTTCTTCGCCCTGCAGCAGAAAATTTCCTTTTGTTGCAAACATTATGATATCCAGCAGAAAAACAAGAAAAATAAGAATGCTGCTCACTCTCTGTTTGTGATCTCCAACGATCCCCCATACGCACGCTGCGACGGCAATGACAAGCGGCAGTGCCATCAGTCCGAGAATCCATGCCGCCTGCGTCGTCGTAAAGGTCTGTGGAAGATCCGCTCTTACATTTCCGATAAATATACCGATCGCCCCCTGAATGTAATCCAGTCGGCTCCATATATCCTCCGGATAATTTTCCTGCACCCGTTTCATAAACGGCAGAAACAGCGTGACCAGCTCCAGCAAAATGCAGATGCTGCCCATTACCCGGAATTTTTTTGCGAAACGCTCCATTTTCTTTCCTCTTATCTGTTATTCATGTTTCTTTTTCAGTTCATCCAGCACGCTTCCCCAGCTGAATTTTGCACCGCACAGCGGCATAAACAGAAGGTTGACATCACCTACTGTGATCATGTCATATGCTTCCAATTTTTCCGGTGTCAGGAGCAGGTTGTTGTTGTGGTATGCAAGGCTGCTGGATTCTCCCGGCTGGATCAGATACATATTTGACTTCGGATCATATACAACGATGGCGTGGCGTTCTCTGGAGACGCTCTTGTCTTCTGTCAGGGCAATGTCCATCTTCGGGCTGCGTCCGATAAAGTTCTTTCCGACTTTCAGGCGGAAATCTGTTCCGATGTGCTCACCGCCAAGTGCAACCAGCCATCCCACGCAAGGTGTGGATACTTTGTTGACATGCTGTACAGATGCCTGTGCCGGCATTCCCGGTATTACCGGTCCCTTTGTTGCTTCTTTTGTTGTATCTGTAAAGACATCATCAAAAAATCCTACGGTATGATCATCATCGTCGTCTCCGCTCTGATTCGGATCCCAAGGTACGGTTGGCGTATCTCCGTTATCGACTCCTATTGTTATATCGTTGGCTGAAAATCCTCTTACAGCCGGCGGAGTGTTGAATGGAATTTGCTGAACTGCCGGTTGGGATCCGACCCCTTCTTTTTCAAACGGATTTTCCTTCTGTTGTACAGAAATCGACGGTTTATCAGGTATATTATCTACAGGTACCGTAGCTCCATCACTTCCATTTTTATCCCACCAGGACACTGTTCGTTTTTCGTCACTTGCACTTCCTCCCTTACAATGTGGACAGGTTGGGTATTTCTCCTTATCGTAAAAATGTCCGTTCTCACATCTGCATAAATTCATAATGTTCTCCTTTCCTGCACATTCTGTGCTCCCATTTGTTTTTTCTTTTTATTTTAATGATGTTTTTTTATATCAACTTCTTCGTAGTGGAGCAACACCACGGAAGTGTTATCCTGTGAATGTGAATTTGCATGTGTTGCTGCCTCTACCAGAGCTTCTGCCTTCTGAGCCGGTCTGACTTCGTCTGCCAAAATGATCTTTTTTATCTGAGCATCCGGAAGTGTCTTGGTTATGCCATCACTGCAAAGCATGATCATATCGCCGTACTGCATGGTAAACGGCTCTGTATTGATGTCCATCAAAGAGACATTTCCCATGCCGAGATAACTGATCAGTGCTTCTTTGTGACGCTGTGCCATCGCTTCTTCCATTGTCATCTGACCGGCTGCCACTTTTTCCTGCAGTCTGAGCCAGTAGTTGTGGTCACGCGTCACCTGCTGCATCTGATGATTGCGGATGATATAGATACGACTGTCGCCCACGGATGCCCAGTATAATTTATTGTCTTCTACAATACATGCCACCATCGTTGTTCCGGATCCTCTTCCGTTTTCCTTCGGGAAAGCACTGACTACCTGATCGATCGCATAGATTCCCTGCTGAAAAAATGCCGGTATATTGACCTGTGGTGCTTTTTCGATATTTTTAAATCCCTGCACCATCATCTGGATTGCAGTGCGGCTCGCTTTGCCTCCGTCTGCCATTCCTCCCATTCCGTCACATACAACTGCCAGAAGTCGGATTTTTTTATTTGCAGACAGGACTTTGCTTTCACTGACATACAGTGCATCCTGCTGATAATTTCGGTTTCCGACGGAACTTCGTGCCAGTGTGGTCATCTGCGGAACCGTGCGGATCACCGGTCTGCTCTGCACCGGCTGCGGTATCGGCTCCGGCTGCACTGCTTTTTTTCTTTTTATTCCAAACATCGTCTGTTTCCACCCCCTCTTCTATTTGCCTTCTTCCGAAACAACATCCTGTGTTTCCAGCTGCTGTTTTGGAAGATGGAATACAAACTTTTCTCTTCCTGCCGTGATCACATCGCCATCCAGAAGCATTCTCCGGTTCGTGATCTTGACGCCATTTACAAAGGTTCCGTTTGTTGATTCAAGATCGACGATGTAGCAGCCCATTTTGTTGACTTCTATAACAAAGTGCTGTTTGGATAAACGGTCATCGTCAAAGAAAATATTGCAGATATCGGAACGTCCTACAAACAGGCTTCCTTCTACATTCCATTCCACATCTTTGATCATTCCTGCACGGTCGGTGATCGTCAGGCGGATTTTCTTGCTGTCTGCTTTTTCCAGTTCATCCGGATCGACACCGACTACTTCTGTTTTTTTTATGCGGATCACAATCACGATAATCACACCGATGATCACGACCAAAACGATCAGTCCGATCCACCAGTAAGATTTGATCATGTTCTGGAATTCCACTTTTTTTGCATCCAGACCGGTTGTGATCGTAAACTCTGCAGTGACATCCATCTCATTCTGATCCTGTGATTTATCACGTATGTTGGTCAGATGCAGCGTATAGCTGTCATTATAAAGTTCTTCGCTGGTTGTCAGCGTAACTGTGATCTGATTGCCGGATGCTGCTGTATTGATCGATTCAATCGACCATACTTTGCCTTCTCCGTTATCGGAAACAGTCTGAATCATATAGTTGGCTGCTTCGTTGGCATCCATGTTGTTGACACCGTTTTGATCCTGAATAGAAAATTTGATGGAATTGCTGCTCACTTCTTCGACATCACCGGTAAGTACCGGGGCATCGCTGTCTTTATCATAAGCAGAATAGTCCACATAAATTTTTCCGACAGCGGAGTTATTCACAGTCAGTGCCAGTTTTCCACGGCCTGCCGTCTGATTGGTGGAAGCTGTCAGATTCACCACATAAGTTTCTTTCTGCCACAGTGTAGTCAGTGTCTTAAATGCAGCATCGACACTTTCCGGTGTGGCTTCCACGCTGCAGTCGTAATAATATCCACGGCTGTTTTTCTCTTCCAGAATCTGATTTCTTGTATAGGAAATCTTTTCATCTGCTTCTGCGGAACTGCCGGACTTTGGAGGTTTTCGGTTGAGCATGATTCCATATACCGGAATGGATGCTTCTTTTACTGTTTTGGCTGTAGAAACGTTATTAATATCTTTTCCCTGAGAATCGTCCTCTCCGTCTGTGATCAGCAGAAGAACGGTTCTTTTTTCCGGTGATGCCTGTTCTTTGAGGATCTGATTGATCGAACGGTACAAAACGGTTTTGATATTCGCCGATTTCAGATACGGAATTTTTTCTATTTTTTTGCAGTCGCTTTTCTGTTCTTTTTTCTCTTTGTCTTTGCCTTGTACCTTTCTGGCAAAAACCTGTGTTTTTTCGCCGCCGGCATTATCGGTTCCAACGGTATAAAGCGTCATCTCATCGCCTTTTTTCAGCGATTTTCTCAGATTCTTCAGCTGCTCTTTTGCCTCTGCGAACTGTACTTCATTCACAGAACCGGAATTATCCATCAAAATGATGTAATTCATCTTTTCGCCGCTTTTTTGAAAGGTGCTGATATCGCCGCTCTGTGTAAGTTCGATATCACCGATCTTACCGGTTACAGCTGCATCTTTTTTCATCTTTGAACCGGTTACATAAGCTTTCATGTTTGGTGCTTTACCGATGGCCTGTTCTGCCACATACGGTGTTCCGATCGCAGCTGCCTGTACCATGCCGGAGCCTGCCAGCACTGCCAGCATAAACGCTGCAATGATCCCTGTTATTCGTTTTCCCATTTTCTCTTCCCCCTGCTGAATGGTATAAATATAAAACTCGTATCTCCGATCGTGATCTTGTCTTCCTGTTCCAGTTCCTCAGTAGATTCCAGAAGCTCATCGTTCAGATAAACCAGATTTCCTGATTCTGCTGCCACATAAAAAGAATCGCTTTTCGGATCGTAGATCACGGAACAATGCTTTTCCCGCGAAATCTTTTTGTCATCCACCATCACCACATCCATCGACGGACTTCTGCCGACAAAATTTTTGCCCGCATGCAGACGATAATCTTTTCCACGCTCATTTCCTGTCATGCAGACAAGCCATCCTGTCACCGGCTGCTGTCTGGTATCTCCGAAAAATCCAAAGGAGATTGTTTTATCATCGTCCTCTCCGCTCGCCATGCTGCCCGGTATCGCTGTTCCGGTGATCGGATTTCCCACTGAATTGCCGATAATGGCTCCCAGCTCATCTCCCAGCGATAAACCGACATCCGCAATCGATATCGTGCGGTCATCTTCTTCCACATCCTGAATACCGATTCCAAGCTTTTCACTTTCCAGCTTACAGTGCGGACATACCTTGTTGGTACTTGTGTCGTACCAGTGCCCTTTGCTACATCGTCTTATCATTTTTTCTTTCCTTTCAGGCGATCGTTTTATCTTACAAACACTGCAATCGCCGAATAATTATCCATGTTTGTGCCTGTTCCGTTTTTCAGCACAATCTCTTCCATTTTTCCAAGCCAGTCCTGCGGATCCGCTGCCTTTTTCAAAAGTTTGCACATCTGTTTTTCATCAATCAGCTCCCAGAATCCGTCGCTGCATAATAAAAAGCTGCTGCGGTTTGTCAGTTTTATATCATCGACCACCTGATATTTAGGACTGTCCCATTCCGTTCCCATCACACGTAGCAGACGGCTTCGGTCTTCGTGGTGCCTGATATCTTTCTCTTTGATATCCCCTCGATTTACCAGCATCTGCGGAACACTGTGATCCTGACTTCTCTGCACGTACTTTGCTTTTTCAAAATGGTAGATCCTGGAATCTCCGACGTGTGCAAATCTTGCTTTATTTCCTGACAGCTCAAGGCAGGTCACGGTCGTCTTCATGGAATTTTCCGCATGCTCTTCCTTCTGCTTCTCCAGGAGCTTTTCCTGTGCTTCCATAATGCTCTCTTCGACACTCATTTCCTTTTCCAGGGCTTCTTTTATGGTTTCCGTCACAAATCTGGATGCCACATCCCCATTTCCATGTCCGCCCAGACCGTCACACAAGATAAAATCCTGACGATCCGAGCTGATAAGAATGTCCAGAAAATCTTCGTTGGCTTTTCGCTCCCCGGAACTTGTCAGCATGCCATAGGTAATATTGAATTTTTCCGTTGTTATCTCCTCCCTTATTTGCAGAAAATTATGAAAATATTATGTTTTTTTAATTTTTAGCACCTTTTTCTTTCATATGTTCAGAACATTTGTGTATTAGAATAGGAATAGATTCAATCCATCTTCTAATTTCACCAAAACATATTTTTGATTTTATTTTCGCAGAGTATTCTACTCTGCGAAAAAATACAAAATCACTACTTCTTTCAATTAATTTGAGCCATCCTGACGGTTTGAATTGACGGCGAAAGGACAGGACAAACGCTGCATATGTTGACGTTTCAGTTCCATCGTTGGGTGTACATAACGGTTCATCGTAATATTTACACTGGAATGTCCGAGAATTTCACTTAAGCTCTTGATATCAAAACCTGCTTCCACACAGCGAGTCGCAAAAGTGTGTCTGAGTGTGTGAAAATTTGTTTCTTTAATCCCGGTTTCCTTTAATATGCGTTTGAAATGATTCTGCATCGTTCTTGGTTCAATGCAGCAGTTTTCCTGGCTGGTAAGCAAATATCCATATTTTTCTGGAACTGCACTTTTCAGGAGACATACGATATCCTCCGGTATCGGGATCGTACGGATAGAACACAGACTTTTCGGTGCGGTAATGACCAGTTTTGTGCGTTGCTTTGTGGCATTTTCTATCTGTAATCGCTGTAGTGTCTGATGTACATAAATCGTATTTTCCGTAAAAGAAATGTCTTTCCACTGCAATGCACAGATTTCTCCGACTCGTAATCCTGTATAAAGGCATAACAGAATCCCTATATTTTTAAGTGAAAGATGAGAACATAAATACTGACATAATTTTTCCTGTTCATGAACACTGAAAATGCGAAATTCTCCGGTACTTTGTTTTATCATGATTTCTTTTGCATCACACGGCACAGCCACACCTTTTGCCTTTGCATAACGAAACATATTTCTGACCAGAGACAGGACATCAGAAACCGTTTTTGCAGATAATCCCTGATGATTTTGTCCGCCGCTTTGCAGCAGATCCATAAAAAACAGGTTCAGACGATCGGCGGTTAAATCCGGGATCAGATACGTTCCAATCCCGGGAAGTATATAGGACTGGATCATATTTCGATATTTTATATAAGTAGAATCTTTTATCTGATGTTTCATATAGATAAGCCAGTCCTCTGCTATGTTCTGTAACAAAAGACTGCCTTCTTTATACTTCGATATCTGCAAATGCTCATTTTTTATATCTTTTTTCAAAAAGACCATCCGGTTTCTTACTTCTCGGTATGATTTCGCATAGACATATCCATAAATTGCTTTTTTATCCGGTGCATATCCTTTGATATATCTGCCTTCCCACCTGCCATCTTTACGCTTGTAAATATTTTCTCCTCTTCTCGACATAAATCATATCTCCTTTCTTTGACGGATATTTTGACGGCAAATATCCATATAATATAAAAAATAATATTTCAAAAGCAGGATTTTCTGATTCAATGCACATACATTTTTTCTAATTTTCACATCCAGACAAAGTTTCTTGAAAAAATATTGTATTTATTAGCAAAATAACCAAAACTTATTGCCACATATATTGACATTTTAAGTGACGTTTTGTAAAATTAAGTAGATATTTGGTATAAAACCCCATAATGATAAAATCGCAGAGTAGAATACTCTACGAAAGTTAGTATCAGTATATTATTCCAACAAAAAGAAGATTCCAGAAACTTTTCATTTCTGGAATCTTCTTTTATGTATTTCTTTTTCAGTGTCGTGCACAATATGGAGATTCATACAATTTTCCAGTTGAAAAATAATTGTAGGATCTGCATCCTGCCGCACATCTTTCTGCATAGTTACATTTTCTGCATTTGCCTTCCAAATGATCCAAAGTGAATTGACGATTATAAGTAAACGATTTTGGATCATTCCATATATCAGCAAGGGACCGTTCCCTCAAATTGCCCTCAACAAAAGCCTCATCGTACATGGACTCACATCCACGAACATTTCCTACACTGTCAATGCCAATGCTGGTCAATCCTGCCCGACAGCCCGTAAACACTCCTTCTCCACTGGTATTTCCTCTCAGGTAACCTTCACTTTCTGTATAATATCCAATGTTATCCGCAATTCCAACCGCAAAGTATGGATTATCAAAATGCTTTTCCACGAAATGTATGACCTCTCTGAAATCAATTTTTGTTGAGAAAGTCCCTTCCGCTGCGTTACCCATCGGCGAACAGGCCTGCAGCTGCCAGGCAAAAATCTTTTTTCTTTTCAGGATTTTATACATTTTTTCCAGGTGTGAAACATTTTTGCTATGTAAAGTAGTGATCACAGATACCGGTATATCATTTTCAGTCAACACATCTATTGTGTGAAGACTTCTCTGAAAACTTCCTTCCTGTCTGAAAAAATCATGGATTTTCTGTGGACCATCCAGCGATACAGCAATGGATTCTATGTTTAATTCTCTGACATCCGATATCATTTTCTCGGAAAACAGATAGCCATTTGTGATGATTGATACCTGCACATCCCGATCCGTTAATTCTTTCACAATTCTTTTCCAGTCATGTCGCATAAAGACTTCTCCGCCGATCATGGAAACACGACGACAGCCCATAGCCGCAATCTGTCTTGCCACATTTAAACATTCCTCTGTTGACAATTCATTTTCCCGTGCTCTTCCGGCTCTTGATCCACAGTATTTACAGGAAAAACAACATGCCAGTGTAATCTCCCATACACAGGAACGTAACGAATAATAACATCCCATCTGCTCCATAATCTTTATAGTTTCCTTCCACAAAAAGAGCAGTAAACTGATAAACATGGAATACCCGCTCCGCAGTTCTGGCATATCCGCTCTGTAACACCCGAATCCCCATTTTCTGAATTATCTTTTCCACAAATGGTGCATATTTGACTTTGCGATTTTAATCTTCCGCCACAATATAGACAGAACACTTTCTGTCTCTTAGCATAATGCATAGAAGGATATTTTCCTGCTATCGGATTGTTTTCACTTGAAACCGGTCTCGGAGATGCATATACTTCTCTACTCATTACTTCCGGCGATGCGTATACTACTTCCATTCTTGCATTTTTATATTTTTTTCTTTTTTTGAATTTGTCTAAAAATCCCACATTCTTCATTCCTCCCTGATATTGTCGTCCATCTGTTCCAATCAGTATTTTTCTGCCATAATAATTATAACAGAAAAAGCAGATATTTTTCACACCTGCTTTTTCTGCTAAATCCAAAGCTCAGAAAGAACCGAATATTCTCACCTGGGTTTTTTCTGAACACAAATATATTTTTACTTTGTTCTGAGATTAAATATTCATCAGATCACTGAGTACTTTCAGTGCTCCGTCTGTCTCGTGGGCCAGTACGCGTTTTGCCAGTACTTTACCGAGCTGTACACCTTCCTGGTCGAAGCTGTTTACGTTCCATACGAAGCCCTGGAACATGACTTTGTTTTCGAAGTGTGAAAGCAGTGCTCCCAGTGTTTCCGGGTTCAGCTGTTCGCCGATGATGATGCTGGACGGACGGCCGCCTTCGAAGTTTTTGTTGCGGTTTTCGTCTTCTTTTCCGCATGCAAATGCTACGATCTGAGCTGCTACGTTTGCACACAGTTTCTGCTGGCTTGTGCTGCCCTGGATCACTACGTCTGTGTTCATCTGGTTGCTCTTGAAGCCTACGAACTGCAGTGGGATGATGTCTGTTCCCTGATGGAGCAGCTGGTAGAAGGAATGCTGTCCGTTTGTTCCCGGTTCACCGAAGATAACCGGTCCGGTTACATAGTCAAGTCTCTCACCAAAACGGTTCACGCACTTACCGTTGGACTCCATGTCAAGCTGCTGCAGATGTGCCGGGAAACGGCTCAGTGCCTGTGAGTATGGCAGTACTGCTGTGCTTGGATAGCCCAGTACGTTACGCTCATAAACACCGATCAGTGCATCCAGCATTGCCGGATTCTTTCTGATGTCTTTTTCTGTTCCGAGTCTGTCCTCTTCTGCTGCACCGTTTAAAAATCTTTCAAATACTTCCGGTCCGAATGCCAGGGATAATACGGCTCCGCCTACTGCAGATGTGGATGAATAACGTCCGCCGATGTAATCATCCATAAAGAATGCTGCCAGATAATCATCGCTCTTTGCCAGTGGGGATGTCTCGCTGGTTACTGCGATCATATGTTTGGAAGCATCCAGTCCTGCATTTTTCAGGGCATCTTTTACGAAGGACTCATTGGTCAGTGTCTCCAGTGTCGTACCGGATTTGGAAACCAGGATAAAGATAGAATGTGCTACGTCGATACCATACAGAACTGCTGCTGCATCATCCGGGTCTACATTGCTGATGAATTTTGCTTCCATCTTGAAGGTATCGTTTTTCTTTGCCCAGTTTTCCAGTGCCAGATACATTGCACGAGGTCCGAGGTCACTGCCGCCGATACCGATCTGAACAACGGTTGTAAATTTCTCACCTGCTGCATTTGTGATCTCTCCGGCATGTACTTTGTTTGCAAAATCTGCGATCTTCTGCTGCTGTTCTTTGTAGAAAGCACGTTTGTCTGTGCCGTCAGCATTTACAGCCTCACCGAGCTGACCGCGTGTCAGGTGATGAAGAACCATTCTCTTCTCTCCGGTGTTAATAACTTCACCATTGTAAAGTGCTTCGAATTTTTCAGTCAGCTGTGCTTCATCTGCCAGTTTCTGCAGATCTTCCAGCACTTTGTCATCTACCTGCTTTGCAGCATAATTATACGCAAGGCCTTCTGCCATCGGTGTGCTGTATGTTTTCACACGTTCTGCACCGTTTTCTCCAGACATTGCCTCTGCGATATTTACACGCTCTGCCTTTGAAAGATTTTTAAATGCTTCCAGTGTATCCAGGTTGTTCCAGGTAATCATAGTAGATTCCTCCTTAAATGTATAAAATAATGTTGGGGTCAAAAGATGCCATACGAATTGTTCCGTACTTCGTACTCTCACAATTCTACCCAATATTCGCATATCGTGAAGCTTACGCTCCACTTTTATGCTCATATCGGGGCGGGTCATTAAGCCATAAAACCACTCTTGTGCAAGCACATCGTGGTTTCAGGCTTTTGACCCTGGCATCATAAAATAGTATAAGCGGGTGTGTGATAAAGTTTACTTCTCTAAATCACTGATGATTATAATAGCAAACCTGCACAAATTCAAGCATCAATCGCATCTCCATGGTTTTTTACACCGTAAGAATTGTTTTTTACCACCATTTAATCTCCTGCCGTTTCATTAAATTTACTAAACAGTTGGAGATACATTGCCATTTTATCCACTGCATCCACAGATACACCCGGTTCGGTATCAATTTCGAAATAGCATTTCTCCCCAATATAACCCTTGAGATCTGCTTTTCCGCTGCCGATCTGATTGCCCTCGTAATCGTAAAGTTCCTCTCCGTGTTCTTCTGCCAGATAATCTTTGGGATTTCCGTCTGCATCCATAAATACGAGATAATATTCACGTTCCAGATTTTCATTTTCGAACAATCTCTTCTGTGCATAACCAAGACACTGATTATTTTCATCATAATAACCATACGTTGTCCCGGAAATCACGCCATCGATGTTATTGATCGGCTCATCGGTCACAAATTTCATCCAGAACCAGGTTTTGCCATCGACCGATACGGTCCATTTCGTATTCAGAATACCGGTTTCTTTTAATCGCCCGGCTCTTTTTCCGTCCGCAAGGATATCCCCTTCCTGATTGACATCCTCCAGATCTCCATCTACCACAAAGGTCCGGCACTGATCCATGGCCTGTTTTGCTTCTTCTGCGGATGCATAAGACTCGACATCAGATTTTCCACAGCCGGAAAGAATTGCCAGCAGAACACACCACAACATCACCATCGATCCAATTTTTCCTCTGTTGAATTTTCTTTTCATCCGCACCTCCTAACTGCGATCCCGCGCAAGTTCGCGTGCTGCCATCACCGCCATTGCCGTGAGCAGCGGAAGATATTTTTCTTCATATGCAATGATCACTGCATTGTCGAAGACGATATTTTCCATTTTCAGATCCAGGTTATCCAGGATTGTTCCCAAGGTTTTTCCATTTAAGGTCACACAGAAATTTCGTCCGATTGAACCGGCATATTCGGTCAGTTCCAGTTTGCCTTCTTTGACTTTCATCTCAAATTTATCTTTTACCAGCACAAATTTCTTTTCCAGGGTGCCGTAAGGTTCGCCCCGGTAATAAAACTGGTAGGTCGGCAGTGCACGTACGATCTTCTTGGTCATTTTAAAGATTTCCTTGTGCTGATCATCATAGACTGAAAGGGTGCGAAGCGGAACCGTTCCCTCAATCTCAAAAATGCGGTTTCCTTCACTGTCGCAGAGATCAAAATGCTGACCGGTCAGCTTGAAATCCTCCGTAAAGGTATAGACTTCGGACGGCTGAGACTGTGGGATCGGAAGAACTTTTTTGGTTTTCACAAAACACTCCAGACTCTCCTTCAACTGTTTCTGCATCAGAAGCACATCGGACTGATAGCAGACATATTCTGCTGTATTATCACCAAAATCCTCTTCCGCCGGAAATACCGGATCGTTATATTTTCCTTTAATCATACTGGTCATAAATGAATAGCCAAGATAACCGATATTGCCATCCCCAGAAAGCCAGAAATAGAGAAAATCTCCATTCTTATCCGGTCCGAACATCAGAGCCGGCTGCCTCATCGTGTAAAACTGAACAAGATAACCGGAGCCAAGCGGCGTGCGGACATCTTTGTAAGCTTCATAAAATTCTTCGATCTTTCTCGGACAATCCATTGCGATCATACTGCAAATATCTGTTGAACCATTGTAATCATCCGGCGATGCCAGCATCCAGATCGCAACACCGATGATCAGTACAACCGTTGCCACACTGAGCGGAATCTTATTCCAGTTGCCTTTTGATGCGATCCAGACGGCAAGTGCACAAACGATCACACTGATCATACGGTACTTCCACATACGTGCTCTAAGTGGAGCGGAAAGTTTCTGTTTTTCTGTATTTTCTGCTCCCTGCATAGTTTTCATCCTTTCCGGGCATTTGCGAGTGCCAAAACCACCTTTGACACTCACTGCCCCGGTATTTTTTATCTTATGCTTTTTTAAATTTTACTTTGATTGCCTGCACTTTTTCTTTTTTCGTGACTCCGCGTGCTTTCAAAATTTTCTTATAAGCAGACTGTTTTTTCTTCGGAACTTTGATGACTGCTTTCGCATGGATACCGGAAAATGCCTTGCTTCCTACCTTTTTCTTCGTCAGTTTTATCGTTTTGATCGTGATATTTTTCAGATTCTTGCAGCCATAAAATGCTTTCTTGCCGATTCTGTTCACGCTTGACGGAATCACTACTTTTTTAATTTTTTTCTGGTTTTTAAATGCATTTGCGGCGATCGCGGTAACCTTGTAGGTAACCTGATTTACCGTTACACTGCCCGGTATTTTTACCGTACCTTTGGTTCCCTTTTTCGGCTTCAGAAAAGCTACTGTAAAAGTTTTTCCATCTGCACAGGTTACTTTATACTGATTTTTGTCCGGTCCGGTGAACTTTGTTCCTTTTTTCAGATATTCTGGTTTCTGTATCGGTTCAGAAGTTCCCGGTTTTGTGCCTGGATCTGACGGTTTTTGTGGTGTCTCCGGTGTTTCCGTTGTCTCCTGTGTCTCGATCGTCACTGCTTTTGTCAGAGGGATTTCTGTGACTAGCTGTACCAGCCTGTAATTTGCTTTGTCTTTTCCGGCAAGCGTCAGTTCCGGTAATGTTACCGAAGTATATTCTCCTGCTTTTTTATCTTTTAACGTTCCATGCAAATCCGTCAGATCTACGCTCACTTCATCGCCTTCCAGCATACCACTTAGCAGTACTTCCGTGATGGCAACCTGATTTGTGCCATCATATTTCCTGTTTCTGGCGGTCGCCTTTGTTACCGTAAGTTCTTTTGGATTTACTTTGATCGCCGTGCTGCCTTCTACATTTGCATACGCTACATGATCCGGTGTAAAGATCCATTCTGCACTTGTCATGGATGTATCCGGTCTTTGTGTGGCATCTTTCCACGCAAGCGTTCCTTCCACTGTATTTCCTTCTCCGTCCACAAATTCTGCTTCCGAAAACTCCAGTGCCGACAAAAGATTACCGTAAGTAAGCGTATCTTTTTTCAGGGTTACTTCTGTTCCTTCCTGTAATCTGACCGGTATCCGGTCATTACATTCCAGATTGAAGGTGATCACAAAGTCCTCATAGTTCTCAGTCGTGACTTTGATCTGGATCTTTCCTTTCCTGTCCAGTGCCCCCTGCTTCACTGTATAAGATAATATATCATTTGCTATACTCGGTTCTGTGATATATTCCATGTTTCCGGTCATCTCCGGTGCAGCATACTGTGCATTCCCGCAGTCCACCGGGAGGATTTCCCTGAGACTGATCCGCTCTTCCTGATCCTTTAAATATAAGTAACTTTTATTCTGTTCTTCGACCTGAAGTCCGCTGCTTTTTGCCACATTGACTGCTTTTGTCAGAGGAACTTCGCCTGTCGGCTGCACAAGAATATAATTTTCTTTATCTTTTCCGGTTAATTTCAGTTCCGGCAGCATTGCATATGTATAATCTCCCGCTTTTACGTCTCTTAAAGTTCCTCTGACCGTTCCGATGTCTACAGAAACTTCATCTCCTGCTTCCACACCATCCAGAACAATATCACGGAAGCTGACATATGCGGTTCCGTCATATACTTTATCATCCGCAGTCGCTGCTGTGATTTCCAGTTTTTTTGCCTCTACTGTAATCGCTGTGCTGCCTTCTGCCTTTGCATATGCCACATCATCCGGCGTGAAGATCCATTCTGCACTTGTCACGGATGTATCCGGTCTTTGTGTTCCGTCTTTCCATGCAAGCGTTCCGGGAATCTGCGTATCCGTTCCCTGCTCAACAAAGACTGCTTTTTCTTTCCCTTCCAGATTCAGCTGCAGATTGGATAATGTTTCTCCGTAAGTAAGTTTCCGATCCTGTAAAACTTTTATTTCACTGCCTGCTTTCAGAACAACCTTTTTCTGATCTGTCAGTGTGACCGTTAAGTCATAAGAAACATCCTTATAATTTTTCATTGTTACCCTTACATGAATTGTGCCTGTTTTTCCTATCATGCTCCTGTCTGTAAAATCTTTCACTTTATAATTTAACTGTCCATTCCGCGTAATCTCATAATCATCAAAAATCTGCTCATCCCCTGTTACAGAACAGGAATAACTATCTCCCTTTTTATCCGCCGGGAGTTTTGCCTGCAGATCCACATATACATCATCAGAACCTTTTGTATAAATATAACTTGCCGATTCATGAAATGCAGTCTGCTGCGGGGTCTTTTTCTCAACATGAACTTCTACACCTTTTACTACATAATAAGGATAATTTCCATCTTTCGGTGTAAAAACAAGATCGCATATCAATCTTTTTCCAAGTTCCGGTATCACTTCCAGATTTTCTTTCTCCGTAAAACTCCAGGTTCCTTCCAGCAGCGTACTTTCTCCGTTTCCGGTATCTGCCCTGATCACGCCCGGAATTAAGGTATACTCCTGCAAAGTCTGTTCTACATTTCCGGAAATCTGCGGAAGTGTCTCACAGCTCATACCTGTATTTCGAACCTCCACATTTTTCAGATCACTCTGAGTAAGTACTTCTTTTCTGCTCAGAAAGCGTCCATCTTTCGTACTGTAGAACGCATAACCCTGCGGGAGCATATTTTCTGCACTGCCTGAATATAATACGATGTTCTGAAAATTTCCGCCGGTCATTTCTATACTGTTTTGATAACTGTCCCAATAGCCGATCTGTCTGAAATCACCGCTTTCTATTCTCAGTTTCCCGCTCCTCTGTGCTATTACAATATCAAAGGTTCCGTTTTTTACCGTAACCTCTGCTCCGTCTATGTAGATCCGGTCAACACTTTTCGCTGTCAGAGATTTTTGATTTAAATCCAGAGTGATTTTTCCACTTTTCAGAGTCGGAAGACTTCCCGTATTTTCCATTGACTGCATAAAGGTAATCTCTGCTTCTTTGCCATTTGCGTATTGTAACGCTTCTTTCAGTGTATCTACATAAGTTTCTACTCCATTTACGGTGATCCGAACATAACCCTGGAAATCCGGATTTTTCTTATGGCACCACACGCAGTACTGCACATCCTGCTCATAATCATGTTTCTTACACGCCTCGACATGCACATTCGTACAGCTTGTCTCGGCATATGGCTGTTTCTCATTCGTCTCATTATCCACCAGACAAAGCTCTTCTCCAAGTTCTGCCCATTCTTTTGAAACCCGATCGAATTTTCCACCGCTCACCTTAATTTTCGCACCGTTATACACAAAATAGCTGTTCGACTGATTTTCATAAATTCCGCCGGCAAACTCTATATTTTTACTTCTTACTAGCAACGTACCGTAAAATACACCCGTCTGCGTTTCACTGCTGTCTGTAATTTTAAGAGAAGCATCCTGATTCAGAGTGGTCCTCTTTAAATTTTGCAGACGATATCCATTCAGATCCAGAATCAGATTTCCACTGTTTACCTCCACTTCCCGTACCGATTCAATATTCTTCAACAGCTTCATCTGTGCTGTTTTTCCCTCTGTATCACGAAATGCTTCTGTCAAAGTAACATATGGTTCGGAATGTCCATCCATAGTTACCTCAATTTCTCCGTCCGAAATTTTATATAACAGATAATCCGATTCTGATTTATATTTTTCACGGAAAGTCATTTCTACTTTTACATAGTAATCGCCTTTATCAGCCGGCGCTCCGCCTTCGGTAAGTGCACCGGCATTTTCTGCATTTGTCAGCACGCTGCCGCGATCTTTATAATAAGTGGTTTTTACGGATGTCGGTGTTTCCTCGCAGCTCCAGGTGATTTTTCTTCCTTTTTCAAAGGACAGTTCCCGTGGATTTCCGGTATAAGCATAATCTATGCTTTTGCTGCCTGCGATTTTTTCCATCTGGATTTCGGCATCGAAGTTGATCTGATAGGAAAAGATTTCTGAAGTTTCCTGATAAAAATCTTCCACTTCCAGAGCCGTCACTTTTACATAATATTGTCCCGGCAGTGCCGGTGCTCCGCCTTTTTTAGCAGCTCCGCTGTTTTCCGCCGTGGTCGGTATCTGTGCCTTTTCATCCAGATAATAGCCGACCTCTATTGCTCCGTCCCCTTTCCAGTTAAAAACCTCGTTTTTTTTCAGAGACAGTGGCTTTGTTTCAGACAGATTATCGCTTGTCCGCTCAATCTGGGTACCGGATACCAGTGAAATCTCATTTTTTGCCATACTTCCCGGATGATTGCTGTAAGTATCGTTTTCCTCCAGATAATAAACCTTTCCATGTGTGCCATCCATTACAGGATAAGCATCCGGATTTTCTTCAAGATTCTGGAACCACTTTGCCTGTGAAGCCAGAGAATTATCCTTTCCATTTAACACCCAGGTCGCCTTTCCGGATGCAAACTCTGCGGTTGTCATACCTTCTGAATCTTTGACACTTCCATTTTGATTTTTATTATAAACCTGTCCCTTAAAACGATCGGTATTAAAAACACAGTTCTGAATTGTGTCACCCTTGTCCAGACTCCCTACAATTCCACCTGCTATACTTCCTGTCATGACTGCATCGCTCCAGCAGGAGATGATATCACAGGCTTCTTGATTCTTATAGCCTTGATAAGCAACTATACCGCCGGCATAATATCCATCTGCTGTTCCGGTATTATAACAATACTTGATATAGGTTCTTACATATTGTTTTGAGCTGTTCATATCACAGACCTGTTCCCCGGCGATACCTCCGCTGCGTCCCCAGCCCCACGTTGCCTTTACCGATCCGCTGTTTTTGCATGATTCGATCCAGCCCTGCGAACTTCCGACAATGCCGCCGCCGAAATCATGAGCTGTTACTTTTCCGTTGTTCCAGCAGTTGATCACTTTTCCAAGATTGCTTTTTGCTGCAACTGCTCCGGCCGTACTCGTTGACGATGTGAACACGCCATCTTCCATGCCAAGATTTTTGACAACGCTGTTCTCCTTCAGCTGTGCAAACAAGCCTGATACCTGTTTATCCCCTGTCCGCTCGCAGACCAGCTTGCTGATCTTATGTCCGTTTCCGTCAAAGATTCCTGTATAACCGTCATTTGTATCTCCGATCGGTGTCCAGTCTTCACCTGTCATATCAATGTCTGCCGTCAGCACTGCATTGACAGCGTTCTCTCCGGCATTGACCTTCGCCGCAAACGCCTGCAGATCTTCTTTGTCTGCAATCGCATAATATCCGGCATAATCTCCGTTTAAATGAAAATTACTCTGGTTCTCTTCAGTAACCTGTACCAGTCCTGCTGCATTTGCCTGAATACTTACCAAGCCACCAAAATCCATTGCGGTAAATGCAAGTGCAAATGCAAGTAATCCTGCTGCAATTCGTTTTCTCATATCTTCCTCCTGTTTTCCTTTTTTAATCTTTCATTCCTGACTGATTCCTGTAAATTGCTCCGTTGAAAACTAATTTTCGCAATTCTATAGATGCCAGGGTCAAAAGCCTGAAACCACGATGTGCTTGCACAGGAGTGGTTTTATGGCTTAATGACCCGCCCCGATATGAGCATAAAAGTGGAGCGTAAGCTTCACGATATGCGAATATTGGGTAGAATTGTGGGCGTACGAAGTACGGAACAATTCGTATGGCATCTTTTGACCCCAACATCATTCTATAACCATTATATAAAATTAAAAAAGCATTGTACACTAGCCAAACGGCCAGTTTTACAATGCTTAATCGAGTTTTTTCAAAGTTTTCTGTTTTTACATCGAAATCCATCCCAGTACATTTGCAATGGAGCTGAGAAGGATAATGATCACGCAGGCGGATGCCAGATATTTCAGGAAGAAATGATATAATTTCTTGCGTTTAAAATCAGATGACTGTTCAATCTCCGCATCCATTCTTTTAAATCCGACGACTTTCAGAATCAGAATGCAGGTAGCAAGTGCTGCGATCGGCATCATGACCGAGTTGGTCAGGAAGTCAAAGAAATCCAAAAACTGCATACCAAGGATCTTCACAGAGTCCCAGATACCATATCCAAAAGAGGATGCCGTTCCGATCACCAGCATCACGACAACCATCAGCAGACAGCATTTTCCACGGCTCCAGTGAAGCTCATCGTTCAGGGTGGAAACGCTGGTCTCAAGAAGTGAGATTGCACTGGTCAGTGCCGCAAACAGAAACATCAGGAAGAATGCGATGCCGACAATCGTGCCAACTCCCATACTCGCAAATACTTTCGGCAGGGTGATGAACGTCAGTGCCGGTCCTGCCTGGAGCGTTTCCATATCTCCGCCGGAGAATGCAAACACTGCCGGAATGATCATCAGACCGGCCAGAAGTGCGACACCGGTGTCAAAAATCTCAACCTGCGTGGTGCTTTTTTCGATGTCTACATCTTTCCCGATATAAGATCCATACGTATACAGGATACCCATCGCGATCGACAGGGAATAAAACATCTGCCCCATCGCCGCAACGACCGTCATCCAGGAAAAATTCTCCAGATTCGGGATCAGGAAATATTTGATGCCTTCCACGGCTCCCGGTCTTGTGATGGAATAAACAGCCACACAGGCTGCCAGCAGGATCAGAAGCGGCATCATAACCTTTGAAACACGTTCTACTCCATTTTTTACACCTGCAAGAATGACAATAAATACCAGTGCCGCAAAGATCAGAAACCATATTTCTACTTCCATGGAAGAGGTGATAAAACTGTTGAAATAGCCATCCTGTGCAACAAGGTTTGCATTGCCCCTGATATACTCAAACAGATATTTCAGAACCCAGCCGCCGATCACACTGTAATAAGGAACGATCATCATCGGGATGACTGCGTTGATCCAGCCTCCCAGGTGAAACGGCAGGCTCTTTCCGAATTTGTGGAAAGCTCCAACCGGGCTTTTTTTCGTCATACGTCCCAGTGCTGTTTCGGATACGATCATAACATATCCAAAAGTGACCATTAAAATCAGATAGACAAGCAGAAACATACCTCCGCCGTATTTTGCCGCAAGATATGGAAATCGCCAGATGTTTCCAAGTCCAACCGCAGAGCCGGCAACTGCCAGCACATAACCGATGCGACCGGAAAATTTGCCCCGTGCGTGCAAGAGATTTTCTGCATGTTTTTTATTTGTGCACATAAAAAGAATCCCCCTGTGGTAAAAAATCCCTTACAGCAGAAACTGCCCGCCGCAAGGGATTTTATTATTTAAAACTTACAAAATGATTGTTCTCAAGAATCTGAAAATACTTTACGATTCGTGGATAAAGGGGTTCTGCCGCTTCACCAAACCGCTCTTTTTCCAGAGCAGCCAGATCCATGACGGTTCTCTCTCCATCGATAAAAGGCCAAAGATAACTTCCATGTACATCCAGATGTATCTTTGTGACTTCCGGGCGGTTAAATACTTTCTGTGCGATCCCGTTAAAAAAACCTTCATTTTTTACTTCCAGTATCACGCGATCCCTGAAGTCTTTGTGCCACTTCAGGCCTTCGGCTTTTACCGGAATCAGATCCAGATAATTTATCTGTTGTTCCTGTTTCTTTTTTTTCATGCTTTTTTCTTTTTCTTAAGAGAGAAGTAAAACAGGGATGCGATCATCAGTACCATAAGAATGACACCACCGATGTTGCCAAAGTTTACACTCTCTCCGATGCTTGTGTTGATACCAAATACTGCGAAAATTGCCAGCAGGATACCTACCAGACCTTCTCCGGCGATCATACCTGCACAGTACAGTGTTCCGTCTGTGGACTGCTGTTCTTTTGTCTTTTCATCGACATTCTTACGTGCATCCATTACCATACGTACAACGCCACCGATCATGATGGTTGCATTCAGGTAGATCGGCAGATACAGACCGATTGCGAACGGCATTACCGGGATACGCAGGATCTCAAGACCCAGTGCCAGAAATACGCCGACAAATACCAGGTTCCATGGCAGGTTTCCGCCCATGATACCTTCTACGATCATCTTCATCAGAGTTGCCTGAGGAGCCGGTACTTCTGCTCCGCCGTAACCCCATGCTGCATTCAACAGGTAGAGAACACCGCCGATAGCCAGACCGGATGCAAGAACACCGATCAGCTCACCAATCTGCTGTTTTTTCGGTGTAGCACCAAGCAGATAACCGGTCTTCAGATCCTGTGAAGTATCACCTGCGATTGCTGCGATAATACAGATAACAGAACCGATTGCGATTGCTGCTGTCATACCGTCGATACCTGTTTTGCCGCTTCCTTTGATCGCCATAGTTGCGATCAGCAGAGTAGCGATTGCCATACCGGATACCGGGTTATTGGAACTTCCTACCAGACCTACCATACGGGAGGATACCGTTGCGAAGAAGAATCCGAAGATTACGATCAGTGCTGCTCCAAGCAGAGTTACCGGGATAGCCGGTACTGCCCAGATGATAACAACCATGGCAACGATTCCGATCAGGATAAACTGCATCGGCAGATCCTGTGCAGTACGTGCAGTACTTGTATTTTTTCCGCCTTTTACGCTCTTCATAGAGTCGCTGAAAGTTTTTACGATCAGAGGCAGAGATTTGATCAGAGAGATGATACCGCCTGTTGCGATGGCACCTGCACCGATGTATTTTACGTAAGTACTCCAGATAGCTGATGCACCGCCGCCTGCATAAAGCTGAGCGATTGTTGTGCCTGCTTCTGCCGGATACAGCCAGGTATCAGGTCCGAACAGACAGATCAGCGGGATGATAACCAGCCATCCGAATACAGAACCAACAAACATGTAAGATGCGATCTTTGGTCCTACAATATAACCAACACCAAGCAGTGCCGGGTATACTTCCATACCGATCTCACCTTTGAAAGATTTAAAAGCTGCTGATACGTCTGCCGGGATCACCTTCAGACCATCAACGATAAATTTAAATACTGCTGCAAGTCCCATACCGGAGAATACCGTAGAAGCGTTTGCTCCGCCTTCTTCGCCGGCCAGAAGTACGTCTGCACATGCAGTTCCTTCCGGGTAAAGCAGTGTCAGGTGCTCTTTCACGATCAGGGCATTACGAAGCGGTACCATGAAAAGTACACCTAAAACACCACCGCAAAGTGCGATCAGTGTGATCTCGACAAGGCTCGGCATAGAGCAAAGACCCTCTTCTGCCCAGAGGAACAGTGCCGGCATCGTAAAGATCGCTCCTGCTGCAAGTGACTCACCGGCTGAACCGATGGTCTGTACCATGTTACTTTCAAGGATGGAATTCTTACGCATGATAATGCGAATAACACCCATAGATATAACTGCTGCCGGAATAGAAGCAGAAACAGTCATACCAACTCGGAGTCCAAGATATGCATTGGCTGCTCCGAAAATTACTGCGAGCAAAACACCCATAATAATGGAAGTCACAGTAAGCTCCGGCATGACTCTGTCTGCCGGAATGTACGGTTTGAATTCGTCTTTCTTATTCATTTCCTTTTCCTTTCATACTTTTTTCTTTTAACAATCCGAAAACCTTCGTATATCCGCCCTCTTCCATCTCCGGATCATTATTTACCTAAAATAATCCTTATGAATTGCTCCGCTTTTCCACAGCTTCTGCAATTCCGTATCATCATAGAACTATATTGTACCTAAAATCCGACTAAATTGCAAGAATATAATGCATTTTTCTACTTTTTTCCTGTTTTTCCCACTATTTTTTTGTGCACTTTTTGAGATGCCAGGGTCAAAAGATCAAAATGTCGTTCTTGCTTGCAAGATAAGACATTTGAACTTGGGACCCGCTAAACATGAGGAAGTAGCTATTTACGCAGTAAATATGCGAATTCCGAATGTTTATAGAATTGCGAGAGTTACTTGTAACGGAGCAATTCGCAGGCATCTTAATGCCAGGGTCAAAAATCTGAAATCACACTATGATCCGGACGGAATCCGCACAATTTTCTGTTCCCCTTCCATCTCTGTCATCACAAGCACCGGCATATGGCGTTTACGAAGTGCATGGATCAGCGGATACACCGCAAAAAGATCTCCCTGCACATAGACTGCTTCCGGTTTGGATTTCAGAATTTTTTTCACCTGATCTTTGATCTGTGCTTTCCATTCCTGCTTTTCAAGTGTGGATTCACCATAAATGCCGTCCCACTCCATCGGCGGAAGATCCGGCAACTCCATGTGCACGATTCTGGCACCGGAAAACTGCGGAAGTTTGAAAAGCAATGCATCGGCTGCCTCATCTGTGCCAAGATTTACGATCACAACCTGCTCATGGAACTGCTGCTGACTGATCTTGCATGCCTTTATGGCATCTTCGAGCGTACTTGTCGTCATAAGAAATCCGCCCTTATGACAGAATTCTGCACCGGAAAGACCGCTCTCTTCTTTTAATTCTTCTTTTTCAAGACCAAGCCAGCTTTCCGGGAAACTGCATTTATAATTCAGGGAGTATTCTCGCTTCTGAGGCTGAATACAGTAGCCGCCGCGATTGGATGGAAAGATCACGAATGCAATGTCTGTCTCGGAAAGATATTTCTGGCACGGAACATAATCCGGCAACACCAGAATCTGCTTTTCATCCGCCGGCTTTTTGCCGGAAGCGATCTCTTCCTGATGCTGTTTTAAAATTTCTTCTACACGTTTGTCGGCACGCTCATTGCCCCGATAACGCTCCAGTTTGTTATCGAGAATCATGCCGGCCACACCGACCGCCTGAAAGAACGCCGCATCGTTTCCGCCCTGTGCATCCCATGGCGGATTGAAATTGCCGATCAAGGTGGCAAGTTCATTTTTTTCGCCGGTGTTGTCATTGTTGTCCAGTGGCTGCACAAAAGCCTCGTCAAATTTTTCTGCCAGTTCTTCTCCTAAAATCTCAGCACCCAACTCTTCCCATAAAAGTCCGAAAGCTGCATACGGCACACCATTTTCACGGATTCTGCTATCCCTCTGATGATGGTCGTATTTCCCTCTTCCGATGTCAAAAACAATTCCTTTAAAATCCTCCGGCACCTGACTGCCGCGGTGGATCGTGATCTCTGGATTGACAGACAGCAGAAGTGCAGACGAAAATACATCGTCCGCATGAAACTTTCCGCTGTGGGTAAATGCCTGTGCATCTTTTTCTTTAATTTGCTCCATTAACTGTGTCATGAAATTTCACCTTTCCGATCAACATATCGTCGTTTGCATTTTTCAAAACCGGGATGATCACACCGCATTCACTTCCGATCGATTCCAGTTTATTTGGCGGTGCACAGAAGATAACCTGAAAGTCCTGGTTTTTGAAGAAATCAAGCATCAGTTTGATATTGTGGTCACTCATTTTTTCGAACGGCTCATCAATAAAGATCAGTCTTACGGAATTGACTCTCACATTGTAGAGCATGGAGAGTGCCGCCGACAAAATCAGCGTATATGGGATCTGCGTTCCGGCACCGGAATTGTATCCTACCTGTTTGGATAATTTTCCGTCTTTTACTTCTTCGTTGTTGATGATGATCTCGTAGCTCATATAATTGCGGTAATCTGCAAATTTCTGGATCTCCGCCAGATCATTTTTTTCAATGATGCGGTTAATAATATCTTTGATCTCCCGCTCCCGTCTCTCTACTTCGTCATCCTCATAACCCATCAGCTTTGTAAGGGCGATCTGACCGTCCTCCAGATTTCCGGTCTGCTGAAGATACTCTGCATAACGCAGAATTTTGGCATAGTCGGAATTGTCATTCAAAAATTTCACATCAAACTGATAGCATGTCGCGAATTTCAGCTTGCGAAGTTCTTTGTTGATCTGTGCGATGTCTTTTCTTGCAGCCCTTGCCGTCTCGTAAATATTCAGAACAAATTCTCTTTTGAAAATGCTTTCATAACGCATGGTCTGCTCTTTTAATTTCTGCTGCAGATTCTGAAGGTCATCGATCCAGATTTTTCCGCGTCTCTGGTGATAGCTTTTTTCGTACTCAAGACCGATCGGCAGACGTTCTTCTTCCTGCTTGCGGTTGTTGTATGCCTGCTGCTGTCCGTTGATATTTGCCGCAAAACTGCTGACACGTTTTTCCATCTGCTCTTTCTCGGAAAGCTGCATGATGCCGCCTTTTTTATCTTCTCCGGCAAGATAGCGGTCGTATTCTGTGATCGCCTGCTCTGCTGCGGAACGGTTGAGCTTTTGTTCTTCTTCCAGATGTTTCTGCTCTTCCGCTTCTTTCGCCTGATACATCACGCTGTCTTTCTTTTTCTGTTCGATTTCCGCTTCCAGTCGGTAACGCTTTTTGCTCTCTTCGTCTTTTTCCCGTGTTTTATTGCGAAGCTGTTTTTCCAGATCGGTCACACGCTGCGAAAGTGCCATAAATTCTGCATTGTTTTTCTGGGCTTCCAGAAGTTCACGATAACGCACCTTTTCTGCTTCCAGCTCTGCATTTAAATGCTCACATTCTCTGTTGGCTTCCAGATTGTAATCTTTGAAATAATCCAGACTGCTCTGCAGAAAGACATCCTGATTCTGCATCGTATGTCTGCTGCTCAAAATCTCTTTTTCCCGTTTTTCCAGCTGATCCAGTTTTTTCGCAGCTCTTTTGCGGTTCAGCTCAATCGCCGCCCCGCCAAGGCAGTAGCTCTTGATCTTTTTCGTGTTGATGTAAGTAACTGCCATATTTCTGCCGAGTTTTCCTTCTTTTGACATGGCATTGTCGTATTTTGCAACCTCGTCCAGCTCGACTGCATGGATCGTTCCCAGCCAGAACTGGAAATACTTTGCTGCTGTCTCATTCTGGATCTGAAGATAATGATAGACCGAATCTTCCTCACATTTGATCTTGCGTTCAGCCAGACGCTTTGTATTGACCAGCTCCACATAACGATGTCCGGAGCGGTCCATAACCTGATTGGCAACATCAAAGGCCTGCGGCGAGACCAGGATCGCATAGCGGTGCACACCAAGAAAAGCTTCGATCGCATCACGCCATGCTTCGTCTTTCAGTTCCGATACATATTCACACGCCATGCGGGCTTCTTCATCGATGCCCTGTTTTTTCAGTTCTTTGTTGATCTCCCGGATCAGCTGCGTCTGTTCCTGCACATGCGAATAATCCGCTTTGTTGCGGTCACAGTTTTCAACGATCTTGCTCTGTTCACTGCGTTCCAGCTGCACTTCTTTGAGCTCACGGTCCAGATAAGCCCTGTTTCGCACAATGCTGTCACGTTTTTTACGGATTTCCGCTCTCAGTGCATCGATGGCTTCCTGTTTCTCAGAATTGGAAAGATCGACTGCCGTCAGTTTGCCAAGCGTTTCAAAATGAGAAACCTCGCATTCCATTTTGTTCAGTTCTTCTGCCACATGCAGCAGACGTTTCCGGAACTGCTCCAGCTCTTCCCTTTCACTCTTCCGCTTCTCCAGCTGTTTCTCGAAAGCAGTGATCTGCTGTCTGGAATTGTCGATCGCTTTGGAAACATTCAGTTCCCGCAGTGCGGCTTTTGCTTCCATATAATAACGGTCAAGTGCATCGATCTCCGTGCTCAGTTCTTTGATTGTTTTGATCTGTGCTTCTACTTCAATGCTGTTTTTGCGGATCATTTCTTCTGCCATGCAGCGTTTTTCTTTCCAGGAAAGCATATTTCGATATTTTAATTTAATATCATCCACTTTCAGCTGCATGACACGCTCATCGTATTCTGCATAATCTTTCAGGATCGCATCCAGATCACCGATCTCTTCTTCGATCAGCTCCAAACGGCTGTTGATCTGCTCAATATTTTTCTTGGCATCTTTTAATTTTTCAAAATTGACATCGTGTTCTTCCAGAACCGATTCCCGGATAAATTCCTGGATCTTTGCCGCCGGATTGTATGCCATGATATTTCGAAGTTTTCTCTGATAACGAAACACTTCCTGATACGGAAGCTTCAGTCCGACCATCTGCATAAACAATGCCACTCCATCCTGTTTCTTGCGGAGTTTGACATTGTAACGTTTCTGAAATCCGGACGCATCGTACGGCTTTAAGGCAGAACCGTCTTCATAGACATAGGAAATATCCGACAGATGTTTGTCTTCCATCGCATACCAGTACGTGCCGCGGATATCCGTCACGGCTGTCTCGATGATCACGCCGAGCACAAAGGATTTTTCGTTGATCTGGTCATAATATTCCAGTGCGATGTGGGTATACACAACTGGGATCTTCTCCGCCGGTCTTGCATACACGCCGGCACTCGCATCGACCAGACAGCGTGTATACGAGATCAGATTTCGCTTGCCCACGCCTGTATTATATCCGCTTGTCGCCTTATTAAACTGCGTATCACCGGTGTAGGCATATTTGATGGCATCGAGGATCGTCGATTTTCCGCACTCATTTTCTCCGGAGATCAGGGTGAGATTTTCTGCAACCGGAACGACCGTGTTGGTAAATCCATACCAGTTGATCAGCTGTACATTGCGTAAAACTATTTTACTCATCGCTCTCCTCACTTTCTGCCTCTTCCAGGTCTGCCATGTCCGCTGCCTCGAAATCTTCCTGTTCCACAAATTCTGCCATCACCTGTTTCAACTGTCCGATATCCAGACAGAACTGCAAAGAAGGATAGAGACGCACAGCCCCGTCCTCTTTTGTGATATCGTCACTGTAATCGATCAGGCAGAATCTGCGGAAGGTCGCATATGCCTTTTTAAACTCGACCGGCGTCAGCTCAATATCATAAAGCCTGCATTTGTCGATAATCTCACCGACCGTCACATAGACTGCCTCTTCATATCCCATCCGCTCCAGAAATAAAAGCCACAGCACCAGCAGCAGCTTCATGTGCCTCTGGTCAAAATGATAAAGGTTCAATCGTTTCAGCCCAACCGTTTCTTTATCATCATCATTTGGCTGCAGCATCGCCACACCCATCTGTTCTTCCACAACCACTTTGTAGCCGATCACTGCCAGATACTGGTTCATGTCGTAGCGGTTAGATTCGGAAGCCACAAACTGATAGAGCTTTTCTTCTTTGTCTTTTACAAGAAATGTCGTATCCAGAAGCCGCCGCACACAGCGTTTGAACAGATACGCATCCTCGTCGCTCATATTGCTTATAAAACTTAAATCCTGCATATAAATTTACCTCATTGTATTTGTAAATCGGACATTCACAATCCGCTTCTCTGCGTTCAAAAAAATGCCCTGTAAATATTTTCGTACCCTGTGATCCACAATTCTGACATCTTTATTTTCTCGAGATCACCACATTGCTGATATCGGCAATTTTCGTGCTCACTTTTTCGTCCTTGATGCGGACTTCGTATGGAAATTCTGCATTTTTCGCATAAAGCATCGCCGCTGCGATCATCAGTGCCTCTTCTTTTGTCTGCACACCCTTTTCTTTCAGCTCCATGCTCACATCCAATCCAAGTGCCTCATCCAGATATGCTCCGACACGGGCCGGAGCATATCGGTTCGGTGCACTGCGGAACAGATTCTCCGTCCGTTTCTGCATCTCTTCTTCCGACATCGCATTGGTGTTTAATGCGATATTCTGACCTTCGTTGCGGATACGCCGATTCTGCTCGAATGATTTGTAACCAACGTATTTCTGGTTGATAACACGAGTGCATTTTTCCACTTTTTCCATCGCCGCATCCTGCTCTTCTTTTGAAATCCTGGAAACACGGTCCAGGAAATCGCCGAGAAGATTCTCCAGTCTGACACGGCTGCTCGCCATCTGCATGATCCTCGTATTTGCCAGATTATAATAACTGTTGATGCGAGTATCAATCAGTTCCATATTTTCTTCGTATTCCACACTCAGGAAATACTGGAGTTCCGCCATGTAACGGTCCACACGGGAAATTGCCTGCTCTTTCGGGCAACGCAGACGTTTTCCACATTCTTCGACCATTTTCTCATACATATCCCCATAACGCAGATCCTCGATCCGGTCACGGATGAAAGAAAGCTGGGTCGGGATCAGTCCGTTGTTTTTTACGAAGAAATATTCACTGAAGAACCGGTCCAACATTTCATTTTTCATAATGAACTGCCCGAAACTGTTCATGTCCTGAAATTCGATGACTGTTTTCATGATATCCGATATACTGTCTTTTAAATCAGCCAGCTCATTGCGAAGCTCGGTTTCATTTTCCATCATCGGCACCAGAATGTTTGAGTACGGACGTTCTTTTCGCACTGAGCCTTCTTCCGATGCGGATTTCATGATCTCATACATTGAGAGAATGCGGTTTGACATCGTACCTTCATTTTTCTTTTCAGTCAGTTTATCCAGAAAATCAATCACTCTTCGGCAATCCGTCGAAAGATTTACAACATATTCTCCGCTGCGTCCGATCTGCCGTGGCTTGATCCATCCACATTCACGGAAAATGGCCAGAATCTCAGCCGCCTGAAGCTGCACCGCCTCATTCTCATCATCCGCTTCTTCGATCAGTCGCTGAATCTCTTCGTTTTTCAGATACAGCGTGATACTGTCCTTTGCATCCGACTCGTAGAGAACCGGAAGTTCCTTCGAACGTTCGATCAAAATCCGGATACAGTCATAATAAATCCTGCGGTACTTGAACGTAAGCGGTTTAAAAAACGACTCGTTCTTTATGTAATCAAAAAAATTCATAGTTTATTTATCTCCTAAGCTGCTGCGGCATTTGCATTGATCTGGTCGATCACTTTCCGGATTCCCATCCATACGTTCAGATCCGTAAAAATGTCCACGACACTTCCCTGATCCGTAAATGGTGCCTCCTGAAGCACCGACAGATCTTTCATCATGCCATTTTGCACAATGTATTCCACGATCTGATTTACGAAATAAATCTGCCTGCTGTCCAGGCTGTTTTCATCCAGATATTCTGAAAATGCTTCTTTTGCAGCGTTCATATCCAAGCCGACAATTTCACGGACAAATTCTCCGAGCGGCTTCTGCCCGTACTCCGTCTCATACTCTTCTTTTGTCCCCAGTTCTCCCCAGAGGATCTCTTCCAGAAGCTGTACATCCGCCGCTGTCAGCGGCTGATTATTCTTCAGCCTGGCAATCGCCTCATTATCCTGATGCCTGCGGACATAATATTCTGCTTTCGCTTTATAATTTTTCAGGTCATCATTTTCCAGCTCTGACTCTTTCCATTCCATCGCCAGAAGTTCATCCGCAAAATCGGTATCATACCGCTTTCCTTCTTTTTCTTTGATATATTTGATCAGTTCCCGCAGATTTTCACGGATATGTTCAAATTCATCCACACCGGCCGTCTCCAGATAATCCGTGTGCAGGATCTGATTCAGCAGTTTTTCCTGTGCTTTGATCTGCGGAATATTGGCAACACCTGCCACCGCACGCACCTTTTTCAGAAGATCCTTTCTCGCTTTTCCATATTTATTTCCCATCAGATAAGCAAGCTCAATCCCATAAAGCAGTGCGTCAAAACGAACGGCGGACGCCTCTTCCTGATCCGGCATGATCAGCGGTGCAACCTCCTCCTGAACGGTCAGCGTATCCTCGTAACGGATATTCTGATAATTCTCCGGATTGGAATAATATTCCACATATTTCAAATGCTGACGCACCGCAAAATTATCCCGGCTCAGTTCCTGTACTTTTCCCTGCATACTCTCAACCAGGTTTTTGCGATAGGCGATCAGTCTTTCTGTCTGATATTGTAAATCCTGCAATTTATACGAAATCTGAAATTTCAGGTTAAAAATCGCACTCTGCAAAGGCAGCCGGACTGCTGTCTCTTTTCCCTTCTGCATCCGGAAAAACTCGAAATTCCCACAAAAATCAAAAATATAGAATTTCTGCTTATCCTCACCATCCAAAAGTCCCGGACAGAGCCTCGTTCCACGCCCGATCATCTGCCAGAACTTTGCCTTGCTCATTACCTTTTTAAAAAAGACCAGATTTAAAATTTCCGGCACATCGATTCCCGTATCCAGCATATCAACGGAAATGGCGATCTGCGGCAGTTTATCCGGCTCCGAAAACTGATCGATCAGGCTCTGGGAATGGCTGATACGATTGTCGATCACTTTTGCATAACCCGGCAGATGTGAATATTCTTTATTGAACACCTCAAATATTTTTTCCGCATGAGCATGATTTTTCGCAAAAATAATCGTCTTGCCGAGCTTTTCTCCGTAGTCTGTATGGATTCCATGTGTCATCAGAATGTCCAGCACCTGTCTGATCGTATCGTCATTAAAGATCCAGGTATTCAGTGCTGAGGACTGGATCCGCTCCACAACCTGTCCGTTTTCATCCACAAAGGTGTTCTCGTATGCTTCTTTATCTTCGTCCGAAAGCTCATCGTACGCAATGCCCTCTTCCAGAAATTTCAGCTTTGTTTCCACCGAAAGGAAATCCACCAGATAACCGTCTTTTACCGCCTGTGCCAGCTCATAACCGTAAGTCGGCACGCCCTTCTCCAGCTCAAAAATGCTGTAGGTATTTTTATCGATCTCATCTTTCGGCGTCGCAGTAAGACCAACAAGCGGTGCATCAAAATACGTGAAAATGTCTTTGTATTTATTGTAGATCGAACGATGTGCCTCGTCACAGATCACAAGGTCAAAATGGCCGCTCGTAAATAATTTTCCGTCTTCGTCCCGTGTGGCATCAATGCAGTTGATCATCGTCTGATAAGTTGAAAAAATACAGTGTGCATGCAGATTGCTTTTCTCCTCACACAGATTTGCCACCGAAAGATCCGGCAGCATATTGACAAAGCTTCGTTTTGCCTGTGTGACAAGGGAAGTGCGGTCTGCAAGAAACAAAATATTTTTTACCCAGCCGTTTTGCAGAAGCACATCGCAAAGTGCAATGACTGTCCTTGTCTTTCCCGATCCAGTCGCCATGACAAGCAGTGCTTTTCTTCTGTTCTTTTTATCAAAGCTCTCGCATACTGCCTTGATCGCCTCTTCCTGATAATACCTTCCGGCGATTTTTTTATCAATCCGGACACTGCCAAGATCGCCCCGCATGGTTTTTAAATTAAACCATTTTTCGAGATCTCTTCTGGAATAAATGCAGGAAACCTGCCGCTCCGGATACTGTCCGTCCACAATCCTCGTCTCAAATCCGTTCGTAAGGAAAATGACCGGTCTGCGTCCATACTGCCGCTCCAGAGAATCCGCATATAACTCTGCCTGCTGCCGTCCGCTCGCCACATCTGCACAGGTCTTTTTCGCCTCGATCACCGCCAGCGGCCGGTGTGCATCGTCATAAAGCACATAATCCGCAAAACCGCTGCCTGATTTATTTGGCATGCCATAGACTTCGACTTCATTCAGCCAGTTCTTTCCTTCCATCCATCCGGCATCAATCAGCATCGTATCGATATATTGTTTGCGGGTTGCATACTCCGACAGCTCCAGCGGCTTCGGAACATACGTCTGCTTCTGCTCCTCACGCCTGGAAGTCAGTTCTGCCTTCAATGCTTTATTTTCTGCGATCAAAGCCTCCAGATCAATATCCGGAAAGGCTGTCTCCGCTGCCAGGATCTCCTGATTCTGCTCCGGAAGACCTGCATCAAACTGCCCCTCCTGATAATCATCCGCATAACAATAAGCTACAAAATCCAGAAATATATAAAGATTCTCAAGGCACAGCTTCGCCTGATCCAGCGTCAGCTTTCTTCCCGTATGTGCCACCTGATTTGCCACCCTGCGAATAAAATCCATTCTCCGCAAAATGTCTGCATCCACAATTCCTTTAAACTCTTCCGTATTCAGCAGGCTGACCAGCTTGTCCTGATATGGCATTACCAGCATATCGTCAACCGAATACATCCATTTGACGGCAAATTCCATCGCCCGCCGGCAGTTCATCACGCTCGCCTCCGGGTCGATCATCAGGATCTTTTCCGCTGCCACCGCAACATCCGCAAACGCTGCAAACTGCGGAATATCCTTCAGGAAATCAAAGTTCGTCACGCCGCCACCCCCTCTTGTTGTATTTTCGTGAAATGTCTTCTGATATTTTAACACGAAGTGGTTTTTCTCACAAGAAAGTTATAAGCGGAATCCTGTAAAGTTATGAGAGGAATCCTGCAAATCCGGTAAATTCTGCTTAAAAACACATATTTCACCAGAGAATAACAGGTTCGGTTCCTGTTCACAAAAGAAAAACATTGTACAAATGGCAGCTTCCTATTACAATGATATTAACTTAAGAGCTTACCGCTTTGAAAATACATACGCTAGGAGGAACGCTTATGATTTTATGCTGCAAACACTGCGGAAATTGCAGAGAAACCAATCATCTTGCAGAAAACTGCGATTATTGTGGAAATGAAATGGTTCAACTGTTATCAGATGAAGAGTTAAGCCAGATCGTTCCAACAGAATTGCCTCAGATTATCGAAGCGATGCGTGCAGGTTATCGATATGGCAATCCGGATTATGATGAAAAATTATGGTACAGTCGTGCAAAAAAGGAAGAAATACAACGGGCGGAAAACGAAAAAAAAGAGCTGGATTATCGCGAAAAACACCACATGGTAACAACCGGATTTCAGTTTGAAGGTTATGAAATCGTATCTTACCTGGGGATTGTCGCCGGCGAAGTAGTTCTTGGCACCGGATTTCTTTCAGAATTTACTTCTTCGTTTGCTGATTTCTTTGGCGTGCAATCCGGGATATTCGAGGAAAAGCTCGAGACAGCAAGGCACGCTGCATTGGATAAACTGATCAAAAAATCAGCTGCATTGGGTGGAAATGCAGTCATTGGCATTGACATTGACTACAATATGTTTTCCAATAATGTAATCGGAGTCATTGCAAACGGGACATCTGTTGTAATCAGAAAGATCAGGTGAATTACCGCTAATTACCGGTAAAGCGGACATTCGCAATCCGCTTCGCTACTTGCTCATGAACGCAGTCGCTTCGCGACCTGTCAGCGGGAGCTTTCAACTCCCACTGACATAAGCATCCCCCTCACCCACCGCTTAGTGCTCTGCACACTTGAAGTGGGGGAATGCTTCTCTGCGTTCAAGATACTGCTGATAATTTGACACAAAAATCGTTTTGTGCTATGATACAGACAGTTCATATTTAAATACAAAAAGGTGCTACCATGACGGTTCGCCTAATGTTTTACTAAGTTAAAAATAACCGTTCAGTTTCCTAGGCTGGGGCGGTTATTTTTTTGTCTTTTCCGCCATTTACAAGAAATATAGCCTGATTTTTTGTGAATATTCAGCCAGAAGTCCGTGTTTTAGTCCATTATATATTAACAAACTTTTTATTATTTTGATTTGTCGACTTGTTGAACAAAGTTTTCAAATTTATTTTGAACATCTAAATCAGGATTCATAACTTTAACTGTTCTTACTTTTTGAATTCCAAATGCTGCCTGTGAAGTAGAATTTTTAGCTTCAGCAAACTGTCTTTCCACAAAATCTGATTCAAAAGAATACTTTAAAAAATATGGGCTAACTAATTCTCTATTAGGTTGAACTAAGACAATATTTGCAGAAAGAGTGTAATCATCACGAGCAGGAATAAATACCGGATTACCTATGGTTCCAATCTTTCCAATTACAAAATCTCCCTCATGTAGAGTATACCTATTCAAATGTTCTTCTAAAACTTTAGGGCTAACTTTACGAGCTCCTTCAAAATCAATTTTCCCTGTTTTATAATCACAATCTTTTATACTCACGTAAGGAACACCATCTTCTTCTACTGGCGGTGTTCTATGGCTCGGTTGTGGATCAACTGAATTAGCTACTTCACCTACTTGATGAATTGGGTACTTAGCAGTTCCATTAAGCGGGTTTCCAAACATCTCTGCAAATCGGGATTTGACAAAGGTGTCCAGCTGTTCTAATTCTTGTTTCTTTTTTTCAATAATATTTTCTATTGATACAAGAATATCCGCTATTTTCCTTTGTTTTTCATATTCAGGCATAGTAAATTCGATTGTACTAAGTTCCCTAGCTGATAAATGTTTTACTGTGACAAATGATGTTTTATCTTCAATATTTTTCAATTTTTTCGACAACGCAAACCTTATGTATTCTTCATTTGTTCCTTTTTTTGCTGATATTTTACACACTCGCTGATTCAATAATGCATCTACACTTTTCCACCTGGCTATATTGAATTCTCCATCCATTCCAATTAGAAGATCTCCTTTATGCAAAAGATATTCTTTTGAATATTCTCCAGCATAAAATGTTTCTGAAAAACCTCTTTTTACATCTCGTATTCTAACTAATGGTGGATAAATTGGATTATCGGTAAACCTTTTAGAATCAAATGCATATCCATATTTTATATCGCATAAATCTAATAATCTCATTCCATTTTTCCTCACAAACCTGCATTATCTTGCAGTTTCATCTGCACTGCAAATATGAATTTCTCGCCCTTTACCTTAAATAAAGGCATCTCGGTTTTACTGTTTCTTGTTTCCATGTGCATACTTTATTCCAGAATAACATTTTTCAATGCCTTGTGCAAGTCGTTTCCTTTGATTTGTTGCAGTTGCTTATTATTTATGTTGTCTTTTTAATATTTTTTATTTTCTATTGATTTAAAAAGAGTTATATGTTAGTATAGTGGCAAAGCATATTTTCTTAACGTTCTTGGCATCATGCCGTCTATTAATCTATTTCACATTTCGAAAATTCATGCTTTTCTTTCAAATTAATAAAAAGCAGGAGTTTCAAATGTTGACCGATTAGCAGACTGCATATCCACCGCACTTTTGTACACTCCTGCCAAGGGAGGTATTTCTATGGTGCAAAATGAAACACTAAAAGCAAACCGGATGTACAAAGACACTGTATTCCGTATGCTGTTCTCTGACAGAAAAAATTTATTGTCACTTTATAACGCAATCAGCGGTTCGCATTATGATGATCCGGATAAACTTGAGATTGTAACACTGGAAAATGCCATTTATATGGGTATAAAAAATGACCTGGCTTTTATCGTTGATACTGATTTATTTCTATATGAACATCAGTCTACTTACAATCCAAATATGCCGCTGCGTGATTTATTCTATATTTCCAGTGAATACCAGAAATTAGTAGATCACAAATCTCTCTATTCTTCTGTATTACAGAAAATACCGGCACCGCAATTTATTGTATTTTACAATGGTCTGGAAAAGAAAAAGGACTACTGGGTAAACCATTTATCCGAAGCTTTCGAAAACCAATCCGGTGATCCAAAGCTGGAACTGGAAGTTCTGACACTGAATATCAATGAGGGACATAATAAAGAACTGATGGAACAATGCCAAACTTTAAAGGAATATGCACAATATGTAAATCTTGTACGCAAATACACGAAAGATTTTGAATTAAACGAAGCGGTTGAACTGGCTGTCAATGAATGTATACATGACAACATTCTTTCCGACTTTCTTCGTGCAAACAAAGCAGAGGTGATCTCCATGAGTATATTTGAATATGATAAAGAACTGGAAGAACGCAAACTCCGTAAGGCGGAATATGAGGCTGGGGTAGCTGATGGTATCAAAACAGCTACCGAAAATATTAAAAGGGAAGATGCTCTTTCCTTAGTTGATCTTGGCTTGTCTGTTGAGCAAATTGCTACTGCTTTAAAAATTGATTTAAAAACCATTCAAAAATGGATTGAGCAAAACCCACAAAGTTAATTTTACACTCGTGGGATTTGCTCTGTTGATATTCTATATTTTAGCTGTGTGGAGCGTGAAAATCACTTTGCTACACAGTAATCTCGATCTGGTTGCCTTCGATTCCCACTACGCAACTCTCGTAATATCCGTCTCCGGTTATCCGTGGACCGCTGATGATTTCATAGCCATCTTCTTTTAATTTTGCTGTCAACTCATCTACTTTTTCTTTGCTTCCGACGCTGAATGCAATGTGAATATATCCGGTCTGTGTCAGGGCTTTCGGAGAATCCTGCATCTGCGGCTTATTCATAATTTCCAGTCTTGCCCCATCGTCAAAGGAAAGGAAGTAAGAGCGAAAGTCTGTTTTCGGATTGTGATAACCAGCGTTTGCTCTGGCATTCAGATAGGTTTCAAAAAATGTTTTTGTTTTTTCGAGATCTTTTACATACATTGCGATATGTTCTATTTTCATGCCATCTCATCTCCTAACATTTTTTCAAGTTCTGCCATGCTCTCCTGTACTTCTTTTTCCAGTGCCCGTAAATTTGCCATAATCTCAGATGTTGGCGGATATTCTACCGGAATGTATTCTATTTCTTTGTATTTGTTGATGGAAAGGTCATAGGCATTGTCTACGATTTCCTGTTTTTCTATAAAAAATGACTGGTCAGTTCGTTTACGGTCATTTTCTGCTTCCAGATTTTTAAATCTTGCGATGATATCCGGAATATCGTTTTCTTTGACTTCAGAACGTTTGTCATCCAGGCTGCGTCCATCTGCTTTCATATCATAGAACCACACTTTGTCTGTTCCGCCATGCCCGGTTTTCGTAAAGATCAGGATCGCTGTAGAAACTCCGGCATATGGTTTGAACACACCGGACGGCATGGAAATCACTGCTTCCAGTCGCTGTTCTTCCACGATTGCTTTCCGGATATCTTTATGGGCTTTGGACGAACCGAAAAGTACGCCATCCGGTACGATGCACGCACATCTTCCGCCTGTTTTTAACATTCTTACAAACAGTGTCAGGAAAAGAAGTTCTGTCTTTTTGGTTTTGCAGACTTTCAGAAGATCTGCCGATACAATATCATAATCCAGGCTTCCTTTGAATGGTGGATTTGCCAGGATCAGGCTGTATTTTTCTTTATCTTCGTTCTGGTCGGAAAGACTGTCTCGATATTCGATATTCGGATTGCTGACACCGTGTGTCATCATGTTCATTGCTCCGATACGCAGCATCGTTCTGTCCATATCGTAGCCGTGGAACATATGATTCATATAGTGTTCCTTGTTTTTTGCATTAAACAGAACTTCTGCTTTTTTCTTTTTTCGCAGATATTCACTGGACTCTACCAGAAATCCGGAGGTACCGCAGGCCGGGTCGCAGATCAGGTCATCGGCTTTTGGATCCATCATTTCTACCATCATTTTTATGATATGACGCGGTGTACGGAACTGTCCGTTTGTTCCAGCAGTTTTCAGTTTCAAAAGTAAATGTTCATATACATCTCCCCGGACATCTTCACTTCTTAACTGCTCCATTTTTTCGTAGATTTCATCCATGGCAGTCACGATCTTATCCAGCATGACCGGTGTCGGCACTTTAAAGATCGCATCTTCCATATATTTTGCATAGGCACTTTCTTTATCTCCATGAAGATTTTTGATAAACGGGAACACATTTTCCTGCATATTTGCATACATTTTCTGAGCCGGAAAATCGTGAAATACACTCCACTTGAGCTGATTCCCCGGAACTTTTCTGTCTCCGATTGTTACGTTTTCTTCAAATATGCTTTTATATGGCAGACTAAGCATAATGCTTTCTTTCATATGTACGTTATCCGAATCATCCAGATCGCGGATAAACATAAGATAGGTCATCTGTTCGATCACATCGAGCGGATTTGTCAGTCCGCCTGTCCAGAAAATTTCCCATAAACCGTCTACTTTATTTTTTAATTCCCCTGTAACCATATTTTTTGTTTTCCTTCCTTTTCATTCTATATATTGTCAAGCGGATATTCGCAATCCGCTTTGCTACTTGCTCATAACATTTAAGGCTCCGTCCGGAAAATTTCATTTAAATTATCTACCTGATAATTATACGGTTTTCGTCTATTTTTCGCAACAAGCGAATATTCTTTTGACAAGCTTCCGTTTCTGTGCATATAATAAATGCACGTAGTTAGTTATAACTAACTTCATAAAACTACAGGTACTGCTATATGATACCTGCAACAAGATTCTGAGGGAATCTGCTCACTGTTCTGCAAAAATGGGCATATTCTTTTAAAGAAGTGGAAAAGGGGAAGTATTTTATGATACAGAAACACAAAAAGCAGCCACTAAATTTTCTTAAGTACATTGGTCCGGGACTTCTGGTCACGGTCGGTTTTATCGATCCCGGGAACTGGGCTTCGAACATTGCCGCCGGTTCTGGGTATGGCTATCAGCTTCTGTGGATGGTCACGCTCTCCACGATCATGCTGATCCTTCTGCAACATAATGCCGCCCATCTCGGCATTGTTACCGGACTTTGTCTTTCGGAGGCTGCCAGCACATACATCAACCGAATTCTCAAGAACATCATTCTGTCTACGGCAATGCTTGCTTCGATTGCCACAGCTATGGCGGAAATCCTGGGCGGTGCAATCGCTCTGCAGATGCTTTTTTCAATCCCGATCAAACCAGGCAGTCTGCTGATTCTCGTGATTGTTTTGTTCTGTACGTTTACCAATGCCTACCGGCGGATTGAAAAATTGATCATTCTTTTTGTCTCGCTGATCGGATTTTCATTTTTATTTGAGATCTGCATCGCAGGAATCGACTGGAAACAGGCTGCCATCGGCTGGGTAAAGCCTTCGTTTCCTGCCCATTCCATGCCGGTCATCATGAGTGTGCTCGGTGCGGTTGTGATGCCGCACAATCTGTTTCTGCATTCTGAAATCATTCAGAGCCGCCAGTGGTCTCTTGCGGATGATGCTGTAATTCAAAAGCAGCTGAAATATGAATTCCGTGACACGCTGTTTTCCATGATCATTGGCTGGGCGATCAATAGTGCCATGATCCTGATGGCGGCAGCAAGTTTTTATCAGAATGGAAATGGAACGACTGTTGACGATCTTGCAGTCACCGGTTCTATGCTCGCTCCTCTGCTTGGAAATATGGCATCACTGGTCTTTGCAGTCGCTCTGCTGCTTTCCGGGATTTCTTCGAGCATCACAGCCGGAATGGCAGGCGGTACGATTTTTTCCGGTATTTTTAACAAGCCTTATGATACTTCCGGTAAAGAAACAAAACTGGGGATTCTGGTGACAATGGTTCCGGCTGCTGTGATCATTTTGTTTATTTCTTCGCCGTTCCAGGGACTTATCTATTCACAGATGCTGCTTGCCGTTCAACTCCCGATTACGATCTTCACACAGATCTGTCTGACTTCTTCTAAAAGGGTAATGGGCAGATATGCAAACAGCAGACGCCTGAATATCGTTCTTTGGATTACCGCTCTGACCGTAACTTTTTTAAATATCGGGCTTTTTATAACAGGTTTTTAGTATTTTATTATTGTAGCCTCGCCTAAATTGTGTTAATATTTGGTTTATAGTGTCATTTTGAGTCGCTGACACTGCACTGTGTTAAAGTCTCAACTGACAAACAATCCGTACAAAGACTGCTTCGACTGCTCTTCCGTACGGAACGTTAATCATAAACCGGATGTTTCATTTTCCGCATATATGAATGACAACATCAAACTGCAGAAACTTAGGGAGGATTTAAAATGGATGTAACACAGATTCTAATGTTGATCACAATCCTGGTCTACCTGGCTGCGATGGTAGGTATCGGTGCGGTTCTGGCAAAACAGAATCAGACCACAGATGACTTCTATCTCGGCGGACGTACACTGGGACCGCTCGTCACCGCCATGAGTGCCGAGGCCTCTGACATGAGCAGCTGGCTGCTGATGGGACTGCCTGGCGTTGCTTACCTGTCCGGTACGGCTGATGCAGCGTGGACTGCAATCGGACTGGCAATCGGAACTTATGTAAACTGGCTTGTTGTTGCCAAGAGACTTCGTAATTATACGCATGTCTGCGGAAATTCTACGACACTGCCTCTGTTCTTTTCCAACCGTTACAGAGATAACAAACGTATTCTTTCCGTGATTGCAGCATTGCTGATCATCATTTTCTTTGTACCTTATACGGCTTCCGGATTTGCAGCCTGCGGCAAGCTGTTTGCAAACCTGTTCGGAATGGATTATCTGCCGGCAATGCTGATCAGTGCGATCGTTATCGTAGCTTACACCACACTGGGCGGATTCCTCGCAGCAAGTACGACAGACTTTGTCCAGAGTATTGTTATGACGATCGCGATCGTTGTTGTATTTGGTTTTGGTATCAGCAAAGTCGGCAGTTTCAGTGCCGTTATGGACAATGCAAAATCCATGGCCGGATACTTCAGCCTGACGCACACGCACGATGTCGCTACCGGAACAGCTTCTCCTTACAGCCTGCTGCAGATTTTCTCTACACTGGCATGGGGACTTGGATATTTCGGTATGCCTCACGTACTGCTTCGTTTTATGGCGATTGGTGATGCAAACAAACTGAAACTCTCCAGAAGAGTTGCAACCGTCTGGGTTGTGATCTCCATGGCTGTTTCCGTATTTATCGGTGTGATTGGAAATGCTATGACAAAAGCCGGTGTCCTTCCGACTTTAAAAGATCCGGAAACCATCATTCTGGTTGTTGCAGATCTGATCTCCAAACATGGTGTTCTGGCAACGATCATTGCCGGGCTGATCCTCGCCGGTATCCTGGCAGCTACCATGTCAACTGCGGACTCTCAGCTGCTCGCTGCTTCTTCCAGTGCTTCTCAGAACATTCTGAAAGAAGTATTTATGAAAGACATGAGCGAAAAGACCGGTATGCTGATCGCACGTATCACCGTTCTTGTTATCGCACTGATCGGTGTATTTATCGCACGTAACCCGGACAGTTCTGTTTTCCAGATCGTATCCTTTGCATGGGCAGGCTTTGGTGCTTCCTTTGGACCGCTTGTTCTGCTGGCACTGTTCTGGAAACGCTCCACATTCCAGGGTGCTCTCTGCGGAATGGTCAGCGGCGGCGTTATGGTATTTGTATGGAAATTTCTGATCCGTCCGATGGGCGGTGCACTTGGTATTTACGAACTGCTTCCTGCATTCCTTCTTGGTCTTGCAGTAAACGTAATCGTAAGTCTCCTGACACCGGCTCCTTCCAGAGAAGTTCAGGATGAGTTCGATAAAGTAGCTTCTATGAAGTAAAAGAATGTAAAAAACAAAATCTTGAAAACACAATAGGATGCCAGAGTCAAAAGACCTGTATTTCATGGAGTTTTTCCATTTAATACAGGTCTTTCTTTTTCTGATAAAACCAGCTTATCATTTCTGCTTTTACCAGAAGACAGGGGGAAAAATGTCATTTAAGGATTATCTTTTTACAAAATATTCTTCATACCATACAAGGAAGGTATAAATCGTCCATACTTTTCTCCAGTTATCGGAATTACCTCCTACATAGTCATCGAAAATTTCGTTGATCGCATCTACATCAAAGAATTTCTCTGCGATCTCACTGTGGAACAGACGCTGTACATCCTGATTGTATCTTGCATCGGCCATCCAGATACGAATCGGCACAATGAATCCCAGTTTCTTACGGAATGCGATCTCTTCCGGGAGTACTTTTGCTGCTGCGGTACGGAATGCCACTTTGTTCTGCTCTTCGTTGACTTTAAAACGGGACGGCATTCTTGATGCAATATCAAAGATCCGGCGGTCTGTAAGCGGCATACGGATCTCCAGCCCTGCTGCGGTACTCATCTTATCTACATTCAGATAGATATCGCCTTCCAGCCAGATCTGAATATCAACATCGGACATTTTTGTAAGCGGATCAAGACCTTCCGTCTCTTTGTAGATTTCATGCGTAAGATTGATCGGAAGCACTTCCGGATTGTAGTGTTTGAGGATTTTCTTCTTTTCATCTTCCTTCATGATGTTTGTATTGCCGACATAAAATGTCTTCAGATTTTCACCGTAACGTTCTGCATTGCGGTACATATTGTAACCACCGAAGAATTCATCCGCACCTTCTCCGGAATAGCAAATCTTCGTGTGTTCTGCGGTTGCATTGCAGGCAATGGTAAATACGATCGCAGATGCATCTCCAAGCGGCTGTTCCATATTGTACATAACATATGGTACGATATCAAAATACTGCTGTGGTGTGATCTTGCAGACAGAATGTTCTCTTCCGAGAAGTTCCGCTGTCTTTTTTGCAAGACGTGACTCATCAAATCGTTCTTCATCATAACCGCAGGAATCGGACATCTTTGCATCTGACATTGCCAGTACATAGGAAGAATCCACCCCACTTGACAGGAAAGATTCTACGGTTTCGTCCTCTGTCTTTACTTCCGGCATGATGGATTTCAGCGTAGAATGGATCTCATCTGCCCAGTCTTCCAGAGATTTGTTCTCGTCCGGCTGAAACTTTGGAGTCCAGTATCTGTGAATTTCCACTTTTCCATCCTTCCAGATCAGATAACGTCCCGGCAGAAGCTTTTTCAGACCTTTGAAAAAGGTATCCTCACCGGCACCATAGGTCAGGCTCATATAGATCTGGAGCATCTCTTCATTCAGCTCTTTTTTAAATCCCGGCTGTCCGATGATGTCACGGATCATGGTGCCGTACAGAAGTTCACCGTCTTCTGTCTGGTAATAATAGAACGGTTTTGTTCCAAACTGATCTCTTAAGCAGAACAGCTTTTTCTCCTCTTCATCCCACAGGGCAAAAGCAAACATACCATAGATATGGTCTGCCATCTCGCCTCCCCATTTCTGGTATGCTTTTACCAGAATTTCCTGCTCTTTTTCTTCTCTTGGCAGTGCCGGATCAATCTCCAGCTCTGCACAGAGTTCCTTCCAGTTGCGAATATGTCCTCGATAAGTTTTTACAGTGATCATTTGTACTTCCTCTCTTCTATGATTCATTGAAATTTTCCTGTTTTCGACATTTTTTATCATAATTCTTTCACATTTTATCACACTGGATGGGTGGTTGTAAATTTTTATTTAATCAAATCAAGTAAGTCCCCTGCTTCAATTGCGAAAAGTAATAACCACGCTCATTTTACTATCCATTCTGACACCGCAATATTACTGTTCCAGAGTTATATCTTCTGGCAGCTCTGTAAGTCTTCTGGCTTCTTTCTTGTCAAATCCTTCCCTGCGCAGATTTTTATATACCAGTATTTTTCCTTCTATTTTTCCTTCCATTTGTCCCTTCTCCCATCCCATTTTTTCTAATCTTTCTGCTACATCACACATACTGTGCACTCCTTCCTTCTTTTTGCCAAAAATTCTTTTATACCTTGCATCTCCGGTCATGACCTGCAAAAGTTTCAGCACTTCATCTACATGCTGTATTTCTGTCGGATCATCCGGT
>ENA-ORTN01000220-ORTN01000220.1-human-gut-metagenome-genome-assembly--contig:-NODE-220-length-63792-cov-5.692502_pt1 | contig 63792 bp, 48 predicted proteins | sample MGYA00242070_ERZ509189 | MGnify/ENA primary metagenome ERZ509189 (study PRJEB26280, sample SAMEA2338821) | human gut metagenome | biome: human gut; feature: human-associated habitat; material: faeces...
CGCCCATGCGGTGCGTAACTCCTATGGACGTGGTACTCTGCCTACTTTGATAGAAGTGATTTTTGATGTTAAAAATACGGGAAAACAGACTAGCGATGAGGTTGTTCAGATTTATGCATCAGCACCAAAATCTCGTGTTCCGAAGCCTCGCCGTCAGCTTCTTGCATTTGAACGACTTTATGATATTGCGCCAGATGAGGTAAGGCATGTTATAAAGCGTATTTCTATTCATGAGCTTCGTTTTTATGACTGCATCAGTGAAAGTTTCTTGGTAGAGGAAGGAAATTATACGATTTTTGTGGGTTCATCAAGCAAAGAGACACCACTTCATGATACTATTTTCCTTGCTGGTGAAACAACTAAAACGCGAGTATTAACAAAGCGCATCAGAGCAGATCATTTTGATGAATATGAGAACATTGAACTGACACAGGGAATCATGACATTTACAGCAGCAACAGCAAAAGATTTGTGATCCAATCTATTCAGATATCACAGTGTCATTTGAACAGATTGGATCAATTAAACAAGAAAGTCAGACAGTAAGTATACAAATGACAGGCGATGTCAGCTTGTGCTGCTTTTGGCTTGACTTTACTATTTAAGTACGCTAAGATACTAATAAAGTAACTTATACGTATATATTTGTCGGAGGTAAACAATGAAAAAATTACGCATTTTATTTATCGGAAACAGTCATACATATTATAATGATATGCCAAATATGGTGGCAGAAAAATCCAGAAAAGAAGGATATGATTGTGAGGTAACGATGATTGCTCACGGAGGATGGTTTTTGGAGCAGCATGTTCAGGAGCCAGATGTGAGATTTAATATTTTATATGGTCACTATGATTATGTTGTACTTCAGGAGCATTCACATCCATTTGGACCAGAGGAAAAATTGTTTGATGCAGTTAGACAGCTGAATACATGGATACGCGAGGCAAATGCAAAGCCGCTTGTGTATATGACATGGGCAAAGAAGGATGAGCCAGATCAACAGGCGCGTATGACAAAAGCATTTCGACAGGCTGCAGAAGAGGCAAATGCGCTTTTAGCACCAGTCGGAGAGCTGTGGTGGGAATATCGTAAAAATCATCCAGAAGTGGAAATGTATGCAGAAGATAATGCTCATGCATCAAGAGAAGGCTCAGAATTTGCAGCTGACTGTATTTGGAATACGATTAAAGAATCATGTGAACACTAAGAAAAGATTGTTAAAAAAATAAAGGGAATAAAAAGGAGAATCAAATATGGAAGGCAATGATATGATCACAAATTTGTACAGACTTCCGAAGTTAGAGGACAGGAAGGATACAATTCAGATCAAGAGAGCATTTGTAGGTGATAAGGGAACAATTTTAAACTTTATCAAGGATAATTTTTCAGATAGCTGGGTATATGAAGCAGAGCATGCCATTATGCAGGAGGTGCCAAAGTGTTTTATTGCGGTAGAAGATAAAAAGGTTATCGGTTTTGCATGCTACGATTCATCAGCGAAGGGCTTTTTCGGACCTATTGGTGTGCATCCTGATTATCGTGGAAAAAATGTTGGTCAGTCCCTTTTATTAAAAACGCTTTATGCTATGAAGGAATATGGCTATGGCTATGCAGTTATTGGCTGGGTTGGTGATGCAAAGATGTTTTATCGCAAAACAGTAGATGCTGAATTTATAAAGGGAGGCAATCCAGAAAACAGCGTTTATTCTAATATGATTTTAATGTCCTAAAAGAATAAATGATACAAGCGGGGGTAAACATTGTTTGCCTCCGCTTGTCTTAAAGAAATTTATTTTATATATTTGTTAATAAAATCAAAAACGGTATTCCAATAGCTTTCGCCAAGAAGATAAAGTGAGTTAGCATGAGTAGCACCTTTTGCTGTAAGCATTTGCTTGTTTGTGCCAGGTTTTGCTTCATAAAGCTCATTCATCATAGAATATGGGATAAAGTCATCTGCTGTTCCATGAATAAAAAGCATAGGCCTTTCACATTTAGATACAGCAGTAAGTGAGCTTGCTTCTTTAAAATCATAGCCTGCCTTGTTAGATGCAATCAGGCTTGCAGTCTGCATCAGTGGAAATTCCGGAAGATTGAAGCGAAGCTTTAATTCATTTGCAAATATTTCCCAGGTGCTTGTATAGCCGCAGTCCTCAACAAAAACTTTTACATTTTCAGGAAGTGTTTCACCAGAGGTCATCATGACAGTTGCAGCGCCCATGGAGACACCGTGCAGCACAATTTGGGCATCAGGGTCCTGCTCAATGATCCAGTTGATCCATGAGATAATATCGAGGCGGTCAAGCCAGCCCATACCGACATAATTGCCCTCGCTTTTTCCACAGGCGCGAAGGTCAGGTGCTACTACCTGATAGCCATTCTCATAGTAGCGCTGTGAAAACTCTGTCATTGAATTGTGATCGCAGCGGTAGCCGTGAATCACAATGGCCCAAAGGTGATCGCTGGCAGCAGCTTCATTTTTGTAGTATGCACCATAAAGATTTAAATTGTCATTTGACAAAATGGTAATATCTTTGGCAGGATGAGCCTCTTCAAAAAGGGCGGCTGAAAGACCCATTTGTTTTTTTGCATCATTTATGATTGTCTCTGCGTCAGCACTTTTTTGGGCTTCAATATTTGCGTCAGCATCGTCAGAAACTGTACGGTTTCCACCGTCGCCGCCACGGCCGATAGCGTAGTTGACAAGATAATTTCCAGCAAAAAAATCTGTGGCAGAGGTCAAAACGACAACTGCGCCGCCAATTCCAGCAGCAACTTTTTGTATAGCAGATAATTTATTGATATGTTTTTTCATTAAAGCTTAATGTCCTTTCAGTTAATGCGTTAATTATTGTAACAAAATCAGCATGAAAATGCAATCGAAGGTTATGAAGAGTTGATTAAAATTCATCGAAAAAAAGTAAAATCAATTGTGTATAACATAAAATATGTGGTAAAATGTAACTATTCAGAGCCATGCAAAATTGCTTTCTGTGAATGCTTGCATTCAGACAGAATAGCAATTTTATATGGCGAGGTAACCACATGAGCAAAATAGAAGCATCGAAGATGCGATTTTGCGAATAGGGTTCTGAATAGTTACGATAAAATAAAAGAAATGGAATTAAAACAAAAAAAACGGAGGTTTATTATGAAGGTTACAAGAGCTGCAAGTATACCGCTTGTTACGCATGATCCATATTTTTCAATCTGGTCATCCAGTGACCATTTATATGATACGGATACTGTTCACTGGACTGGTAAGCGCCAGCAGATTCGAGGATATCTGACTGTGGATAAAACTGTATATTGTTTTATGGGAGATAAGGAATTTCACCAGATATTACCTCAGATATCATTGGACGTGACAGCTACTGCGACAACATATACATTTGAAAACGATAAGGTGCGATTATGCTGTTGTTTTACTTCTCCGCTTATTCTGAGTGATCCATTGCTTGTATCAAGACCGTGTACATATATTGATTTTATGGTTGAGAAAAAGAATGCGGATAATGTACAGCTTGATTTTATTGTATCAGCTGATCTTGTGCGCCAAGAAAAGGACGAAGTGGCAGGCTTTGCTGGAACTTTTAAACAGGGATTTTCCTACGCGTCTATGGGACGTATGCGTCAGCAGCCGCTTGGAAGCAGCGGTGATCATACAACAATTGACTGGGGTTATGTGTATCTTGCAGGCAATGATAAAAGCACGATTACATATGATGCAGCAAACGAAGTAATTCGCTGTCAGGCAGCAGATTTAAATGGTCAGACTACACTTATTCTGGCATATGATGATCTTGCATCAATCAATTATTTCGGAGAGTGGAGAAAGGCGTACTGGACAACAAAATATAAGACAATTCTGGAAGCAATTTCAGCTGCCTTTGCAGATCAGAAAAAGGTTTACAAGCAGGCATCAGAAATAGATTGTGAGATAGAAGCGAAGGCGAAAAAGATTGGCGGCGATGAGTATGCATTTTTATGTGTTATGAGCTATCGTCATGCGATTGCAGCGCACAAGCTGATCACAGATGAAGATCAGAATTTAATTTTTCTCTCAAAAGAAAATGATTCTAATGGCTGCATTGGAACTGTTGATGTAAGCTATCCGTCAGTGCCGTTATTTATGCTCTATAATACAGAATACGTCAAGGGAATGTTGCGTCCAATTTTTAGATTTGCAGACTGTGATGTGTGGACGTATGATTTTGCACCTCATGATGTAGGTCGCTATCCATATGCGTGGGGGCAGGTATATGGCCGCTCAGATGAGGAAAATAAGCGTTTTCGCTCAGAAAATCAATTTGTGTACCCGCCTTACTATATGTATCCGTCAGGAAGTAATGTATATGGTTTGCGTGATCAGATGCCTGTAGAGGAATGTGGAAATATGCTTATTATGACGGCAATGGTTTGCCGTATGGAGCAAAATGTTTCCTTTGCACTGCAATATATGGAAACATTAAAAAAATGGCGTGAATATCTGATACGTTATGGTGCAGATCCGGGTGAGCAGCTGTGTACAGATGATTTTGCCGGTCATCTTTCCCATAATACAAACCTTTCTGTGAAGGCGATTATGGGAATTGAAGGATATGCTCAGATAGCAGCTTTGGCAGGTGAAAAAGATGAGGCAAAGAAGTACCACAAGATAGCAGTAGATATGGCATCAGATTGGGAAAAGCGCGCAAAAGCAGACGATCATTATCAGCTTGTATTTGGAGAAGGAAAAAAAGATACATGGAGCCTAAAATATAACCTGATTTGGGACAAGCTGTGGAAGAGCGGACTGTTTTCTGATGAGGTGTATGAAAAGGAGCTTGCTTATTATAAAAAGAAAGCAAATCGATATGGAACACCGCTTGACAGCAGAGCAGCTTATACAAAGAGTGACTGGATTCTTTGGTGTGCAGCGATGGACAATACAGCAGCACTTATACAGCCGGTGGCAGCATATTTAAAGGAAACAACAACACGAGTGCCATTTTCAGACTGGTATCAGACTGATAGTGGAATGTATTGCTATTTTATTGCTCGAAGTGTTCAGGGCGGCATTTTTATGCCGATGCTGGCAGAGCAAATTAAATAAATAGAATAGGAGACAACATGGAAAAGGCAAAAGTTTATTTTACTGATTTTAGAACATCAAATGGAGTTGGACTCCCGGAAAAGCTAAAAAGATTGTGCCGTAAGGCAGGTCTTCAGACAATGGATCTTGAAAATAAGTTTGTAGCGATCAAGATGCATTTTGGTGAGCTGGGAAATATTGCATATCTGCGTCCTAATTATGCAAAGGCAGTAGCAGATCTTGTTAAGGAAGCAGGCGGAAAGCCATTTTTGACAGACTGCAATACTTTATATCCTGGTTCCAGAAAGAATGCATTGGAGCACTTAGATTGTGCGCAGGAAAATGGCTTTAATGAAATAACAACAGGCTGTCATGTTATTATCGGAGATGGTCTTCGCGGTACAGATGATTGTATTGTTCCTGTTGAGGGCGGTGTATATTGCAAGGAAGCGTACATCGGAAGAGCTGTTATGGATGCAGACGTGTTTATTTCTTTGACACATTTTAAAGGCCATGAATCAACAGGTTTTGGCGGAGCACTGAAAAATATCGGTATGGGATGCGGAAGCCGTGCAGGAAAGATGCATCAGCACAGTCAGGGAAAGCCAGTTGTAAATGCAGATCTTTGCAGATGCTGCAAGCGCTGTGCAAAGGAATGTGGATCAGATGCGATTTTCTTTGATACAGGAAAGGCTGTGATTCATGAGGATATTTGTAAGGGATGTGGACGCTGTATCGGTGCCTGTTCATTTGATGCAATTCATAATCCAAATGATAATGCAAATGAAATTTTGGGATGCAAGATTGCAGAGTATACAAAAGCAGTTGTAGATGGTCGTCCTCATTTTCATATAAGCTTGATTTTAGATGTTTCTCCAAACTGTGACTGTCATCCAGAAAATGATGCGGCTATTCTGCCAAATATCGGTATGTTTGCATCATTTGATCCGGTAGCGTTAGATCAGGCATGTGCAGATGCATGTCTTAAGGCAGATCCAATGCCAAACTCTCAGCTGTCAGATAATCTTGCAAAACCAGATTGGCATCATCATCATGATCATTTTATGGATTCCAATCCGAATGTGCGTTGGAAGGAAACGCTGGAACATGCAGAAAAGATTGGACTTGGAAATAGAGAGTATGAATTAATTAAATTTTAAAGAAAACCGCGGTGATTTCGTTCACCGCGGTTTTTTTGAAGAAATTTAGTTTTTAAAATTTAGTTCTTATCGCAGATCATGCTGTGAATCTCCTGAAGAGATTTTACATCAGAATCAGAATGCTGCTGAACATAGTGGATACCCTTTGCGGTAGCTCTTGCTGCAGCGATTGTAGTCATGTAAGGAATCTTGCCCTTGATAGCTGCCTTACGCAGGTAACTGTCATCGTGAGCGCTGTCCTTACCAACTGGTGAGTTAACGATCAGATCAATCTTTCCATTAGTGATAAGGTCTAAGATATTTGGACGGCCTTCCTGAAGCTTATTAACACGCTCTGCTGGAATGCCGGCTTCATTAATCAGTCTGCAGGTGCTTTCTGTTGCCAGAATCTTAAATCCACACTCATGGAAGAGCTTTCCAATCTCAACAACTTCATCCTTGTCCTTGCGGTTTACAGAAATCAGAACAGTTCCAGAAAGTGGGAGAGATGTCTGAGTAGCTTCCTGTGCCTTGTAGAATGCTTCTCCATAGTAGGTAGAAAGACCAAGTACCTCACCAGTAGAACGCATCTCCGGTCCGAGCAGAGGGTCAACCTCTGGGAACATGTTGAATGGGAATACAGCTTCCTTAACACCATAGTAAGGAATGCTCTGCTCCTTTAACATTGGAACTGGTGACGGACGTCCTGTCAGCTCAGAGGTAATGATATCAGTTGCAATCGGAACCATGCGGATATTACATACCTTAGAAACAAGCGGAACGGTACGAGATGCACGTGGATTTGCTTCAAGCACATAAACCTTACCGTTTTCGATTGCATACTGCATGTTCATAAGACCCTTTACATGCATTTCCTCAGCGATCTTTCTGGTGTATTCCTTAATGGTTTCAACATTTTCAGGTGTAATGTGAACAGAAGGAATGATACATGCTGAGTCACCGGAGTGAATACCAGCAAGCTCAATATGCTCCATTACAGCTGGAACGAATGCGTGTGTACCATCACTGATTGCATCAGCCTCACACTCAAGTGCATGATTTAAGAAGCGGTCAATCAGAATCGGGCGGTCTGGTGTTACGCCAACAGCTGCCTTCATATAGCTTGTCAGGTTCTCGTCATCGTAAACAACCTCCATACCACGTCCGCCAAGAACGTAGGAAGGACGAACCATAACAGGATAACCAATTCTTTTTGCGATTGCAAGAGCCTCATCTACAGTAGTAGTCATACCAGACTCTGGCATTGGAATCTCTAACTTGTCCATCATAGCACGGAACAGGTCGCGGTCCTCAGCAAGATCAATAACTGCAGGAGAGGTTCCCAGAATCTTTACACCATTTTTCTCAAGCTGTGCAGCTAAGTTTAATGGAGTCTGTCCACCGAACTGAGCGATAACGCCAACCGGCTTTTCTTTCTTGTAGATGCTTAATACATCTTCAAGTGTTAATGGCTCAAAGTACAGCTTATCAGATGTATCGTAGTCTGTAGAAACGGTTTCTGGATTACAGTTTACAATAATGGTTTCAAATCCAAGCTTCTTTAAAGCAAGAGATGCATGAACGCAGCAATAATCGAACTCAATACCCTGACCAATACGGTTTGGACCACCTCCAAGAATCATAATCTTTGGCTTATCGCTATTTACTGGGTTCTTATCTGGTGCATTATAGGTAGAGTAGTAGTATGCGCTGTCCTTTGTACCGCTTACATGAATACCTTCCCAAGCTTCTTCAACACCAAGCTCGATGCGGCGGTTGCGAACATCATCTTCAGATACAGCAAGAAGCTGGCTTAAATATTTATCTGAGAAACCATTCTTCTTTGCAGAGATAAGCTGTGCATCAGATGGAAGCGCACCCTTGCAGGCAAGCAGTGCTTCTTCTTCATCAACAAGCTCCTTCATCTGCTCGATGAAATACTTCTTTACCTTTGTAATCTCAAAGATTTCATCAACAGTGGCACCTTTTCTAAGTGCTTCATACATGATGAAATGACGTTCACTTGATGGTGTAATTAAGAGCTTTAACAAATCTTCCTTTGTCTTTGCATTGAAGTCCTTTGCAAAGCCAAGACCATAGCGGCCAATCTCAAGGCTTCGGATTGCCTTCTGGAAAGCTTCTTTGTAAGTCTTTCCGACACTCATAACTTCACCAACAGCGCGCATCTGTGTGCCAAGCTTATCCTGAACACCCTTAAACTTCTCAAATGCCCAGCGAGCAAACTTGATAACAACGTAGTCACCATCTGGAACATATTTATCAAGTGTGCCATACTTTCCGCATTCAATATCCTTTAAGGTCAGTCCAGCTGCCAGCATAGCAGAAACAAGAGCGATCGGGAAACCAGTTGCCTTGGAAGCAAGCGCAGAAGAACGAGAAGTTCTTGGATTGATCTCAATGACAACGATACGATCACTAACAGGGTCATGAGCGAACTGCACGTTTGTACCACCAATTACACGTACGGAGTCAACGATGCGGTAAGCATGCTCCTGAAGACGCGCCTGAAGCTCCTTGGAAATGGTAAGCATTGGAGCAGCACAGAAAGAATCACCTGTATGAACACCAAGAGGGTCAATATTTTCAATGAAACATACAGTGATCATGTTTCCTTCTTCATCACGAACAACTTCTAACTCAAGCTCTTCCCAACCAAGAATGGACTCTTCAACAAGAACCTGGCCTACAAGACTGGCCTGAAGACCTCTCGCACAAACGGTCTTTAACTCTTCCTTGTTGTATACAAGACCGCCGCCGGCACCTCCCATTGTGTAGGCAGGACGAAGAACAACCGGATAGCCAAGCTTATCAGCAATTGCGAGTGCCTCATCAACTGAATAGGAAACTTCACTGCGTGCCATTTCAATGCCGATCTCATTCATGGATTTTTTAAATTCAATACGATCCTCACCACGTTCAATAGCATCAATCTGAACACCGATTACCTGAACGTGATATTTGTCCAGAATGCCCTCTTTTGCAAGTTCTGAACAAAGATTCAAACCAGACTGACCGCCAAGATTTGGAAGAAGTGCGTCCGGACGCTCTTTTGCGATAATCTGTTCAAGACGATGTACATTGAGCGGTTCAATGTAGGTAACATCGGCAATTTCCGGGTCTGTCATGATGGTTGCCGGGTTGGAGTTAACCAGGACAATTTCATAACCTAACTTGCGAAGAGCCTTACAAGCCTGTGTTCCAGAATAGTCAAATTCGCAGGCCTGACCAATAATAATGGGGCCAGATCCGATAATCAAAACTTTGTTGATGTCTGTTCTCTTTGACATGATATTCTCCTTTAGTCGTTTTTTGTAGATCAAAGCGGGATAAGAGACTTCCTTAACCTTTCTTATTATAAAGGAAAATTCAAAAATATGATAGAGGGAAATTCAAAAAAAAGTTAAATTTCGTGATTTTCTCTAATTTTTTTCCAACCATCAACAAGATCTGGACCGCCCTCTCGAATAAATACAGGTATTTCATCGATTGGAGCAGTTACATGAAGTGTCTGACCGCCATCGTAAACTTCACCATTCATGAGCAATGTCCATTTATTGCCAGATGGAAGATAAACATCGCGCTCATTCTGATCCTCGTAAAGAATCGGTGCAACGAGGATAGAAGGTCCAAACATATATTGTTCCTTTAATTCCCAGCAAATACCCTGCTCTGGGAAATCGTAAAACATTGGACGCATAACAGGCTTGCCGTACAGATGAGCTTCCTCCATCAGTTTTCTTGTATATGGACGCATCAGCTCTCTTAAGAAGATATAGCGTGTTAAAATTATTTCATTTTCTGCACCATAGCTCCAAATTTCATTGTCACCGCCAGTAAAGAGTGCCGGACGGCCATCTGCGTGAAATACACGTCTGTCATCGCAGTCACGATCACCGTGCAGACGCATAACAGGGCAAAATGTTCCCCACTCAAACCAACGAACAAAAAGCTGTTGGAAACGTGGATCTTCTGGTCGTGCACCTGAAAAACCACCGATATCAGTTGTCCACCACGGAATACCAGCAATTCCCATATTTAATCCTGCACTGACCTGACGACGGAATGTTGGCCAGTCACTGTGGATATCACCAGACCAAACGAGTGCACCATAGCGCTGGCTGCCAGCCCACGCACAGCGGACAAGATTTACAACTGTTTCTTCACCCTGCTCCTTCAGACCTTCATAGAAAGTACGGGAAAAATACTGAGGGTAAACATTTCCAATCTGGATATCCGGTCCAAGATAGTAGCGATAGTTGTCGTAATCATAGCCAAGATATTCAGGTTCAGCCTCATCTAGCCAGAATACGCGGATACCCTTATCATAATAGTTTTGACGGCACTTATCCCATACATAGCGGCGTGCAGCAGGATTGGTAGGATCAAAGAAAACACTCTCACCGCCAAAACGCATACAAATTTCAACACCGTGCTCTGTTTTAACTAGGAGTCCTTTTTGCTTCATTTCTGCGAAATTTTCACTTTGCGTGTCAATCTGCGGCCATACAGAAACCATAAGCTCCATGCCCATCTCTTTTAATTCCTTAACCATTGCATCAGGATCTGGGAAAAATTCTTCTTCAAATCGGAAATCACCCATCTTTGGCCAGTGGAAGAAATCACATACAATCACATCAACAGGGATTTTTTTCTCATGATATTTTCTGGCAACAGAAAGAAGCTGCTCCTGGTTCCAATAACGAAGCTTGCACTGCCAAAAGCCAAGTCCATATTCTGGCATCATTGGTGTAGTTCCAACAGCTCGTCCGTATGCCTGCTCAATTTCATCAGGAGTATCTCCGGCTGTAATCCAATAATCCATCTGCTTGGTGCTTGCCGCATACCAGTCTGTCACATTTTTTCCAAATGTAACCTGACCAATAGCCGGGTTATGCCATAAAAAGCCATAGCCAAGACTGGAAAGAACAAAAGGAACACTTGCCTGAGAATTTCTATGTGCAAGTTCAAGTGTAGTATATTTTAAGTCAAGATCATCCTGCTGATACTGACCCATTCCAAACAGCTTTTCATTTTGAGCAGATGCGAAGGAAACATGCAGGTTGTAAGCACCGCCAATAATTCCGTGGAAGCGTCTGCTGTCCTTATTAAGAGCACCGCCGTCGCCAGTTTCTTTAAGCAGCAGTTTTTTGTTCTGGTTGTAGTAGGAAATGACACATTTGTGATTCCAGCTGCTTACTTCAATGCGTGCTGTTATTTTTCCATTTGTAATACTTGCCTCATATTCTGATACTGAAATCGATGGCACAATTGCTTTATCAGCTTCATTCAGTTCAATAAGTGCATAGTCAGTATCACAGATTGAACCCTGCATAACGGAGCGAACACGCAGACTATTCTTGCCCCAAGGCTCAATACGTAAAAGTTCTCCATCATTTTCGTAAATAAGGGCATTGCCCTCTTGATGCATAGTATTCATAAATTCCGCCTTTCTGTCAATTATCATCTTGTATTGACATCATTTGATAGCTTTATCATACAAAAAATAAAAAAGAAATACTTGAAAAATGGTATCAAAAAGTAGCACTATATTGCGCATTTTTTTTAAATGTGTTACGATATAGAAAAGAAAGGGGCGTGAAAATGAGTACACAGAAAAAAGACCAATATAGAGAAACAGTACCTCATAAATCTCACTTTGTTCCAGTGTCTGTCCATACAACAAAAATAGAAATTCCTACAGAAACAGATGGTGAAGCAGCGCTGCCAGAAAAAAACTTCCCAGCACTTTATCTTCATTGGCATCCAGAACTGGAATTTTTCTATGTGGAGGAAGGAGAGGCAGAGTTTTTTATTGAAAATCATGCATTTCTTTTAAAGGAAGGAGATGGTATTTTTGTGCCTCCAAAGCTGATGCATTGGGCAAGAACTAAAGGGACTGTTTTATTTCATGCCGCAGTAGCTGATCCGCTGTGGCTTATTTCTCCGCATAATTCAGAATGCTTTCAAAAATATATGTATCCTGTGTGCGGCGGATCATGGAAATATGCCGTGACATTTACGTCAGAAAAAAACTGGCAGAAGGAAATTTTAGAGCAACTGAAATTCATATTTTCTATGGATGAAGAGAAAATTGCGGCAAAGGAACTTTTGATTCAGGGAACGTTTTTGCTGATTTGGCAGAAATTGTATGATCATCATTTAAAGTCATTTTATCCAGATGCGAAACAAAGAAAACCACAGCTTGAATATCTGCAAAAATCAGTGTCATATATTGAGACACATTACATGGAAGATTTAACGCTTGAAGAACTTGCTAGCCAGGTTCATCTAAGCAGAGGTCAATTTTGCAGATTGTTTCAGGCATGGACAGGAATGACACCATTTTGTTATCTAAACAGATGCAGAGTGTTAAACAGCAGCCAGATGCTTGCCAGATCTTCTAAAAAAATCAGTGAGATAGCGTCATTATGTGGCTTTAACAGCATAAGTTATTTTAACCGCACATTTCTAAAAATAACGGGAATGACTCCGTCTGCGTACCGTAAAGAAATGTCTCTTATACAAAATTATGAAATATAGAAATATAATTGTAAGAAAATAGTCTGGATTTATAGAAATAGAAATAGTATAATGTATATAGAAGTATAAGAAAAACTGAAAAAGGAGGGCTTTGTTATGAAATTAACATTTAATGGAGCTGCTCATGAAGTGACAGGAAGCTGTCATTGTCTGGAGGCATGCAATAAGAAGATTATTGTTGATTGTGGCATGGAGCAGGGACGTGATATTTATGTGAATGAAGAACTGCCGTTTCCAATTTCCCAGATTGATTATGTTTTTCTGACGCATGCGCATATTGATCACTCTGGAATGCTGCCGTATCTTTATAAACATGGTTTTCGTGGAAGTATTTTTGCAACAAAGGCAACGACGCAGCTATGTCGAATCATGCTGAAGGATAGTGCTCACATCCAGGAGTCTGAAGCAGAGTGGAAAAACAGAAAAAATAAGAGAAGTGATGCAGAGCCGGTGGTTCCTGTCTATACTATTGAGGATGCAGAAAATGTGCTGACATATTTTGTTCCATGTGAATATGAAAAAAAGATTGATATTGCACCGGGTATTCAAATCAGGATGAGAGATGTTGGCCATTTGCTTGGCTCAGCGTCTATTGAGGTATGGCTGACAGAAGCAGGACGTACAAAGAAAATTGTGTTCTCCGGTGATATTGGAAATACGAATCAGCCATTGATTAAAGATCCATCATATGTGGATGATGCCGATTATGTTGTTATGGAATCAACGTATGGAAATAGAAGTCATGATCAGGGTATTTCTCTTTTAGATTGTAAAAGTGAGCTAAAGCAAATTTTAAAGGAGACGCTTGCTGCCGGAGGAAATTTAGTTATTCCTTGTTTTGCAGTTGGACGTACACAGGAAATATTATATTTTTTAAGGCAGCTTAAGGTAGATCATGAACTTCCAGAATTTGAACACACAGAAGTCTTTGTGGATAGTCCGCTTGCTGTGGAGGCTACAAATATTTTTATGACAAATACACAGGAATGCTTTGATGAGGAAGCCATGGCACTTGTGCGCCAGGGAATTAATCCGATTCGCTTTCCGGGACTTAGACTGTCTGTCAGCGTAGAGGAGTCACGTGCCATAAATGAAGATCCAAAGCCGAAGGTTATTCTCTCGGCATCTGGAATGTGCGATGCCGGACGAATCCGTCATCATTTAAAGCATAATCTTTGGCGGCCAGAATGCACCATTTTATTTGCTGGTTATCAGGCAGAGGGAAGTCTTGGCTGTGTGCTGTTAGGCGGTGCAAAAAATATAAGACTTTTCGGAGAAGAAATCTGTGTAAAGGCACGAATTGCCCGCATGACTGGAATCAGCGGCCATGCAGACAGAGAAGGACTTGTGCGCTGGGTAAGTCATATTGCACCTAAGCCAACACATGTATTTGTTGTTCATGGAGAGGATACTGTCACAGATTCGTTTGCATCTCTTTTGACAACTACCTATGGAATTAATGCAACAGCACCATACACAGGAGAATCGTGGGATTTGTTGTCAGATCAAAAGATTCGCGAAGGAACAAGAGAGTATGTCAAGAAGGATTATCAGCCAAGAGAAGGCCGGATGAGCGATGTATATCGAAAACTGTTTGATGCAGCACAGCAGCTTCTTGCTATCGTTAAAAAATATAGAGAAGGTGCCAATAAAGATATTCGCCGTTTCACAGAAGATATTGAAAAGCTGTGCAGACGTTGGGATAAATAAAAATAATAAAAAGCTTGACATTGCATATTTTTGTGATATACTGTGGACAACAATTACAGACAAAAAGCATTGACGAGGAGGAGTACATGCAGTTTCCGGATGGACAGAGAGAAATTGGTTGGTGAAAAATTTCGTGAAGGACGCATGGAAGTAGCCTTTGAGCTTTGGATCGAACAGGTATAGTTTTTACGGCTTTAGTAGACTCCAACGGAGATTCCCACCGTTATCAGGGAAGCGATATCGGAATTAAAAATAGATTCCCGTATTGTATTGAGTGCAGAAGTATTTCTGAATCTAGGTGGTACCACGGACATGTATGTTCGCCCTGGGCGTTTGGCTCAGGGCGTTTTTTTGTCTGTGTTGGATAATCTTTATATTCAGGAGGAATCTGTAATGGAAAAAAAGTATGATTTTCAAAAGGCAGAGAAAGCATTGGAGAAAATGTGGCAGGAGAATGAGATTTATCGCTATCAGAACGGAAAAGAGAGAAAAATCTTTTCCATTGATACGCCGCCGCCGACTGTAAGCGGAAAGCTCCATATTGGCCATGTATTTTCTTACACACAGGCAGAGATGATTGCGCGTTTTAAGAGGATGCAGGGATATGATGTATTTTATCCATTTGGTTTTGATGATAATGGACTGCCGACAGAGCGATTGGTTGAGCGCGATGAAAAGATTCGGGCAAATCAGATGCCTCGAAGTGAATTTCGGGCAAAGTGTATGAAAACGATAGGAACTTATGAGGGAGAGTTTAAAGAACTGTGGAGTCGTCTTGGTTTTAGTGTAGACTGGAATTTGCAGTATCAGACAGTATCAGATCGGGCACAAAGAATTTCACAGCGCTCTTTTATTGAACTGGCAAAGAAGAAAAAAGCCTACATGAAGACATCTCCGGTATTGTGGTGTACTGAATGCCAAACTTCGATTGCACAGGCCGAGCTTGAGACAAAAGAGTGTGAGACAGTATTTAACTATCTGAATTTTACTACACCTATTGGCAATCTCCTGATTGCGACAACAAGACCAGAACTGCTTGCTGGATGCGCCTGCATTTTTGTTCATCCAGATGATACGCGATATAAAAACTTTATTGGTCAGAAGGCAACGGTTCCGTTGTATGATTTTGAAATTCCAATTCTTGCAGATGATACTGTAGCGATGGACAAGGGAACTGGCGCAGTTATGTGTGCATCATTTGGTGATTCAGCCGACGTTGAGTGGTATCAGAAGCATAATTTAACATCTAAGGAAGTGATTCTTGCAGACGGAACAATCAGCGAAAAGATTGATTTTATAGGAAAAATGACTGTAAAAAAGGCTAGAGAGTATATCATTGAATTACTAAAGAAGCAAAATCTTTTGGTAAAACAAGAGACGATTCGCCATATGGTTGCTGTTCATGAGCGCTGTCAGCATGAGGTTGAGTTCATTATGTCAAAACAATGGTATATTGATGTTCTCTCAGAGAAGGACCGTTTTTTAAAGGCAGCAGATGAGATTCGATGGCATCCAGAGCATATGAAGAATCGCTATAAAATTTGGGTTGAAAATTTAAAGTGGGATTGGTGTATTTCAAGGCAGCGTTACTTTGGTGTTCCATTTCCAGTATGGTACTGTAAAAAGTGTGGCAAACCGATTTTTGCAGAGGAGAGCCAACTGCCGGTAAATCCGCTTGAGCAGAGTCCATTAAAAGCGTGTACGTGCGGCTGCAATGAGTTTATTCCAGAGACGGCTGTGTTTGATACATGGGCAACCTCGTCAGTAACGCCATTAATAAATGCACATTATAAAGAGCCAGATGACATTTCAGATGAGATTTTTCCAATGGGAATGCGCAGCCAGGCACATGAGATTATTCGTACATGGGCATTCTATACTATCGTAAAGAGTCTGTATCACACAGGACAGGTTCCGTGGAAAGATATAATGATTAGTGGTTTTGTATTGGCAAAGCCGGGAGAAAAAATTAGCAAGTCAAAAAATAATGCGTCCAATTCGCCGATGATGCTGATAGAAAAACATTCTGCGGATGCGATGCGCTACTGGGCAGCAAACAGCAAGTTAGGAACAGATACATTTTTCAGCGAGGAAGAACTAAAAATTTCAAAACGTTTTTTAAATAAGCTGTATAATGCATCTAAATTTGCAATTCTTCAGCTGAATGAGTTTACACCAGAGAATGCGATGGAGGAAGAAAAAATGCTTCCGATAGATCGCTGGATCATGGAACGCGTAAACGAGACAACGATTCGTGCAGCACAGCTTCTAAACGAATTTGAGATCGGACAGGCGCGCCATGAAATTGATGAGCTTTTTTGGAGCGATTTCTGCGATTTTTATATTGAAATTGCAAAAGAACGCCTTTATCAGCCACAAAAGCATGGAGAAGAAAATTGCAGATCTGGTCAGACTGCGCTATATTACAGTCTTCTTGGAATCCTTAAGCTGTATGCGATTTACACACCGTATATGACAGACTATATCTTTCAGGAATATTATCGTCAATACGAAAAAGAGATTTCGCTGCATCAGACTATTTGGCAAACGAAAAAGACACAGACAGAATATCTTGAATTTGGCGAACATGTAAAGGCAACACTGACACAGGTAAGAAAGGATAAGACGCAAAAACAGATGTCGATGAAAGATCCTATTGAAAAGCTGACGATTACCTGCCCCAAAATGTACCGGGAATTTTATCAAAAGACACTTGGAGATCTTTATGCCTGCACGGCAGCAGAGAAGATTATGATTCGAAGTTAAGGCTGCATTCACGGATAAACTAATATTTGCACTTGTCACATTTTTGCTGTTATGCTAAAATCATGGTGAAAATAAGTGGAAATTGAAACTATTAAATATAGAAAGGAAAGAAAAATGAGACTTATTATTGTTCGCCATGGCGATCCAAATTATGAGATTGACTCTTTGACAGAAAAAGGATGGAGAGAAGCAGAATTTCTTTCTGTTCGCATGGAAAAACAGCTGCAGAAGGAGCATACCTATATTTATACATCACCGCTTGGCCGTGCAAAGGATACAGCATCCTTGACCTTAAAAAAGCTTGGTATGACAGCAACTGAGTTTAAGTGGCTTCGTGAGTTCGAGGCACCGGCGATTGATGAGGATACTGGTACTTATAAGGTTTGCTGGGATTTGCTTCCTGCTCGTTGGACAAGTGAGCCGGCATATTATGATAAGGATCAGTGGATGAACACACCATTTATGAAAAAGGCAAAGGCAGATACTGAATCAGCATGGGTGTATGATGGTCTGGATTCGCTGTTAAAAAAGCATGGATATACAAGAGAGAATGGCTATTATCGTGCAGAGCATGCAAACAGAGATACGATTGTGCTGTTTTGCCATTTGGGTGTAGAGTGCGTGATGCTTGGTCATTTGCTTGGAATATCACCAGTTGTTCTTTGGCATGGGACAGCAGCGGCACCGTCTTCTGTGACAACATTGTACACAGAGGAGAGAAGAGAAGGTATTGCAAGTTTTCGTATGCAGTCCTTTGGAGATCTGTCTCATTTATATGCAGCAGATGAGCCAGCATCCTTTGCAGCACGATTTTGTGAAACATACGATAATATGGAAGAAAGACATGACTGATCGTGTACTTTTTTTGACCGGGGGCAGCAAATTGCCCCCGTTTTTTTATTATGAAAAAGCAGCTTGACACTGAAAAAACACTATTGTATAATTACCAATGGTAACTAAAATGATTATCGATGGTAATTATATAGAAGATTACTATGATTGACTGCCAAAACAAGAAAGGAGAAGGCATGGATTCTGAAAAAATAAAACGTATGCTTGATGCCTGCTATATGGCAAAAAGAACCAGAGAACTGCTTCCAAAGCTTCCAGATGGTGTTAGTCCGGCATATATCCAATATCTTGATGTTATTCATACGCTGCAGAAAACAAAAGAGTATGTGAAGGTATCTGATATTAGTGATGCGTTAAATCTTCCAAGACCGGGTGTCACAAGGACTGTAAAAGCTATGGAAGAGAAGGGATATCTCAAGAAGATTTCTTCAGACGAAGACGGGAGAGTTACGTATATTGCGATTACAAAAAGTGGAGAAGAATTGTCTGATAAGTACGACAGAAACTATTACAGCAGACTGGCTCCGTATCTGGACATGATTTCTGATGAGGAAGCAGATTGTATGATTCAGACAATAAAGAAATTTTATCAGGTCATGAGCGAAAGGAGAGTTGACATTGAGTAGAGAAAAAGTAAATGATAAGGCAGATTTCACGCAAGGAAGCATACTTGGAAAATTAATTCCATTTATGATTCCGATTCTTGGTGCACTTGTGCTGCAGGCAGCATATGGCGCAGTTGATCTTCTTGTGGTGGGAAGATTTGGAACGACATCTGGTCTTTCAGCAGTATCGACTGGCAGCCAGGTATTAAACCTTGTTACATTTGTGATAACACAGTTCGCAATGGGTATTACTGTTTTGATAGCCAGATATATTGGCGAGAAGAGGACACAGTCAATTGGTGCACTGATTGGCGGTTCTGTAGTTGTATTTGCAGTAATGTCAGCAGTGTTGTTTGTTATAATGATTGCGTTTTCACGTCCTATTGCCGTATTGATGCAGGCACCAGAGGAAGCAGTAAGTCTGACATCTGTTTATGTAAAGATATGCGGAAGCGGTATTTTCTTTATTGTTGCCTATAATGTTCTTGCTGCTATTTTTAGAGGACTTGGAGACAGTAAGTCACCATTGATATTTGTCGCAGTTGCCTGTGTTATTAATATTGCAGGAGATTTAATACTAGTAGCAGGCTTTCGTATGGATGCGGCTGGTGCAGCGATTGCGACTGTAGCAGCACAGGCTGTAAGTGTTGTGTTTGCACTATGGATGCTGATGAAAAAGAAGCTTCCATTTAAAATTACAAAAGCTGATTTTAAAATTAACAGCCAGTGTAAGCGTGCGTTGAAAATTGGTCTTCCACTAGCACTTCAGGAATGTTTGACTCAGATTTCATTCCTAGCACTTTGTGCATTTGTCAATCGTTTGGGATTAGAGGCCTCATCTGGATATGGCGTTGCATGTAAAATTGTAAATTTTGCGATGTTAATTCCAAGCTCCTTAATGCAGTCCATGGCATCATTTGTATCACAAAATGTTGGAGCAGGAAACGAAAAAAGAGCGAAAAGCACAATGTTTACTGGAATAGGTGTCGGTGTTTTGATTGGAGCAGTTGTGTTTGTCATTGTTCTTTTTAAGGGAGATCTTTTAACAGGAATATTTACAACAGACGCCAATGTTGTACAAAAAGGATATGATTATCTTAAAGGTTTCGCACTGGAGACAATTGTTACTGCTATATTATTTAGCATGATTGGCTATTTTAACGGACACGATCAGACGATGTGGGTAATGGCACAAGGACTGATCCAGACATTACTTGTTCGCCTTCCGCTGGCATATTATATGAGTATTCAGCCAAATGCAAGTCTTACAAACATTGGATTTGCAGCGCCAGTGGCAACGATTTTTGGAATTGTCTTAAATATAGGATTCTTTGTGTGGATGAATAAGACCAGAAAGTGTACTTATAAAAGAACATAATATAGTATGCTTGACAAAAAAATAATTTTTAAGTAAGCTAGAAAAGCATGAAAGATGCAAAAAGTCACATAAAATACATTCAGGAAAGTGCCAATGCGGGCGCTTTTTGGGAAGGAATATGAAATGACAATCGAAGAAGCAGTTTGTTACTTAAAAAAGCAGGATTTAGCAGCACTTGAAGTTGGTACCTATCAGGTAAATGATGATTTTTATTTTATGATTCAGGAATATGAGACAAAACCGGCAGAGAATTGCCGTCTGGAGACTCATAATCGTTATGCAGATATTCAATGGATCATTTCCGGTGAGGAGGAGATCGATACAGTAAGCAGAACTGGTTTAGAGGCAGATGAGGAATATGATGAAAAGCGTGATGTTGCATTCTGGAAGGAGCCAGAAGAAATGTGTCAGTCCATTCTGACAACTGGTTCTTATGCAGTACTTCCTCCGAGCATTGCTCATAAGCCACAGATGCGTGCTGGAAAAGAAGCTTGTCACGTAAAGAAGTGCGTAGCAAAGGTTAAATGGCAGGCTTAATCTATGTATGAGATTATGACATCAGATGAAGCAATTCGTTTGATTCGGGATGGAGACTGTATATGTGTCAATTCATTTGTGGGAATTGAAAATCCAGTGGAGTTGCATGAGGCACTCTATCGCCGCTATCAGAAAATGCAGTCACCTACCCATCTGACAATTGTTTCTAGTGCAGGATTTGGCGTGTGGGATAATGAACACAATGCCGAAGGATACATTCGTGACGGAGCAGTAGACAGGCTGATTTGTGGTCATTTCGGTGCTATGATGAGCACAAAAAAGCTTGTGTTGGAGGATCGCTTTGAGGCATACAATTTGCCGCTTGGCTGTATTTCTCATGCAATTCGTGCACAGGCAGGGGGACTTCCAGGTGCACTTTCAAAGGTTGGTCTTGATATATTTGTCGATCCGAGACTTGAGGGACCTGGAATCAACCGAGTTTCAATTGACGATTCGCTTGTAAAACATGTAGAAGTGGATGGCGAGGAGTTTCTTTATTATAAGCTGCCGAAAATAACAATTGCACTGATAAAGGGAACTGCGGCAGATCGTAAGGGAAATATTACTTTTGACGATATGTTTATGTCTGGCGATGCACTTTCCATCTGTCAGGCTGTAAAGGCAAACAGAGGAAAAGTAATTGTTCAGGTAGATAGGCTGGTAGACACACCGTCACGACCGCGAAATGCTATTATTCCGGGCTGTCTGGTAGATGCGATTGTAGTTGCAGAGCCACAAGAGCGAAATGAAGCGTACACAGCGCTGACTGGAAGCTTTGAAATTCCATATGAGGAATGGCATACATGGAGTGAGAAGATTGATCAGGCATCAGAAAAGATGCTCAAAGATAATACAATCGGAAAAATCATTGGAAGACGAGCTGCCAAAGAGCTTCGGGTTGATGATATTGTTAATATTGGAATTGGCATTCCGGAGATGGTTTCACGTTATGCAAGAAAGAGCGGAATGCTCGATATGGTAACACTGACTGTTGAATCAGGTGGTATTGGCGGTTTTCCAGTTTCTGGTGAGGCATTTGGTGCGATGATCGGAGCTGCGTCCGTCTACGATATGGCAAACCAGTTTGATCTTTATGACAATGGCGGTTTGGATATATGCTTTATGGGTGCACTTGAGGTTGATCAATACGGAAATATTAATGCGCACAGAGGTCCGGGTGCATTTGCTGGTATTGGTGGATTTGCCAATATAACTGCAAAGACACCAACTGTTGTATTCTGCATGAGCTTTAATGCAAAAGGCTTAACTGTATCACAAAAAAGTGGTGAGATTACTATTGAAAAAGAGGGATCAGTTCCTAAATTTGTAGAGCATGTTAATAGCATAAGCTTTTCATCAAAGCGTGCAATCGAAAATGGGCAGAAGGTTTTGTATGTGACAGAGCGCTGTGTATTTAGACTTACACCTAAGGGACTTAAACTTATTGAAGTGTATCCTGGTATTGACGCGAAGCGAGATATTCTTGATCAGCTTCCGTTTGAGATAGAATACAAACAGTAAAAACATATATTTTACAAGAACAGTACAAAAGAGAAGATAGGGTCAAGGCCCACTTCTTTTAGTGCTGTTTTTTTGCAAGTAGAGAACAAAAGGAGAAGCTATGAAATTGATACATATTTCTGATCTGCATCTTGGAAAGCGGATCAATGAATTTTCAATGCTGGAAGATCAGCGTTATATTTTAGAGCAAGTAGTCAAAATTTGCGTAGAAGAGCATGCAGATGCACTCCTTTTGGCGGGAGATATTTATGACAGACCTATTCCACCGACTGAGGCTGTTATGATGTTAGACTGGTTTTTTAATGCACTTGCAGCGCAAAAAATTAAAGTATGTGCTGTCAGCGGCAATCATGATTCCATGGAGCGCATTGCATTTGGTGCAGGACTGATGAAGCAATCAGGCGTGTACTTGTCTACAGTATATGATGGCAGTACACAGAAGGTTACATTGACAGATGAATTTGGAGAAGCACAAGTTTACCTTTTGCCATTTATTCGTCCGTCTATTGTGCGCCGTGCACTGGGACAAGAGGAAATTGAGTCATATCAGGATGCAATTTTGGCAGCAGTAAATAACATGAATATTAATACAAAAAAGCGAAATATTCTGGTGGCACATCAATTTGTTACGGGTGCAGGCCGCTGTGATTCGGAAGATATTGTTGTTGGCGGAGTTGACAATATAGATGCATCTGTCTTTGAATCATTTGATTATACGGCACTTGGTCATATTCATAGTCCGCAGAATATAAAAGAAAATGTGCGTTATTGCGGAACTTTATTGAAATATTCAGTTTCTGAGGCTGGACAGGAAAAGTCAGTTACTGTTATCGAGATGGGAAAAAAGAATGATATTGTTATTCGTACAATTCCATTAATTCCAAAGCATGATCTTAGGACAATTCGTGGCTCTTATATGGAAGTGACAGCGCGCACATTTTATCGGGGGACAGCTACTGATGATTATGTGCAGATTACACTGACAGATGAGGAAGATATTCCAGATGGAATGCAGAAGCTTCGCACTATCTATCCAAATCTTCTTGGTCTTTTTTATGATAATCTAAGAACAAGAACGCAGCAGACAATAGATTTTGACAGTAAGATTAAGCAAAAGAGTGAGAAGCAGCTGTTTGAAGAGCTTTACGAAAAGCAAAACAATCAGCCGATGAGTATAGAACAAAAACAATTTGTAACAGAACTGTTTATGCGATTACAGGAGGACAAATCATGAGACCACAAGTGTTAACAGTCAGTGCGTTTGGACCATATGCAGGAGAGATAACGATTGATTTTGAACGTCTGGGGACGCAGGGCCTTTATCTTATTACTGGAGATACCGGGGCAGGAAAAACAAGCATTTTTGATGCTATCACATTTGCACTATATGGAGAAGCCAGCGGTGCAGTGCGTGATCCGCAGATGTTTCGCAGCAAATATGCAAAAGCAGAGACAAAAACATATGTAGAGCTCACCTTTTGCTATAGGGGAGAGAAGTATCGCGTAAAAAGAAATCCAGAGTATCAGCGACCTAAGGGAAGAGGAACAGGCTTGACGCTTCAAAAGGCAGAGGCAGAACTTGAATATTTGTCAGATTCCAGCAGACCGATTGTGTCAAAGTCTAAGGATGTCACAAAAGCTGTAACAGAAATTTTAGGCCTGGATTATCGCCAATTTACGCAGATTGTTATGATTGCGCAGGGAGATTTTCAAAAGCTTCTTCTTGCTGATACTGCGACTAGAAAAGAAATTTTTAGACGAATATTTCATACAGAAAAATTTCAGCAGCTGCAGGATGCTCTTAAGGTAGAGCTTAGCCGACAAAAAGAAGCATATGAGGATCTGCGAAAAGGCATTAGTCAGGAACTAAGCATGGCAGTCTGCCCTAATGGTGCTATTGAAGAGCCTGAATGGAACATATTAAAGAAAAATGGCTTTGACGGTCAGACACTTCGTGCAATTGAGTTAATTGAAGTTTTTTTGTCAGCAGGGGAAGAAAAGTACCAGATGCTTAAAAAAGAGGAAGAAGAACTTTCCTGCAAACAGCGTACACTTGCCGTTTGTGAGGAAAAGCTTCAGCGATATAAAGAAAGCTGCGAAAATGTTAAGGAAAAAGAAAAAAGATTAGAAATTTTACTGCCGAATGTGATAAAGGCACAGGAGTTTTTTAATGAGCAGGTTAACAAACAGCCAAGACAAAAAGAGTTAGACGCAAAAAAACATCGTCTGCAGCAGGATAAGCAGTTGTGCGAGGCAGTTCAATCAGAAGAAAAACAGCTTATACAGGTGAAAAATGAGCTTAAAGAGAAAGAAAAAACACAATTAAGACAGTCTGAGGAAAGAAAAAAGCAGACACGGTGTATAGAAGAAATGAAGCGCCAGCTAGAGCCATTAAAGAATTGTGAGGTGGCATATTCTCAGGCACTTTTACAAATGAAGCAGATTGAAAAGCAAAAAAATGAGTGGGACGAGGTTCAAAAGCAAAAATTAGAAGCAGAAGAAACAATTTGTGAATTGAATCAGTCTATTCAGTTTGTTTATGATCAGAGAAAACAGCAAGAAGAACAGATAAAGGCTTGTGAAATCGAGATGGAAAAGCTGTCTGATGCAGGAAGAGAGGAACAGCGCTGTCAAAGTCTGGTAGAAGATAGAAAACATCAGCTTGAGCAGTATCAGACAAGTTATGCAGAGTATAAAAATATATGCGACTGTCAAAAAAAGAAAGAGCAGTCAATTATACATCAAAAAGAGCAGCTTGATAAGCTTAATGAGATTATACATCAAAAAGAGCAGCTTTGCGAAGAGCTTAAAGACTGCGATGTACTTTTGGAACAGAAAAAAGCACAGATAAAGGAAAATGGCTATCGCCTTGAGGAACTTACCAAATTTGAAAAACAGCTGCAGGAAGAAAAAGATCAGGAGCGTATATATACAGAGCTTCAAAAAAAGTGTAAGACTTATATAGAGTCATATGAAAAAAGCCAGTCGAAGTGGAAACATGCATGGACATGCTATTTAAACGCGCAGGCAGGAATTTTAGCCGAAGGACTTGAAGATGGCAAGCCTTGTCCAGTGTGCGGTTCTGTGCATCATCCTGTTTTGGCTGCAAAGAATTTACAGACAGTGAGCCGCGAAGAACTCGATGAAATGCAAAAGAAAGCAGATGAAGCACAAAGAAAAGCGGAAAAGGCAAGTGCCGCGGCACAAGCAAGTTACGCTCAGCTTCAAAAGCTGCGTCAGACTATGTTTGCTGAAATTACAAAGTGGCTTAAGAGTGAAGAAGTAATATTTGAAGCAATTAATACATGTGATCAGGCAGAAGAAGTGTTAAAGAGAAGCTTTAAACAGCTGTGCCAAAAAAAAGAGCAGCTTTTGACACAACAGACAAGCTTAGAACAACAAAGCTCGACGTATCATTGTGTGAAAACAGAACTTGTAAAAGCCAAGGAACAACAACAGCTTGCTGTCAGTCAGTTTCAAAAGGAAAAAGAAAATTATGCAGTGCTGACCGCTAAGGCAGCGAACATGAAAAAGTCGCTTGATCAGATTGCAGCTGATAAAAATGAGACAGAAAAGGAAGCATTTTTGACAAAAGAATTGCAGCAGGCAAAGGAGGCGCTTTTGCAGGCAGGCAAGAATATTGCATATGCAAGATCATTAAAAGAAAAAGAAGATGAGCTTAAAAAAAGCAAAGAAAATTTGCTGCAAAAAGAGCAGGAGCAAAGGACAAACCTTGATGGTATGCTAGGAAAGCTTGATATTACAAAGCTTCAAATTGAAAAGCTTCAGAAAGAGGTAGAAAGTGATTTTGCAATTGCCAAATTGTATGAGGAGAAAAAAGAGCAGGTAAATAGGCTTAAGGCAGAGGTGGAAAATAAGGATCGGATGCAAAAAGCACTTTTGCAGGAACAGACAAAAAAAGAAAAAGCAGATGAGGCATTTCAGCAACTAGCGATTTTAATTGCAGAGGAGAGAGCTGCAAATCAGGAACGAGAAAACAGTCTGAGACAAAAATATGATTCGCTGCAGGCACAGAATACGCAGTGGGACAGACAAAGCGCACAAGAACTTTGTTTATGCCTGCAAGAACAAATGGAACGAATCGAGTGCGAGCAGCAGCAAATTGAGCAGGTATATCAGGCAGCACAAAAAGAGGCAAATAGCCTGAAGGCAGATGAGCAAAGTTTAAGAAACAGTATAGAGGAGGGAAAAAAGCAGATTCTTTCTATGCTAGAAGACAATGGCGGTGCAATGCCAGAGGAAGAATTGATAAAAAAAGAACAGGAGGAATTGTCACTTAAAAAGGAGAAAACTTCACAGGAATGTCGGACTTGGTTTGCCGAGAATGAGAAGAATCGTGCTGTACTTCTTGGCGTTAAGAAGCACCAGACAGTAATGCAGGAAACAGAGAAAAAATATGTTTGGGTGCGTGAGCTCTCAAACACAGCAAACGGTCAGGTTACAGGAAAGCCTAAAATTGAGCTTGAAACATATGTGCAGATGGCTTATTTCGAGCGCATACTGCGCCGTGCGAATGTGCGTTTAATGACAATGAGTCAGGGACAGTATGAGTTAAAGCGTCGTGAGGAGGCCGAAAATAAAAAAGAAAAAGCAGGACTTGATTTAAATGTTGTGGATCATTACAATGGAAGTGAGCGAAGTGTACGGACACTTTCAGGCGGTGAGAGCTTTCAGGCAGCTTTGTCTCTTGCACTTGGTCTTTCAGATGAGATACAGTCAATGGCAGGTGGCATTCAGATTGATACGATGTTTGTGGATGAGGGATTTGGTTCATTAGATGAGGCAGCACTTTCGCAGGCATTAAAGGCACTTGCAAATCTGGCAGACAAAAATCGTATGGTCGGTATCATTTCACATGTGGCAGAGCTAAAGGATTCTATTAACAAAAAGATTCTTGTCACAAAGACGATGGGAGCAGACGGTCCTGGCAGCTATATAAAAATCGAAACAAATTAAAATCATAAAACATAGAAAAATGAAAGGAAGGAAAAGCAAAATGAACAAACTACAAGAAGAAATTGAAAACAGACACCTTCCAGAGCTGATGCGTTTGGAGAATGGAGATGCGGTAACAAACTATGAGGATTGGAAGCTTCGTCGGGAAGAAATTAAAAAGCTATTGTGTCATGAATATATGGGAGTAACACCAGAAAATATCAAATCTACATTTGAATGTGTGGGTGTGGATGAAGATGCATATGGTGGAAAGGCAACTGAAAAAACAATGAAAGTTCAGTTGGCAAATAATAATGACGCATACGAGTTTATATTTAAATTGATTTTGCCAAAAGCAGTAAAGGAAAAGATACCTGCATTTCTTCATCTGCAGTTTAATGAACTTGTGGCTGGAGGCTTGGGTGAAGAAATAATAGATAACGGATATGCAATTGTGCATGTATGCTATCAGGATATTGATCCAGATGACAGTAAGGAGAGCTTTTTAGGTGTAAGCCGCTTTGAAAAAGATTGGATTAAGAAAGATCGTTGGGGTAAGATTGCAGTTTGGGCATTTGGAGCAAGCAAAATAATGGATTATTTACAGACTGTAGTACAGCTTGATCATGCCCGCATTGCAGTAATAGGTCATTCACGTCTGGCGCTGACAGCCCTATGGTGTGCTGCGATGGATGAGCGTTTTTCTCTTGCTGTGGCTGGAAATTCAGGAAGTCTTTACCGTGGCAGTCAGGCAGAAAGTTTTCGTGATCTGTCACGTGAATATACACGTTACTGGTTTTGCCCGAATTTGTTTCGTGATGATCGTGATGCAAATGATTTGCCATTTGATATGCATTTTTTAATTGCACTTATTGCACCTCGATATGTTTGCCTGACAGGAGCTACGCGTGATCTCTGGGCAGATGCGCATTCTGAGGTATTAAGCGGACTTGCTGCCAGTCCAGCTTTTGAAATATTAGGACAGAAAGGACTGATTTGCCCAGATGAAATATTGCCAGATACCTTATATGATGAAGGAAATATTTCATTTTTCCTTCGCTCAGGTACACATTTTCTGGGACGTGATGACTGGCATGCGGTAATGAAGTATCGAGAAGAAAAAAATATATAAAATCATAATGACAATAAGTAAAACAAAAAGTGCCGTTAATCTAAGCTGAAGAAGCTTTGGATTAGCGGCATTATAATGCAGAAATTTATTTTGTCTGTGGCTTACACAATCTATGCATCATTTTATAATAAGTGGGAATCAAAAGCGCACATGCTCCTGCCCATGCCATTGGACTGGCGATGCAGACTGCAGTATACCCGATAACAGCAGAAAGACAAATTGTGGCGGCAAGACGCATTATAAGTTCAATCATACATGCTGCAAATGGTGCGGTACTGTTTTGCATACTTTGTACAGCGGTACGATATACAGCAAGCAGTCCGAGAAGAAAATAAAAAGGAGCTACACCATTAAGATAATGATCGGAATAACGGTAGATTTCGGCTGTCGGGCTTGTAAGAAATAGACGCACAATTGGATGGCGAAGCAAAAGGATTCCAGCGCACATAATAAGATTGATGGCTTCTGTTTGAATCAGGCAGGCGCGAACTCCACTTTTGATGCGGTCAAATTTTCCAGCACCGAAGTTTTGAGCTGTATAGCTTGAAATAGCAGCAATCATGGCATTATTGATGAGTACAGAGACTTGATCTGCTTTGGTAGCTGCTGTATATCCGGCAACTGCATCAGTTCCCATAGAGTTGACAACAGCCTGCATGGCAAGCTGACCAATACACATAACTGACATCTGAAAACCCATTGGGAAACCAATTTTTAAATGGGAAATGGCTGCGTCCTTTAAATCATAAAAATCTTCACGCTTCAGGTGCAAAACAGGATATGCTTTGCGGCCAACAATCAGACAAAGAAAAGCTGAGAGAAGCTGAGAAAGAACGGTAGCCCATGCTGCTCCGGCAACACCCATGTTAAGTGGTACTATGAATACGATGTCGAGAACTACATTTAGGAGTGATGAAAGTACCAGAAAATAGAGAGGTGTTTTGCTGTCGCCAAGCGCACGCAGAATATTTGAAATCATGTTGTAAAATACTGTGGCACCAGTGCCGAGCAGAACGATAAACATGTAAGTCCATGCATCTTCTGAAATATCAGAAGGAATCTGCATCCAGATAAGAATCTGGTGGGAAAGAGCGGCACAAAGAACAGTCAGGACAATTGTAAATACAATGCAAAGAATCGTGGAGACTGCAATGCTCTTTTTCATACCATTTACATCCTTTGCACCGAAACGCTGCCCAAGGCATATTCCAAATCCGTTTGTAAATCCAGTTATGAAGCATAGGACAAAATAAACAATTATGCTTGTGGAGCCAACAGCAGCAAGCGCATTGGCACCAAGTGTTTTCCCAACGATTACAGAATCTGCAAGCGTATAAAAAAGCTGAAACAGATTGCCCAGAATCAATGGAATGCAAAAACGCAGCAGTGAAGTAAATGGATTTCCTATTGTCAGATCCATTTCTTTTGAAGTACGCATAAAAATTCCTCCAGTTTAATTAAGTTAGAATAAGATTTATTAAAATTGCCTCTGAAAAATGTAATGTAAAAATGTCTTGTCTGAAAATTGCAATCACCGTATAATTAAGCTATGGCAAAATCGTAAAAACGGTAAAACAAAATGACAAGTAAGCTCATCACAGGAGGCAAGTGATAATGGATATAAATACCAAATTCAGAAAAATTCAAATCGACAGCACACAAAGAGAAATTGCGGATCATGGAACACAAGGATTTCCAGTAACAGTAAATCATGATGATCTTTGGGCTTTTGAAGGAAAGCATGTTCCTGTTCACTGGCATGGCGAGTTTGAAATTGGTATCCCGATTGAAGGACGCGCAGTTTATCAGATTTATCAAAACCGTTGCGAAATTCATCCTGGTCAGGCAATTCTTATAAATAGCAATGTTCCGCACAGCTGCAGCTCAGCTGATGAAAAACGTGTGAGGTATCATACCGTGATTGTTCGGCCAGATTTTCTCTATGGAACAATCGGAAGCGATATTGAAAAAAATTGTTTTAGAGCATTTCAGCATGATCATAATACTGCATGTATTATGATTGATAATACAAAGTCTTGGGGAGCACAAGTTTTGGCGCTTCTTGTGAATACAGACAGACTTTTTTATGAACAACCCTTTTGTTATGAGCTGCGTATAAAAGGTCTTCTCTGCGAGGTGTTCGCAGAAATTCTTTCAAGGCACGAAACAGGTATGACATGCACAAAGCCATCGCAAGAAAATACAACAGATTTGGTGAGACTAGAAAAAATGCTTGATTTTCTTCATACTCATTTTGATCAGATTATTTCCTTGCAGGAACTGGCCAATCAAGTGCATCTTTCCAGAGAAGCGAGTTGTCGCATTTTTAAGAAAATGACTGGAAAAACCATTACCCAGTATTTGTGTGAATATCGAGTGACACAGAGTCTTTCATTCGTACAGAGTCGCCAATATTCAATTACGCAAATTGCAGAGATGACTGGATTTAACAACGCAAGTCCATTTGCGAAAGCTTTTCAGGCATATATTGGATGCAACCCAAGTGAATATAATCTTAAGTGCCAACAAGAATTATAGTGAGTATAAAGAAAAGTTGCGATTCAGAAATTGCTTTAACTGATACAGATATTGACGAAAAAGTATAAAATAAAGTGACTAATTTTTAATGCATTTCTAAATCTCCTCAAAAATTCATCTTGGGGCTTGAAATATGGTGATATGTACACTATAATATACTCAAATATACAATATTACATGAAATGGAGAGGAATGCAATGTTAGAAATTGGAAATAAGCTTAGAGAAAATGGGTATCTCTCAAATTCGTACATTAATTTTGCTGTAATGAGCGCGATAAACGGGGTTCCGCTTCTCGTAGAAGGTGATCCAGGCGTCGGAAAAACGTCACTTGCGTATGCTACGGCGAAGATGCTTGATTTGGAGCTTCTGCGTGTTCAGTTTTACGATGGTTTGTCTTATGATAAGATTCTGTACGACTATGACTACCAGAAGCAGCTTCTGACGATTCAGGCGATCCAGGGAATGATTAAGGAATCACTTGCAGGAAAAGACTTGCAGGAATCGCTGGATGCGGCAGGCAAAATCAATTTTTATGGACGTGACTTTTTAATTGAACGCCCAATCTTAAAGGCAATTAGAGGAAAGAAACGCTATGTCCTCTTGTTAGACGAAGTGGAAAAAGCATCAGAGGAGATTGAATACACGCTGTTGGAGGTATTGGAGAATTTCAGCATTTCCATTCCGCAGTATGGTACCGTGACCTGTCCAGAAGAGATGCGTCCAATCGTATTTCTCACATCTAACCGCTACAGGGATCTGTCGCAGGCATTAAAACGTCGCTGCAACTATCTTTACATTAAGCAAAAGACAGCCGAAGAGTTGAAAGAAATCCTTCAAATGCAGAGCAGTATTGACACGAAAATTGCAGAATCGGTAGCAAGTTGTGCAAAACAGATTCGTTCTCTGCCATTAAAACAGCAGCCTTCCATTTCAGAATTGAGTGAGTGGGCAAAATATCTGTCTACGTTGAATAGTGATGAAATTGAGGAAGAAACGCTTAAAGCTTCTCTCTGTATGATTGCGAAAAACAAGGAAGACCGTCAGACTATGGAAAATGCAAAACTGTTCTAATGGAGGAGTGCAATGCAAAAAGATATTCTTGATTTTCTTTCGGAATTTGCGGTTTTTCTTCAAGATCATAAATTTGTGGTTCCCGAGAGTGCACTTGCACATCTGCTAAGATCAGTGGAAGCAGCCGGTATGGATATCACAGAGGAAGATGAAATGTTGGCCGCACTTTCTGTCTGCCTGGCAAAGACAGGCGAGCAGGTAGCAAAGATGAAAGAGTTGTTTCGAGAGTTTCTGATCAAAAAAACAATCCCGCAAAGGGAGAAACAAAAGGAAAAAGAGAAGCAGGAGAAACGAAAAGAACTGGACTTATTTGTGTCTGACGCTCAAAAACAGCTGGAGAATTTGAAAAAACAAAAAGAGCAGATTCGAAAGGATGTAATGCAAAAAGCACAGGAGAACGAGCCGAAACCAAAGGTAAGCCGAAAAGCACAGACACAGCTAAAAAAATTGTCGGAAACAAAAACAAAGTCGCAAAAGCAGATCGAGCAAGCTAAAAAATTGTTTTTAGGTGAGCTGTCATGGGATGAGAAACAGGCAGCTCGTTTATATCAGGAATTAATGAAGCAAGCCGAGAAAAGCCTGTACGATGGAGATTTGGAACAGGCAGACGCAATGATGGATATCAGTAAGGAACTAAGTTCTGCTATCACAAAAAGGCAAAAGAATAAGGCTGAGTTGGAGTCTGCAATCAGTCAGGCACAAGAAGAAACGGACCAGCAAATCAAAAAGCTGCAGCGTCAGATGAAGGATGAACAGCGACGCTATGAGGACACGTGCAGAGAACTGGATAGTGCCTTTGAACAAATGAAAAGAGGCATGGATAGTTCCAACGATTCGCTAACGATTAAGCCGTCTTCTGTGATCCATCGTGCAGATTTCATCGGCGGCGGAAGCATACAAACGATGAATGCAGAGTTTGTGAGACTTAGCGAGAAGCCGTTTAAAAAGCTGACAGAAGCAGAAAAGAATCAAATGCGCGAATACCTGCGCCAGAATCTTCTGGCATTTAAGACGCGTATGACCAGAAATATTAACAGCAAAAGGCGATTGGCTCTGAATCTGGAGGAGACAATGCGAGAGTCTATTCGTACCTGTGGACAGCCCATCAACCTTATATATAAGCAGCCACGGCGCAGCAAGGCCAATCTGGTTCTCATTTTGGACGTGTCCGGTTCCTGCAAGGATACTTCGGAGATGATGCTCACCTTTATAGGGCTTTTGAAAGAGGTCTTTCCACGAGGATGCAGTGCATTTGCCTTTGTCAATTCTCTTTATGATATATCCAGGGTGTACGATACAGAAGATGTTGATAATGCTGCAAAACAGATTCTTACGATGATTCCGCGCAGCGGGCAGTACTCAAACTATGAGCGACCATTGCGGAGTATGTGGAAAGAGTACCGTAATCGCATCAGCAAGGATAGCATGATCATCTTTATTGGTGATGCAAGAAACAACAAAAACGATGCCGGGGAGAATTATATAAAAAACATCTGCCGAAAGGCGAAATGTGCGTATTGGCTGAATACCGATGATCGCAAAAAGTGGGATCAGGGTGATTCTATTGCTTCAGTATATGGACATTATGCAGCAATGTATGAGATAAGGAATATCCGACAGTTGTTAGGCTTTCTTTCTGAAATGAAGTAATTGCCTGGTCAATAAGAGAAGAAAGGAGGATGGCGGTCTGCAGGATGACAGATCGCCAGAAAAGCAATATGAGAACGCCAGAAAAATGGATCAATGTAGACGAATCATTTGCAAAAAAATATCCGTCACTGTACCAAACAATCACACAGATGCCAGAGTTTACAAAGTACAATGGAAAAGCAGAGGCCGGCATCTCAAAGGCTGGAAATGTAAAGCTTTTGTGGGCTTTGCAGGTGCAGACGATCTTGAAGAAACAAGATCTCCTGAAATCGGTATCGTTGCAGAAGGACTACGTACAGTATGCGTCAGATTTCGGAAAACCAATTCCAATCAATGAAGTGCAGAGAAACAAATGGAGACAATGGTTTTCTGCTTCTGAGGTCGAAGCACAGATATTGCCGCAGCTTCGGGAGCATATTCGCCAAAAATTAGGTAAACCAGATTGGAAATTCGCATTTGATATTGAACACAATGGAAAGAAAAAAGAAATTTATCAGATATGGTTGAATGCAGATGAACTACCGGTTGTGTTAGAAAGAAAGATAGATTGTACACGATTGGGATTGTGTACGGACATAGATGAAGTACAGTCTTATCTTTTGGAGCTGACTGATGAAATAATTGAAGACATCCGCAAAGAGCAAGCAGCCAGGCAGTGCCAACAGATGAAAGACTTGATTCGAGATTACTGGGAAGAGATTGAAAGAAAGGGGCAGGAATGCGTGAATTCGTATTTAAGCCAACTGTGCAGGAACAATGCCAAATTTGAGGGAACCTTGCATTGCAACAAATACGAAGACAAAAGAGTAGATATCACAGTCTCACACCTAGGAATGAAGTTTATTTGCGATACTTTTGCCGGCAAATCCATTGCATCTTTTTTCCAAAATCCGACATGGATAAAATCATATCTAACGATTACAGAGAAGAACGATAGTATATGGGATTTGGTTCACGTCGATTGGGATGTTGCGATTAAAGCAAAACTAAAAAAGTTTGTAATAAAACTGGAACAGGAAGTAGAAGAAGGCATTCCATTAGTACCATCCACAAGTCAAGTATCATACAAGCGTGAGTTGGAGGACAAGGTAAATGAATACAACAGCTGGGCTATTTCATGGCTGGATGGCTTTAGTGAAGGAATGGAGAAGGCTGTTGATGGAAAACTGTATATTGGGCAGCAGAAAGTAATTTTTACAAATGAAGCCGGCAGCATTACGGTTAACGGAAGTGGTTCAAAGTATACGGCATCGGAGCAATTTAAAAAGTACCAGTTATTAAAGAATACTAAGCTCCGTGAACGCTGCAGACAGCATGCCATTGAAGCTTTTTCAGGATTTGGACGCATTAAATGCAAATCAAAGAATGTGGGAATCTTAAACGGGGACACAAAGCTTACCTTCCATATGGATGGTATTCCGGCATTTTCCTATCTATATGAGACTGCCCCTTATCAGCAATCTGTTCCCGAATGGAAAAAGACACTGCAAAGGAATGCGAAACAGATTAAGATGTTGGCAGCAGCCACCAAAGAAGAACGGAAAAATGAGCTTAAAAAGCAGTATCATTTGTATCTGGATTCTTATCTTGCACGCGATATTTTTGAGTGTGTTTCCAAAAATGAAACTTATATTACACAAAACGCAATAGTACAGTTAATGCGCGGTACCAAAGTGACCTTAAATGCTAACGTTCTTGAATCACGTGGGGATGGATTCTACAGCTTATACAGTGCAGATGAGGTTTCAGACATGGTAACAGAGATGCTTGATTCAGAAATACTGACGTCAAAAGAAATTGATGGAACATACGGCTATTTCTACATCTTAAAGATACCTCAAAAAACGCGTCTTGAGTTGGAAGAATTGAATACCTTGATGTGGGATGAGCAGAGTAGTTGGACAGAGACAAAGCAAGAAGAAGTACGCAGGAACTTGCGTGATGGCATAGCAATCTCAGATTCGGAAGCAGAGAGCTTTCTGATCTACGAAATTTTTAGAAAAGAAAAAAGTCCAAGCACATATATGGATCTTATAAATTTGGCGAGAAATCCAATTGTTTTGGTTTTGCATGAGTTAGAGGTGCGAAATTATTTTGCAGATGCACCAGAAATGGTAATCAAATTTGTAAAGCTGCGGTATAAGAATGCAGAGACACATGAGAAGAAAGTGTTAAAGCAAATTTTCTTGTGTTGAAAAATAATCAGATAGGTGGTATACTTATATAAAATGAAGATGGGAAGGAGTAAATTCTATAATGAAAGCGGTAACGTTTGGAGAAATCATGCTGCGCCTTAAGACACCTGAATATCTTCGTATCGTGCAGGCACAGAATTTTGAAGCAAGTTATGGCGGGGCGGAGGCAAATGTGGCAGCAGGACTTGCCATGTTAAAAGAAGAAGCAGCATTGGTTACGAAGCTTCCCGATAATCCAGTTGGTCAGGCAGCATTAAATGAGCTTCGCCGTTACGGAACGGATACCACTCATATTTTAAGAGGCGGAAAACGTCTTGGCATTTACTATTTTGAAAAGGGAAATAATATTCGTCCTACAAATGTGGTGTATGACCGCGCTGACAGTGCATTTGCCTGTTCAAAGCCAGACGAATATGACTGGGATCAAATTCTGGAAGATACTGATATTTTCTTTTTCTCTGGAGTAACGCCGGCAGTCAGTGAGAGCGTCAAGGAAACAGTTTTGGATGCACTTAGATGCTGTAAAAGAAAGGGAATCGAGGTAGTCTGTGATTTAAATTATCGCGCTAAGATGTGGGATAAAAATACAGCCCAGTGTGTTATGCGAGAGCTTATGCCATATGTAACACTTTGCATTGCAAATGATGAAGATTTTGAAGCTTCTCTTGGAATTCATGCATTTGATGGAGACATGTCAAGAGGAATTGAACAAATTGATACATATCGAGAGGGAATGCAGGAAATTACAAGACAGTTTCCAAATTGCAAAGCAGTAGCAAGTGTGCTTCGCAGTATGTATACAGTTGAAGATGGAGATTGGATGGCCATTTATCTGATCGGTGATCAGTTTTATGAGACGCCAGTACATCATGTACATAGTTTAGAAGCGGTAGGAGCAGGAGATGCATTTGCTGCAGCACTGATTCATATGCTGAAAAAGAAAGAAAATCCACAGTATACGATTGATTTTTCAATTGCAGCCAGTGTATTGAAGCTGATGATTCAACATGATTTTAATATTGTAACAGAAGAAGATATTATTCGTGTTATGAAATCAAATGATGTAAACTTGCAGCGCTAATAAAATTGGCTCCAAAAAGATATCATAACAAACAATATAACATAAAAGTAGCATAACTTATAAAGCAAGAAAAATACTACCATAATAGGACAGCGTATAAGAGAGGAGAAAAACATGAAGCTTGCAGAAGCATTACAGGAAAGAGCAGATTTAAATAAGAAAATTGAGCAGCTTCGTTCTCGTATTACGAGCAATGCATTGATGCAGGAAGGAGTTTTGCCAGTAGAAGATCCAGAACAGCTTTTAAAGGAACTTGATGAATGCCTGAATCAGCTGGAAAAGTTGATTATCGTAATTAATAAAACAAATATGGCAGTTGTATCAGACGGTGAATTGCTGTCAGATCTGCTTGCAAAGCGTGATGTTTTAAAATTGCGTATTGCAAGTTTTCAAAATACAATTTCAATTGCAAGTAATCTGTGCTTTAGATCACGCGGTGATGAAATTCGCCAATTATCAGCAGTTGATGTGAAGGCACTGCAAAAAAAGGTAGATGCTTTAAGTCGTGATTATCGAATATTGGATAATCGAATTCAGGCAGCAAACTGGACAGCAGATCTGATAGAGGAGTGAAAAGATTGTAAGGTAATTAAAAACAACAAAAATTAAGATAAGATAGCGGTAACTGTGTGAGTGAATATCAGCTCAGCTGCAGAGCACAAAGCAGCAAAAACATATAGAGGGCGGAAAAAACATGTGAGGGAGAGCAGTATAAAATCATTGTAATCTCCAGCATCGTTACATGCGCATAGAAATTTTTTATCGTTACTACCAGATATTAACACACAGCGAGGGCGGGAGAGGGGTATTATCGAATCTAATTTTGTGACAAGAAGCTATGACATCGAATTATTGTAAGATGTCATAGCTTCTTGTTTGTGAAACTGAATATATAATAACATAAAAGTAGCATAACTTAAATAGCATAAAATTCTCCACCCAGAACTTCTCCTTCAAAACAACATTTCTAACACACAAAAAAGCAAAAAAATAGAAGAGGAGAAACAATTCGTATTTCTCCTCTTTTTCGTTTATACAAAATTAGTCGTTAGACATACCACTCACAAGAACTTTTTCTTTTGCGGCATTCTTTTTGTCATTTTCCTGCTGTTGTTTTTCAGCAGCTTCTTTACCAAGAGCAAACGGAATTTTATCGCTTCCGATAAACTGGACAAAACGAAAATCATGTACATTGTGGCGGATGATCCAGTCAATATATGTCATGAAATAATGAGCAGTTAATAAATAGCCCATTGCATTCATATGACCGCAAAAATACTTACTGCGAAATTCTTCATCATATTTCGGAGCCTCATGATACAAGTCAATTACGTAACAGTTTTTCAAATAATCAGCGATTTCATGAAGTGCCTTTGCGTGTGATTCTTCTTTCCAGTTTCCAGTACCTTCATCTGGCATTGTTACCAGAAAAAATTTGGTGTGAGGCTGCATCTTCTGAATACGCTGGATAATCTTTGCGTACCAGCCAACAAACGTATTTGCATTCTTATTATAATCTTCAAGACAAATGTCTGTTTTTGCTGAACCGACATTTCCTTCATACAGATCATTTAAGTTGTTTTTACCCTTTAAATCATTTACACCGAGTGCAATGATATAACCCTGCTTTAAATTAAATGGGTCAAATAAGTGTGCAATATCTGCATTTGGTCCGTCCTGCTTGTCCGCTTCCTGATACATATGAAAAGCAGTCATGCCACCGCGCGAAAAATTCGTTACTGAAATACCAGTGATACGCTCAATTTGTTTACCCCAGGAGTATTCATAAAAGTCCCAGTAGCCTTTTTGACCATTATCCCAATATTCAAATTCACCACTCGCAAGACTGTCTCCAATGCATCCAATCGTGCGAAAGATGTTCATCATGCCTCCATCTCGAATTATATTCTGCAGTGGGCAATCTTCAAAATCTTCATGTATACTCATAATAAGCCTCCAACTTGTAATTATCCAGAGAAGCATAAAATTATTTTTTATGCATTCTGAATAGTAAATTCAACTTTATTATAGACAACTATATTCTGATGTCAATTACAAATATTGTGTTCTTTATTTTTTATCAAAAGCCTTTAACAGTTCATTTTGCAGTGCCTCAATTTTCTTATCTTTCTCCATACGCACTTCATTAAGTTCTTTTTGATGTGCTTGTGATAATTCTAAACGAAGAGAGAGCAGTGCGGTTTTAGCTTCCTGAAGGGCAGTCTGATCAGAAAACTGTCTGGTCTGCATATCAAAGAGCTGTTTTTGTAGAACGGAAATTTCTTCATCTTTTTCCTTTCGGATTGTTTCTTCTGCTTTATGTATTTCTTCTTTTTTTAAGAACTCAGCCTCATAAGCAGCTTTCTCTTTTTCGGAAATGGTTTTGCGCAATTCTTCTTCAAATGCTTGTTTTTCTTTTCTGGAAGAAGTTTTTTGATCTTCCAATTGCTTTTCAAGCTCATGGAAGCGTGCTGCCATCTGATTATATTCTTCTTTCTCTTTTTCAATCTGTTTTACCTGAGAAAGAAGTACCTCATTCATTGCCTGCTTTGCATCAATTTGTTCGTTAGCAGCAACCAGTGACTTTTCCAACCGTTCTATTGCAGCTGTCAATTCTTTATTTTTAGCCTGAAATTCGGCAGCTTCTTTTTGTGCATTTGTCTTCTCAAGTGTAAGCTCGTTTACCATGCGATCACGCTGGCTTCTAAGTTCTTTTATCGTCTTGGCATTTTCTTCAAGCTGATTATGAAATTCACCGCGGATTCGATCATCAGATGATGATACGGCACGTAAGGCCTCTAAATAAAGACGAACAAGTGTATTTGCATACTGCTCGAATGTTTCCACATTTTTTTTTTGATCAGATGCAGCCACTGTCGCCTTTTCTTGTTCAAGCGAATAGGTATCCATCAGTGTATTAAATACACGATCCTTATTGCCTCCGATTGAAGCTGATAGTAATTCTAAGCGTTCCTTTGTCTCATCAGAGATACGAAATGATTTAATTCCAGCCATGATAAGCCTCCTACTTTTATTCTATATTTCTATTGTAATACATAATGTTTACTTTGTAAAGTGTACGTTTACTCTTGTATTAAAATAAAGTACGTATAATGAATATTATACGTACTTTTTGTGTGGAATTAGCTTGATTTTGGATGGAAAATGGGATATAATAGTCGTGTTAATAAATAAACGAACTATATTTTACTGTTATACGAACTTTTATACCCAAAAGTACTTTAAACAGAATAAGAATTTTATTAGAAAATAGGAGATGTATTACAGAATGGCAAATAAGAAAGCACTTGCTCTAACCAAGGAGCAATATGAAAACTTGATTGAAGCGATGAGAAAAGGAGGCAAGACTTTTAGGGCAAATGATAGGATTGCAACAGCGCTTGTCCTAGAAGCAAATCTTGGACTTAGAATTGGAGATATTCTAAAGCTTAGACTGCAGGATATTGTGCTAGATGGCGGACGATATCGCCTTGATATTACAGAGGAAAAAACACAGAAGAAGCGTGTATTTACAGTTCCACAGCCGATATACCAGTATCTGAGAGTATACTGTATTGATCACGACATAAAAACAGATCAGATTGTTTTCCCGATTACTGAACGTACTATACAAAAATATCTTGCAAAAGTGACATTTGAACTTGGATATCCAAACATTGGTACTCACAGTTTTCGTAAGTTTTTTGCAACGGAAATTTATGTAAACAATAATTATAATATCATTCTTGTACAGCAGCTTTTGCAGCACAGTTCTGCAGCTATTACGCAGCGCTATATCGGTATTTCAAGTAAGGAATTAGAGGATGCACTGGCAGGACATATTGATCTTTTATAAAAAATAAAAGGCTGTTTTGATGCTCATACATACAAACACCAAAACAGCCCTCTGCATTATTTATTTTATTCAATGTTTTAATATAAGATTTTATTTAGTGAGCTGTATTATCGCGCTTTCTGTTCAGATAAATATCCAACTTTTCCTTCATATTTTCTGGAATTTCCTTTGAAACAGGACAATGCTTTGCACATGCCATATGCTCAGTAAATGCTGTGATAAAAGCAACATCCTTTGCCATATGCTCTGCCTTCATGACATCCATTGTGTCATAACGATTGTGGATGGTAGCTGTATTTCCAGACGCAATACGTGCAAAAGAAACAGCAGGAATACCCTTATCAGCGAATGGAGTAGAGTCACTAGAGTAAACACCCTGTCTTGCAGCCATTCCAAAACCTGTCTCGGAAGCGAGGTATTCAATATAATGAACAAGTTTTTCTTCTGAAGTGCAGCAGGCAATAAACTTACCCATGATACAACCGATCATATCCAGATTGATATTTAAAACAGTCTTCTTTAAGTCTTCTTCATGAGCTGCAACATATGCCTTAGAACCAAGAAGACCTCTTTCCTCACTGCCGCACCATACGAAGCGAAGGCTATAGCGATGTGGATGCTGTCTGAAATAATCTGCAATGCCAAGAAGGCCAACACTTCCAGACATATTGTCGTATACACCCTGTGACAGTGGGGTAGAGTCATAATGTGCACTCAAAACGATCATCTCATCTGTTTCACCAGGAAGATCTAAAATTACATTATGAGAATCACCCATCCACTCATCCTGATTTAAAACAATCTTTGCATTAGCTGCATTCTGATTTACAAGCTTGATTGCAGACTTTGCATTGATATTGACACAAGGAATTTTTTTGTTGTCACTTCCTTCACGGACAAAGCTTCTGAGCTCACGAAGATCAATATCTTCATCTGCATAGTTTGCATTTCCATCATATGTAATAATGCCAACAGCGCCATTTTCAATTAAATCGCGATAGCCCCAGTAGCCAACGCCGCCATCGAGCATAACAATCTTTCCTTTACACTGAGCAAGTGAGCAGGCATCAGTATTTGGCATATAATAAAATGGTGCTTCAACAGTACCGCTTCCAGCACAGCGATATCCCTTGCAAGGAATCTCTTTGCCATCAACAGTCAGTACTGCTTCATGGATATCACACATTTCAACCTGAAATGCCTCCAGACGAGTTTCAAATCCCATTTTTTTGCAGCATTCCTGCAGATAAACTGCACAATCTGCTTCCTCTTTTGTGCCACTGATACGTACATGAGCCATATCCTTAAGGATCTGCATCATTTCTTCCTGATAATTTTCTGTAAACAAGGCCATTTTTTCCCTCTTTTCCGCAACGCCTTCTTTTTTTTCAATAATTCCCGCGTATGCTTGTTTTTGTATTGCCACAAACTCCATTATAAGAGCAGAAAAATATAAAGTCAAGCATTGACAAAAAGTGCTGCACATAAAAAGTAATCCTACAGAATAGAGTGTTAGCAATCAGATGCATATAATAAGGAAGTAAGGCTTGAGCAAAAAAATCAAACAGAAATTTACAATCATTGCCCTTTTTTGCACTGTATTTTTAATGGGTCGTGGGGCAGGATATTTACAGGAAACGGCTGCTGCCGTGTCATATTCAGAAAACTGGGGACTTGGTTTTGGTGAATCAGGTGCGCAGCCAACAGGAAATGCCTCTGTTAAGGAGCTTGCAGAATACGATGCTTTTTATATTGGAAATGCAGATGAAAAAACAATTTATTTAACGTTTGACTGTGGTTATGAAAATGGAAACACTGGTGTCATACTAGATGCATTAAAAAAGCATAATGCAAAGGCAACCTTCTTTGTAGTTGGTCATTTTTTAGAGTCCGCACCTGATCTGGTGAATCGCATGGTGCAAGAAGGCCATACAGTAGGAAATCATACATATCACCATCCTGACATGTCTTCTATATCAACCATGGAAAGTTTTAAAAAAGAACTTGATGATGTACGTAGTCTGTATAAAAAGATAACAGGGCAGGAAATGGCATGGTATTATCGTCCACCACAGGGAAAATACAGTACACAAAATTTAAAAATGGCACAAGAATTAGGTTATAAAACATTTTTCTGGAGTCTTGCCTATGTGGACTGGAATGCTGACAATCAGCCAACACATGATGAAGCATTCTCCAAACTAATTCCAAGAATCCATCCTGGTGCAATTGTGCTGCTGCATAATACATCAAAGACAAATGGTGAAATTCTTGATGAGCTTTTGACAAAATGGGAGGAGATGGGATATTCATTTAAAACACTTGAAGAATTTTAGAAAGAGCTTGATATTTAATGCGGTTTTTGTTATACTTTTTAAGTATTAGGCGAGTAGCCTCGATCCACGGCTGTCAGGGAAAATTTCTCTGGCAGCCGTTTTTTTGATCAAAATTCAGAAAGGAGCAGCATATGTTCAAAAAAATCTTTCCTCTGCTTCGCGATATTGCGATCGTGATTGGCGGAAACATCATTTATGCCTGCGGTGTCGCCTTTTTTATTCTTCCAGGCGGACTAATCACAGGAGGAACAACAGGAATAGCACTTTTTATTCAGCATTTGTTTGGTGTTCCCATTTCTACCTTCGTCCTCTGCTTTAATGCAGTGATGTTCTTTCTTGGCCTCTTCATACTTGGCCGAAAATTTGCCGCGACAACCATTTTGTCTACCTTTGTATATCCGATTGCACTTGAGATGATACAGCGCTTGTCAAACGGCTTTGTCATAACAACTGATCCCGTTCTTTGTACTGTATTTGGCGGATTATGTATCGGAGCTGCAATTGGAATTGTTATTCGTACAGGTGCTTCAACAGGTGGCATGGACATTCCTCCTCTTGTATTGAACAAGCTGTTTCGTCTGCCAGTATCCGTAACAATGTACATGTTTGATTTTATGATTTTAATTTTACAGGCATTTTCATGTACAGGAGAAGAGGTGCTATACGGAATTTTATTAATTTTGATTTATACGATTGTTCTGGATAAATGTCTGATGATCGGAACAGAAAAGGTTGAGATTAAGGTAATCAGTCATGAGCATGAGAGAATCCGTCAGGAAATTTTACAGGAAATCGACAGAGGCGTCACCATTTTGAATGGACAGACTGGCTATATGAGAGAAGACACAGAGCTTGTCTTAAGTGTAGTGTCCAGCCGTGAGGTGGGACGTGTAAGAAAACTTGTCCACAGCATTGACAGCAGTGCGTTTTTAATCATCAGCCGTGTAACAGAAGTGCGTGGACGCGGATTCACTCAGGAAAAAGAATATAAATAATTGTCGGAATAGGTAACTTTATGTGAAATTAGCAGGAATTGGAACTTGTTTTGATTTGTTTTGTTGTGTAATATACTGACTGATAAGCTTAGTGTGTCAAACAACTAAAGACTTTGAAATTTTATAATAGGAGGATATACCACATGGTAGAGACAAATATTGCAAATAGTCAGCCAGTAAGCGATGAGTACCTGGAAAAAATGAATGCATATTGGCGTGCTGCCAACTATCTGGGTGCTGCTCAGCTGTATCTGCTTGATAACCCACTGTTACGTGAGCCGCTGACAATGGAGCATGTAAAGAAGAAGATCGTAGGTCATTGGGGAACAGTTCCTGGACAGAACTTCGTGTATGTTCATTTAAATCGTGTAATCAAGAAATATGATCAGGATATGATTTTAATTTCAGGTCCTGGACATGGTGGAAATTTCTTTGTAGCAAATACATATCTGGAGGGTACTTACAGCGAAGTTTATCCGAATATCGGTGAGGATATTGATGGATTAAAGAAGCTGTGCAAGCAGTTCTCATTCCCAGGTGGTATCTCCAGTCATGTCGCTCCTGAAACACCAGGTTCCATCAACGAGGGTGGTGAGCTTGGTTATTCCATGGCACATGCATTTGGTGCTGTATTTGATAACCCAGATCTTATTGCTGCATGTATCGTTGGTGATGGAGAGGCTGAGACAGGTCCTCTTGCAACATCATGGCAGTGCAACAAGTTCTTAAACCCAATTAATGATGGTGCCGTTATTCCGATCCTTCATTTGAATGGATATAAGATCAGCAATCCTACCATCTTCGCACGTAACACCCATGAGGAAGTAGAGCACTTCTTCGACGGATGTGGCTGGAAGCCATACTTCGTAGAAGGCAGTGATCCTATGGAAATGCACAGAAAGATGGCAGATGCTCTTGATCAGGCAATGGACGAGATCAAGGCAATCCAGAAGAATGCCCGCGAAAATAATGATACAACAAGACATAAGTGGCCGATGATCGTTCTTCGTACACCAAAGGGATGGACAGGACCAAAGGTAGTTGACGGAAAGCAGATTGAAGGTTCCTTCCGTGCTCATCAGGTTCCGATTATGATGGATCAGCCAGAGCATCTTCAGATGTTAAATGATTGGTTAAAGAGCTATCATCCAGAGGAACTGTTTGATGAAAATGGCAGACTGATTCCAGAATTAAGAGAATTGGCACCAAAGGGTGACAGAAGAATCGGTTCTAACCCACATGCAAATGGCGGAAAGCTTCTTAGAGATCTTCGTCTTCCGGATTTCCGTAAGTATGGCATTGATGTGCCAAAGCCAGGTGCTGTTGAGGCACAGGATATGATCGAGCTTGGAGGATTTGTAAGAGATATCTTCAAGCTGAATGATGATTCTAAAAACTTCCGTATCTTTGGACCAGATGAGACTATGTCAAACCGTCTTGGCAAGGTATTTGAAGTTACAAATCGTGACTGGAATGATGAAAAGTATGATACAGATGAGTTCTTAGCAGCTGATGGCCGTGTTATGGACTCTATGTTAAGTGAGCATATGTGTGAGGGATGGCTTGAGGGTTATCTGTTAACAGGACGTCATGGTTTCTTTGCAAGCTATGAGGCATTTATTCGTGTTGTAGATTCTATGTGTGCTCAGCATGCAAAGTGGTTAAAGGTTTGCAATCAGCTGCAATGGAGACAGTCTATTGCATCTTTGAACCTGATCCTTTCCTCTAATGTATGGCAGCAGGATCACAACGGATTTACTCATCAGGATCCGGGCTTCTTGGATCATATTGCAAATAAGAAGGCAGATGTTGTTCGTCTTTATCTGCCGCCAGATACAAACTGTCTGTTATCCTGCTTTGATCATTGCATCAGAAGCCGTGATTACGTAAACGTACTTGTAACATCCAAGCATCCAAGACAGCAGTGGCTGACCATGGAGCAGGCTGTAAAGCATTGCACACAGGGTATCGGCATCTGGGAGTGGGCAAGCAATGATCAGGGCTCTGAACCGGATATCGTTATGGCTTGCTGCGGTGATACACCAACACTCGAAACATTGGCAGCTGTTACAATCTTAAGAGAGGCAATTCCTGAAATTAAGATCCGCGTTATCAATGTTGTCGATCTTATGAAGTTAGAGCCGGCAACTGAGCATCCACATGGTCTTACTGATGCTGATTATGATGCTTTGTTCACAAAGGACAAGCCGATTATCTTCGCATTCCATGGTTATCATACACTGATTCATGAGCTGACCTATACCAGAACAAACCGCAACATCCATGTTTACGGCTACAAAGAAGAGGGTACCATCACAACACCATTTGATATGCGTGTTCAGAATGAGATCGACCGTTTCCATCTGGTAAAGAATGCAATCCAGAATCTGCCGCAGTTAGGAAATCGTGGGGCTTATCTGATTCAGAAGATGAATGATAAGTTAGTAGAGCATAAGCAGTATATCCATGAGTATGGTATTGATATGCCAGAGATTCGCGACTGGAAGTGGGAGCTGTAATTATAAATCAAATAAAAAGAGACAGGGAAGTATTACAGTCTTTCCTGTCTCTTTTTTCTGTACTGAGCTGGCGTACAATTGTTTCGCTCTATGAATATACGGTAAAAATATCCCTTGTTATGGTAGCCGACCTCTTCAGCAATCTGTTCAATAGTATTATTTGTCTCGGTAAGCAACAACTCTGCACGTTCTAAACGAAGCATCTGCAAATATTCTATATATGTCATTCCTGTTTGAGTCTTTAGAAGACGATTAAAATAATCTTCATAAAAATGAAATTCCTGTGTCAGCATCTGAATTGAGATATGATTTAAGTGAAGCTTCATAAAATCAGTAAGCTGATTAAAAAGAATAACATTCATACGTTGACGCTGCTTTTTAGAAAGTGAAAATTCATATTGGGAACCTAACATCTGAAAAACGCGTGTCATAAGTCCACTGCAGATGATCGGTGTTGCAATGTCATGACGTGACAGTTCGTATAATACAGAACGCAGCGTATCTTCCATATCTTGAATTACATTTGTTTCACGCGGCCGGAAGGTTAAAAATTGCTGTAATGCTTTTTGCTCCAATAGTGCCATATGAAGAAAAGATGCAATATCTTCTGGCGCGGTATGATAGCCACTGATGCTTGTAAACATTGCATTTGTAATACCAAAGAATACAATCGTGCACTCATTTTCATCTAAAATTTCCTGATGCAGACAATTTTTATCAATCAGGCAAAATTCACCTGGATGAAAAATATATTCTGTTTCCAGAATCTTCTGGTGATATTCGCCTTCCAAAACATAGAAAAATTCAAGATATTCGTGAGAGTGCAGCTGTGTGCGTGTTCCAGACAGGAAACTTCTTTCATAACAAAATGGGTAAGGTGTCGGAAGAAATGTAGCCGACAATAAATGGCCATCATGAATATTCCAGAGGAGAGCAAATAAATGCTCATCCTCTGGAAGTGGAAATGGGCGAATCCCCTGTGCACTTGATGAAGCTTCCGGCATAAGGATTCCAAAGCTGTCATATGCCTGTGGAATCCTTACTTTATCAAAGCCCTTTACTTTATAAATAATGTCTTTTACATATTGAAGCAGTGACATAATAATTATTTCTTCTTCTCAACCTCTGCCAGCTTCATTGCACGAACCTTTAAGGAAAGACCGAACAGGTTAATGAAGCCCTCTGCGTCATGATGATCATACATATCTCCTGTAGCAAAGGAAGCAATGCTTTCATTGTACAGGCTGTATGGAGAAGTAGTTCCCTGCTTGATGATATTGCCCTTATACAGCTTAAGATTAGCAGTACCAGTTACATATTCCTGGCTAGCCTTGATGTAAGCGCGAAGAGAATCACATAAAGGTGTAAACCACTTGCCCTCGTAAACAATATCTGCAAAACGGTTGTCAACAGTCTTCTTGAATGCCATGGAATCACGGTCAAGAATCAATTCCTCAAGCTGCTTATGAGCTGCCATAAGGATAGTTCCGCCAGGTGTTTCATAAACACCACGAGACTTCATACCAACAACACGGTTTTCAACAATATCAACGATTCCGATTCCGTTTGCACCGCCAATCTTATTTAATTCAGTAACGATCTCAGAATACTTCATTTCTTTTCCATTTAATGCAACCGGAATACCCTTTTCAAAAGAAATAGAAATTTCAGTAGCAACATCTGGTGCCTTCTCAGGAGATACTCCAAGAACAAGCAGATGATCATAATTTGGTGCCTGAGACGGATCCTCTAACTCCAGACCTTCATGGCTGATGTGCCACAGATTGCGGTCACGGCTATAGCTGTTATCAACAGAGGAGAATGGAAGATTAATGCCATGCTTCTTGCAATATTCGATCTCATCTTCACGTGATTTCATATTCCAGGTTTCATTGCATCTCCAAGGAGCGATGATCTTTAAATCAGGAGCAAGTGCCTTAAATGCCAGCTCAAAACGAACCTGATCATTTCCCTTTCCTGTAGCACCATGACATACAGCAACAGCTCCCTCTTTTCTTGCAATCTCAACAAGCTTCTTTGCAATCAGCGGACGTGCCATAGAAGTACCTAACAGATATTCATTCTCATATGTAGCGTTTGCCTGAACACATGGAGCAACATACTCATCGCAAAACTCATCTACTACATCTAAAATGTAAAGCTTCTCAGCACCAGAGAGCTTTGCACGCTCCTGAAGACCATCAATCTCGTTGCCCTGTCCTACATTAACACAGCAGCATACAACATCATAATCATAATTTTCCTTCAGCCACGGAATAACAGCAGTAGTATCAAGACCACCAGAATATGCTAAAACAACTTTTTCTTTCATAATAGTATCTCCTCTGTTTTCTTCACTTTTTTGTTGAAAACCATATCAAAACGATATGCGTTGTTTGTTTTCTGTACACCACTATACAACATTACTTTTTGAAATGCAATAGGAAAAACAAAAAAAATCAAAAAAGCTCTTGCATAAATGCAAAGATATGCGTATAATACTGAATATTAGCCGATAACACAGTGTATATATTCAAATGCTGTGTATAAAAACATAATACATGACTATTTTACCATAGTAAAGTAAAATAGTGGATTATACTTGATTTGACCTCAAAGTGTGTTATACTTGGCATAGAAATTACAAAACCAAAGAAAGGATACAAAAAATGGCAATTACAAAGATAAATGGAGGCGTAACAGCTCCAAAAGGTTTTTTGGCATCCGGATTAAATGCCGGCATTAAGAATCAGACAAAAAAAGATATGGCAATGGTTTTCAGCAGCACACCATGTGCAGCAGCTGGTGTATTTACAACAAATCTTGTAAAGGCAGCACCTGTAAAGTGGGATAAGGAAATTGTAACAACATCTCCTTATGTACAGGCAGTTGTTGTAAACAGCGGTATTGCAAATGCATGTACAGGTGCAGAGGGACTTGGCTATTGTGCAGATACAGCAGCAGAGACAGCAGCAGCTTTAAATATTCCTAAGACAGCAGTTCTTGTCGCATCAACAGGTGTAATTGGCAAACAGCTTCCTATTGATAAGATCAAGTCTGGTGTAACAGCTCTTTCTAAGGTACTTGGAAGCAGCAGAGAAGACGCCAAGCTTGCAGCTGAGGCAATTATGACAACTGACACTAAGAGCAAAGAGGTTGCATGCACATTGGAATTAGGCGGCAAGCAGGTTACAGTTGCCGGTATGTGCAAGGGTTCTGGAATGATTCATCCTAATATGTGCACTATGCTTTGCTTTGTAACAACAGATGCGGCAATTTCCCATGAGCTGCTTCAAAAAGCATTAAGTGAAGATGTAGTTGATACATTCAATATGATTTCTGTTGACGGTGATACTTCTACAAATGATACTGTACTTGTGATGGCAAACGGACAGGCAGAAAATACACCAATCACTGAGGAAGGTGAAGACTACAAGACTTTCTGTGAGGCTCTTCATTTTATTATGCTTGAGCTGTCAAAGAAAATTGCTGGAGACGGAGAGGGCTGTACATGTCTGTTTGAGGCAACTGTAATTGGCGCAAAGGACAAAAATCAGGCACGAACAATCGCAAAGTCTGTTGTATGTTCTAGTCTGACAAAAGCAGCTGTATTCGGTCATGATGCAAACTGGGGACGTATCCTCTGCGCAATGGGCTACTCAGGAGCACAGTTTGATCCTGAAGTGGTTGATATCTGGTTAGAGAGCAAGGCAGGTACTATTAAGATCGTAGAGAACGGAATTGCAACAGATTACAGCGAAGAAACTGCAACAAAGATTCTTTCCGAAGAAGAAGTAATTGCAAAAATGGATATTAAAGAAGGAAATGAGACAGCAACAGCATTTGGCTGTGATCTGACTTATGAATATGTAAAGATCAACGGTGATTACCGCAGCTGATAAACAGCTTGTAACAACGACTACCCATAAAAAAGAGGAGAACACAAAATGGAATTAGACAGCAAAATTATGGAAAAGGCCGCTACCTTGATTGAGGCACTGCCTTATATACAGAGATTCAACAGAAAGATTATTGTAGTAAAGTATGGCGGAAGCGCAATGGCAGATGAGGAGTTAAAGCGAAACGTCATTAAAGATGTTGTTTTGTTAAAGCTGGTTGGTTTTAAGCCGATCATTGTACATGGAGGAGGCAAGGAAATCAGCCGCTGGGTATCTAAGGTTGGCATGGAGCCGCGCTTTGTAAATGGACTTCGCGTAACTGATGCTGATACGATGGAAATTGCAGAGATGGTATTGAATAAGGTTAATAAAAGTCTCGTCTCCATGGTAAATGAGCTTGGAGTAAAGGCTGTCGGTATCTCTGGCAAGGATGGTCAGCTGCTTCGCTGTGATAAGAAGCTGTCTAATGGACAGGATATCGGTTTTGTGGGTGATATTAAAGAAGTAAATCCAAAGATTTTATTTGATCTTCTTGAAAAAGACTTTCTGCCGATCATTTGCCCAATCGGATTTGATGATAACTGTCAAAGCTATAACATCAATGCAGATGATGCAGCTTGTGCAATTGCACGTGCTGTTAAGGCTGAAAAGCTTGCATTTTTAACAGATGTTGAAGGTGTTTATGCAGATCCAAAGGATAAGGATACATTAATCTCTGAGCTGACAACTGATCATATGGAAGAGTTGTTAAACAGCGGCAATATTGGAGGCGGTATGCTGCCAAAACTTCAAAATTGTCTTGATGCTGTATTAAATGGTGTATCAAGAGTTCATATCATGGATGGTCGAATTGCTCATTGCCTGCTTCTTGAGATCTTTACAAATAAGGGCATTGGTACTGCTATTTTAAAGGCAGGCGATGACCATTTTTACACACCTGACGAAAAGTAATTTATTTCACAGAAAGGCACTTTAATTATGGAAACACAGACAATTATTCAGACAGCAGAAAGCAGTCTGCTTCATACCTACAATCGCTTTCCAATCGTTCTTGATCATGGCGAGGATGTTTATCTGTATGATACTGATCAGAAAAAATATCTTGATTTTGCAGCAGGAATTGCTGTATTTGCACTAGGCTACAGTAATGAGGCATACAAAACAGCAGTTAAAGAGCAGGTTGATAAGCTTGTACATACCTCCAATCTGTTTTACAATGAGCCAGCGGCCAAGGCAGCAAAAAAAATCACACAGCTGACAGGAATGGATTGTGTATTCTTTACCAATAGTGGAACTGAGGCAATTGAAGGAGCTATCAAGCTTGTTCGTAAATATGCTTATAATAAAGATGGACGCACTGATCATGAAATTATTGCCATGAAGCATTCATTCCATGGAAGAAGTATGGGAGCTCTTTCAGTAACAGGAAATGATGCTTATCAGGCACCATTTAAGCCGCTTATTGGTGGTGTTCGTTTTGCTGAGTACAATAACCTTGAAAGTGTAAAATCACTTATCACAGACCGTACCTGCGGTATTATCTTAGAAGCACTTCAGGGAGAGGGCGGAATTTACCCGGCATCAAAGGAATTTATGCAGGGTCTTCGTGCCCTCTGCGATGAGCATGATATTTTACTTGTCTGCGACGAAATCCAGTGTGGAATGGGACGTACCGGAAATATGTTCTGCTACCAGGGATATGATATCGTGCCAGATGTTGTCTGTGTAGCAAAGGCTCTTGGAAATGGTCTTCCAATCGGTGCATTTTTATGCCGTGAAGAATGTGCAGCACTTGTACCTGGCGATCACGGTTCTACATATGGCGGAAATCCGCTTGTATGTGCAGCTGCTAATGCGGTTATGGATCAGTTTGAAAAATTGAACCTGACTGCGCATGTAAAAGAAGTGGGTGCATATTTGTATGAGCAGTTAGAGCAGTTAACTGCTGAATTTGACTGTATTAAGGATCACCGCGGTATTGGACTTATGCAGGGAATTGAGCTTACAATTCCTGTGGGCGATGTGATCAAAAAGGCTCAAAAAGAGGGATTAATTATTATTTCTGCATCAGGAAACGTAATTCGTTTTGTTCCGCCGCTTGTTATTGAAAAAAAGCATGTTGATGAGATGATTGCAAAATTAAAAAAATGCCTCCAGTAAATGCATGATTTTCCCTTTCACGGATACACTCTTATTAAGTAGCAAAATCAATTGGAAAGTGTATCCGATGGAAAGTGAGGTATTATGTGGGGTATCATTCTTGCTCTTATTTCAGGGGCACTGATGAGTATTCAGGGAGTATTTAATACAGAAGTGACAAAGCAAACAAGCCTGTGGGTATCCACAGGCTTTGTCCAGTTAACAGCATTTTTCGTGTGCATTATTGCATGGCTTTGTACAGGACGTGAAAATGTGGCACTTCTTGCAGAAGTTCGCCCGTGGTATCTTCTTACCGGCGGTATTTTAGGAGCCTTTATAACAATAACAGTTGTTCAGAGCATGGGATCACTAGGACCGGCTCAGGCAGTCATTATTATTGTAACTTCGCAGGTGGCAGTTGCATATCTGATAGAGCTGTTTGGTTTATTTGGCAGCAGTCAGGCATCATTTTCATGGAGAAAAATCCTTGGCCTTTTGATAGCAATTGCAGGGATCGTTCTTTTTCGATGGGAGAAAGCTTGAACTATAACAGCGAAAGTTTTTCAGAAAATTGCAAAAGCCCCTTGCATACTGACGCATATTTTTGTAGAATGATAGTATCGGTGCAGCAGTATGCCTGCCGAAAGGCGGGATAGGATGAAAAAGACACATCAGTGGATGCTGTTTTTTCTTTTTCTGTTTTTTGTGTCTGCAATCTTGGCATGCACAAAAAAAGAAGAAAAGCTTGTCTTTTATCAGACAACACAGATACAAAAGATGGACGATTCCAAAGAGGATACACAATTTTCGCAGGAAGAAGCACAGACAGGGCATTTGCCTGAATCCAGTTTACATGAAACAACACAAGCAGCAGTCGAGACGATTGCTGTTTATCTGTGCGGCGAAGTTTGTAATCCTGGTGTCTATGTACTGCAGGCAGGATCACGTCTTTATCAGGCAGTAGAAGAAGCAGGCGGCCTGACTGCAAACGCTCGGGCAGAGGCAGTAAATCTCGCCCGGATTCTTGTAGATTCGGAACAGATTTATATTCCAAATATTTCAGAATCAATCGACCAGATTGAAAATGAGACACAAAATGTCATATCTTCTGCAGCAGTTTCTTCTGCATTATCAGATGGCTTACTTAATATAAACCAGGCATCTGAATCAGATCTGATGCAGCTTCCTGGGATTGGTCAGGTTAAAGCTGCGGCAATTGTGACATATCGAAACAGCAATGGTCCGTTTTCTTCTATTGAGGAAATTAAAAATGTACCGGGGATAAAAGAAGCAGCCTTTGAGAAAATCAAGGGCATGATTACAGTTTTTTAGGTAAGACAGAACAGGAGTGGCTCGAAGGTGGCAAAGATATTAGTGGTAGACGATGAAAAGATTATAGTAAAGGGCATCCGGTTCAGTCTGCTTCAGGATCAGATGGAAGTAGACTGCGCCTATGACGGAGAGCAAGCAGTCGAGATGGCAAGAAACACAGAATATGATGTGGTTCTTCTTGACGTAATGCTGCCAAAGCTTGATGGTTTTCAGGTATGTCAGGCAATCCGTGAGTTTTCCAATATGCCTATTATTATGCTGACAGCAAAGGGAGACGATATGGATAAGATCCTCGGTCTTGAATATGGTGCCGATGATTATGTTACAAAGCCATTTAATATTCTTGAAGTTAAAGCACGAATCAAAGCCATTATGCGAAGAAGCAGCAATACTATGATTCATCCGCCGCAGCCACCGGTAAATAGTACGGATATTGTCACTGGTGATCTGCGTCTTGATGTTCAGGGCCGCCGTCTGTTTATTTTAGGCAGTGAGATTAATGTAACTTCAAGAGAATTTGATCTTCTTAAAATTTTAGTACTTAATCCAAATAAGGTCTATAGTCGTGAAGAACTGTTAAACCTTGTTTGGGGATATGAATATCCTGGTGATGTGCGTACTGTTGATGTACATATCAGAAGGCTGCGTGAGAAGATTGAGCGTAATCCAAGTGAACCGAAATATGTATTTACAAAATGGGGAGTGGGATATTACTATAAGGCATGATAGCAAAACGGGATCATAATTTTTTCTGGGGAAGCTTTCGCTTTCGTATATTTTTTCTTCTCATGATTATGGGACTGCTTCCGCTTCTTGCAGGCTCTGAGATGATTAAGCGTTCCTATCGAAGTTCTATTATTGATCAGAAGCTTTCGGAGCTGCGATATACATGTCAGACTGTAGCAGGACAAATGAGCGGAAATTCTCTGGCGGAAGTAGTAGATGATGAGATGACACAGGAATTAAATTTCCTTGCGGAATACTGCGGTGGACGTCTCCTTCTTGTAGACAGCTCTTACCATATTTTATTTGATACATACGGTGTAACGCAAAATAAATACTGCATTTCTGAGCAGATCATTGATACATTCAGCAGTCGTCCGTATGAACATTATTCACAAAAGACAGAGTATCTGGAGCTGGCCGTGCCGCTTCGGACAAGAACTATGCTCACAGATGGTGATGATAGTATTACAGGTGTGCTGCTTCTTAGTGCGTCTGGTGCTTGGATTGCCAAAATGATAAATTCCATGAATCGGCAGGTCCTTTTAATTGAAATCACAGGCTCTATGATTTTGTTTGCACTTAGCTTTATTTTTGCTTGGACTAGCTCAACACCATGGAAAAATCTTGTCACAACACTTAATCAGGTGCTTGATGGAAATCTCGATGTTACATTTTCGACAGAAGGCGGCTATAATGAAACGAAAGAGATCATTAATACATTTAATCAGGTATTGGAGCGCCTGCGTGCAATTGACCAGTCGCGACAGGAATTTGTTTCTAATGTCTCTCATGAATTAAAAACACCTATAACATCAATGCGTGTGTTAGCTGATTCGTTGATTTCAGGTGACAATGTGCCTGTTGATATTTATCGCGAGTTTATGCAGGATATTTCAGATGAGATTGACAGAGAGACAAAAATCATCAATGATTTGCTTACACTTGTTCGTATGGATAAAAATGCAACTGAGCTTAATATCAGCTCGGTTAATATTAATAATCTTGTCGAACAGATTTTAAAGCGTGTGCGTCCAATCGCAAAGACACGTTCAATTGAAATCATTTTCGAAAGCTTTCGTCCTGTAACGGCAGAGGTCGATGAGACAAAGCTGAGTCTTGCTGTAACAAATCTTGTAGAGAATGGTGTAAAGTACAACAATGACGGCGGATGGGTACGAGTATCTGTGAATGCTGATCATAAATATTTTTATATTAAGGTATCTGATTCAGGTGTTGGCATTCCAAAGGATGCACAGGCAAGAATTTATGAGCGTTTTTATCGCGTAGACAAGGCGCGTTCACGTGAGACAGGCGGAACAGGTCTTGGTCTTGCCATCACAAAAAATGTATTGCAGCTGCATCATGGTGGTATTAAGCTAAATAGTACGCCAGGAGAGGGAACAACCTTTCTTGTTCGAATACCGCTTAAATATATTGAGTAAATTGAGTAAATGGAAAGGAAACAGAATATGAAGAAAAAATTAAATCTGGTGCTTTTTCTTTTGCTTTTATGTATGGCAGCTGGATGCGATAAAAAAACTGTAACAACAGATGGAATACGTATTTATTATAGAGCTTTATCAGAAAACGGCATTAGTTCCTATTATTATAAACCGACAGGTACAGATCAGGAAACAATCATAAATGAACTGTGGGCAAAGCTGATTAAAAGTGATTCTGAAAAAGAGCGTATAAGTCTTGTTCCGTCTGATTTAAAGCTTGTGCGTTTTTCAGTAGAAAACAGCAGCCTGGAGCTTTATTTTGACAGCTCCTATCAAAATATGGATACTGTGTCAGAGCTGTTATTTAGGGCAGGTATAGTACGAACTTTCTGCCAGGTTGAAGGTGTGGAATCGGTAACATTTTTTGTAGACGAAAAGCCACTGACAAACAGCTCCTTTGCACCTCTTGGCGCTCAGACAGCTTCCGATTATGTGGATATTATAGAAAACGGACTGAGCAGTCAGAAAAAGACAACACTTACTTTATACTATGCAAATGAAAAAGGGGATGCTCTTGTAAAAAAGACTCAAAATGTCGTATATGAGAGTTCCTATTCTATTGAAAAGGATGTAATCAACCGTCTGATTCAGGGACCTTTTGGAGAAGAATATTATCCAACTCTGCCTGCTAATCTGCAGGTGATCAGTATAAGCGTTAAAGACAAAATCTGTTACGTCAATTTCGATTCGTCATTTCTGACGGATGCGCTTTCTATTGATGGTAATTTGATTGTATATTCGATTGTAAATTCATTGACGGAACTGCCAGATGTCCAGCGTGTTCAGATCATGGTGGATGGCGACAGCAATATCGTATTTCGCGATATATCACTGAGCAGTCCACTAGAAAGGAATTTAAACTATTGAAACGACCATTCCTTGTTCTTATATGTTTTTTTCTTGCAGGAGAACTTCTTTGTATAAAGAGCCTGAAAATAGCAATCATTTTAAGCGCCGGCATTTTGATGCTGGCGCTTATTTTTATGCTGATACAAATTGTATGCAAAAATGTCTTTTTTAAAAAAATGCCTTTCTTTTTGTGTATCTGCGCTTTTTCTTTTTTTACGGGGGCAGTCTGCTGCTTTAGCGCAAATGCGCATAGTCATATTTATGACACACTTTTATCAATGCAGCACTCAAAAGAAAACACATTGAATGATGTTATTGTCGAAGGCAGCGTGACAAAGGTAGAGGAAAAATCAAAGCTTTGGATTTACATAAAAAATGCTTCTATTAACAAAAAAGCAGCAGGAGAGGGTGTTATTGTGCAAGTGCCTATATCAACTCATTCCAATCAAAAGCGTCCGCTTGCCGGAAGTAAAATTGCTGTTTCTGGGAAATTATCATTATTTTCACAAGCTTCAAATCCAGGCGAATTTGATTCACGAAGCTATTATCACAGCTTGGGGTATGATTTTTGCCTGAGTGGTGAGACATGGACACAAAAAGGCAGCAGGTATGATCCAATTACTGAGTGTCTGTGGCAGCTAAAAGATGCCATAAAGATGAGACTCTCACGGCTTTTAGAAGGCAATGCGGCTGATTATGGTATTTACTGCGCCGTGCTTTTAGGCGACAAAAGCGAATTAGACAAAGAACAGAAAGAACTTTTTAAAGATCAGGGAATAGCTCATATTCTGTCTGTATCAGGACTTCATATATCGGTAGTTGGACTAGCTGCATGCGGTTTGCTTATGAAATTGACAGGATCATTTGCCATTTCTGGCATAGCAGGAAGCATTATTGTTATTTTTTATTCTGCCTTTACTGGAAATGCAGTTTCGACTATTCGTGCTTGTGTTATGTATCTTATTTTAATGATCGGGCGTCAAAAAGGCCGCATTTATGATATGCCTACGGCAGCGGCAGCAGCAGCCCTCTGCCTTCTTATTTTTCAGCCGCTTGCCATTTTTCAGGCCTCTATGCAGCTGTCATTTGGCGCAGTACTTGGAATAAGCCTTGTTGGAGATATCTTTAAAAAAATTTTAATGCCTTCTTCTGACAAAATAACTATAAGGATTAACCGCTTCTGCAGTGTTATGGGACTTTCTATTGCAATGCTTCCTGTGCTGTTATATCATTACTTCCAATATCCTCTTTATGCAATTTTATTAAATCAGCTTGTCATACCGCTTGCTGGTATTTTACTTGTATCACCGGCCGTGGCACTTGTACTTTCCTTATTTGCACCGGCTTTTGGCACTGCATGCTTAAAGGCAGGCCATCTTGTCATTTATTTTTACACTGTGCTTTGCAAACTTTCAAAAAGCCTTCCAGAATCAGCACAGTATACTGGAAGACCAGCTGTATGGCGAATTGTATTATATGTTACACTGTTATTCGTAACAGGCATGGGAACTAGGCTTTTTTATGAGAAACGAAAAAGAAAAAAAACAGATGATGATAAAGAAAAGCGAAAAAAAGACAGACGACGCTGTCAGCTCGCTGCTGTTTTTCTTTCCCTAGGCTGTTATATATTTGGCTGCGTTTTTTTACATGCAGATCATACAAACAAATTGGAAATCACTGTACTTGATGTAGGTCAGGGAGACGGTATTTTTTTAATGCTGCCAGATCATACGACAATTCTTTCGGATGGCGGAAGCACAAGCAAATCTATGCTTGATACGTATGTATTAGAACCTTTTTTAAACTCAAAAGGCATTCGCCGGATTGACTATGTCTTTGTATCGCATGCAGACAGTGATCATATTAGTGGGATCATAGGATTGATTGAAAATGACGCAGATCGGATAGGAACGCTTCTGCTGCCGCAGAGCCAGTCAGCAGAAAAGCAGTTTGAACAGCTGTTAACAGCAGCAAAAAAGAAGCAGATTCCCGTTAAGTGGATTTCAAAAGGAGATGTTTTTTCATTAAAAACGCTGCCAGATTTGTCTTTTGAAGTGCTGTGGCCGTCAAAAAATGAAAAATCAGATGATACAAATGAATCATCATTAGTGTGGCGACTTAATTATCGTGATTTTTCTATGCTTTTTACAGGAGATCTTCCAGGTGACTGCGAGGATGATCTTGTCAGCTTAAAGCCGGTAACCGTCTTGAAAGTCGCACATCACGGCTCTGATTATTCAACAACTAAATCATTTTTACAGCAGACAACACCGCAGCTTGCCGTGATTTCCTGCAGTGAAAATAATAGGTATGGTCATCCTGGAAAACAGCTTTTAAAACGCTTAGAAGAAGCAAAAATACCGTCAGTTTTGATTACAAAAGACTGCGGTGCAATCATAATACAAACTGACGGTTATCGTGTTGAAGTAGAAACTTATCTGGCAAAGCAGTCGTGATATTCACTGTCTGTCAGTCCGGCACCATTTTTAGCAACAACATGCGCAGAAACCTTATTAGCCTGTGAAAGTGCCTCTGCCCAAGAGCAGCCATTTGCGCGGCTGGCCATGATCTGACCAATATGACTGTCTCCGGCACCAATTGTATCTGCAACAGTTGTCTTTATGCCAGCAACCTCTGTTAAAGTATCTTTTCCTGCCTCCAGACAGCAGGAGCCATCCTTACCTTTTGTGATAATTACAGTATTAGATGTTGCATTTTGAAGAATTTTTGCAGCCTCTAAAAGAGATACAGCGCTAAATTCATCTTCTTTACATTTGAAATCAGAGACTGTTAAGCTGCTTAGCTCAAATGCTTCCTCATCGTTTATATGAAGAATAGGATTTAGATTATACAGGCGTTTCATCTTCTTTTCACCGATCTGACGAATACGTGGACCTGGCGCAAAGAAAAGCTGCGGACCGCGGTGCTGTTCAAGCCATGAAATTAGATCATCACCTGTTGGCTCCTCAATTTCAAGGCCGCATACATAGATCATAGAAATCTGTGAAATGTCAATATTTTCCATCCACTCATGATTAAAGGTATATTCTGCACCATGCACCGATAAAAATGTGCGCTCTCCGTTTTCATCGACAAGACAGTAGCAGCATCCATTTTCTGCATCTACATTCACATGAATAGGAAGTTTACGTGTCTGAAACGACTTTCTTATATAATCGCCATATACACCAGTTCCAATAGGTGTCACAAACAGATACGGGACACCTGACTGGCGTACAATATTAGATGCGTTATAGGCACAGCCGCCAAGTGCGAGCGTCTGGCGCTTTGGCTGAATATCCTCTGCTGTTTTAGGAAGATGATCAATTTCAATGATTACATCGACACATGTACTGCCGATCAATAAAATTTTTTGCATTGATGATTGCATTGGGTAAATCTCCTTACATTTTTCTTTACTGTTACAAGAAGATTATAATTCCTTGACGATGTAAAGTAAACACCATTTGCTTGATTGACAGCAAAAAGAATGATACAATGTTTTTGAAGATTGCGAGAGTGCAAAGCACGTAGCAATCTGGTATCATACAAAACATTAATAGGAGTCTTTATGGAAAAACTCAGGCAGGATATTCGTGCCAATCAGTTTGAGCGCGTATATCTTTTATATGGCGAGGAACGATATCTGGTTCAGATGTATAAGAATCAGTTAAAAAAAGCAATCATCGGCGATGATACTATGAATTTGAATCAATATACCGGGAAAGGTCTGCCTGTACAGGAAGTGGAAAATGCGGTAATGACAATGCCGTTTTTTGCAGACAGACGTTTGGTGCTGCTGGAGGATACAGGATTATTTAAAAGCAGTGATGAGCAGTGGAGTAATCTTGTTAAATCAATTCCAGACAGCTGCCATGTCCTTTTTGTTGAACAGGAAGTAGATAAGCGAAGCAGAATGTATAAGACTGTAAAGGAATGTGGCTATTGCGCAGAGATGACGCATCCTTCAATGCAGCAGCGTACACAGTGGATTTTAAAGGGATTTGGTCGCTACGGATTAAAAATCACACAATCTGCACTTGATTCATTTCTTGAAAAAACAGGTGATGACATGGAAAACATCAGAAATGAGATGGAAAAATTAGCTTCTTTTTGTATGGGAAAAGAAGGCATCACAAAAGAAGATGTTGATTTTGTCTGTACGGAACAGATTGAAAATAGAATCTTTGATATGACACAGGCCGTAGCAGAGGGAAAGACACAGTATGCTCTTGAGCTATATGCAGATCTATTAGCGTTGAAAGAGCCGGGAATGCGTATTTTATTTCTGATTGCGCGTCAGATGAATCAGCTTTTATGTGTAAAGGAGATGGAAGTCGGACGCCAGAATAAGGATCAAATTGCAGCTGCTTTAAAGGTTCGCCCATTTGTAGTTAATAAATTGCTTGGACAGGCAAGACAATTCACCATTGATCAGCTGACAAGCTGTGTTGAGCGATGCGTTGAACTTGAGGAAGCTGTAAAAAGAGGAAATATGAATGAGCGTATTGCAGTCGAGATGGTTTTATTATCAATTGCAAATCGTGAGTATCATGCCTGACTATTAAAAAAAGCTGCCTGCATGAAGCAGACAGCTTTTTGTGTGTACAAGACACAAATTAGTTCATAGCGTTAACAGCCTTGTTCATACGGCTGATCTTTCTGGATACAGTGTTATCATGATAAACACCCTTGGATGCAGCCTTTCTCATTACGGACTCAGCCTCAACAACTGCAGCCTGAGCAGCAGCCTTATCACCTGCAGCAACAGCGCTCTCTACCTTCTTGATGTAGGTCTTTACCTTAGAACGAGCAGACTTGTTTCTATCTGCCTTTGCCTGACTAACTAAAACTCTCTTCTTTGCGGACTTAATATTTGCCATGGGGCACCTCCAAAATTTCTTGTTTTTTAATCTTTTTATAGTTTGAAAACGATACTGTGTATCACTCGAAAACACCGTTTCAACACAAGTGGTATCATAGCCTAAAAACATTGATCTGTCAATACATATTTTCAAAAAAAATGCAAAAAATACAAAAAAAGTTTTACATGTAAAACAAGTAGGAATGTTTAATAAAGTTTTACATGTAAAACTTTGAACGATTTCATGAACCATTTTAATTAAGAAAGGTGAAAAGATGATCAATGTAAAAGACAATAATACAATGATGTATACTGATCTCGCTGTTGAAATTCAGGAAGAATGCAGCGGCAGGCAAGGTGAGATTCCAGGCGTTGTACTGGAACAATACAAAGAAGATGATAAATGTATCCGCGTTACAAAAATACAAATCAAAACAGCAGATGGAGCAAAACGCATGGGGCGGCCCATAGGAAATTACATGACACTTGAGTCTGCAGATAAAGGGCATTCTATAACAAAGCTTCCTGATACAAAGCTTCTTGCATCCTATATAAACAAGCTGCTTCCATCATCGGCTCATTCTTTTTTGATTGTTGGTCTTGGAAATGCCAATATGACAGCAGATGCACTCGGACCATTAACAATTGAGAAAATGGCTCAGTCAGGAATGGCTTCATATACTTCAATGATCGTTCCCGGTGTATTTGCGCAGACTGGAATGGAAAGCAGTGAAATCATACAGGGCATTGTACAGCAAACTTCTCCAGACTGCATCATAACTATTGATGCGCTTGCAGCAAGAAGTGCATTTCGGCTTGGTACAACAGTTCAGCTTACCGATACAGGTATTCGTCCTGGATCTGGTGTCGGAAATGCAAGAAAAGGTATAACTAAGGAAAACATGAAGATTCCTGTGATTGCCATTGGGATTCCTACAGTTGTAAGTGCCGCAGCAATTGTATCTGATGCAATGGATTCTCTAAAGCATATAGGATATAATGAAACAGTTCTTGGAAGCATTGCTATGCTTGATCAGGAAGAATATTATCAGCTTATATCAGAAGTGTTTGCACCAGAGCTTGGAAACCTCTTTGTGATGCCTAAAAACCTTGATGAAGAATTAGATAAGATGGGAAGCCTGCTTGCAGCGTCATTGTCACAAGTAATATGTAAACGATAAAACGCTGTAATAAATAAAACTAGCTGATGCATAGAATAAGCCAGAAAATAGGAAAGGATGTTAGAAATGTATAGAAGCTTTCATCCAAGAAGAAAAGAGAAAATAGTCACAACAATACTTTGGTTTTTGGCACTCGCCTGCTCAGCCTATATTTTATGGAAAATTAATCCCTATCCAATTCAGCGCGGCATTGGCTGGACAAAACAAAAGACAGAGCAGCTTTTAAATCGCTGCATAGACAATACAGTTTCTAATACACTTCCATCGCTTTCTATTTTTTTTGACTGTGAAGGATCATCTGAAAAAAATGTAACTCAGACAAATATGTTTTTTTCAGACGATCCCTTTTATCAGCAGTTCCAAAATAATATTGGTTGCTCTCCAGACAAAAAACAGGTATAATACTGAAAGATGATATTAAATAGTGGAGGTAACAAAATGTCTGAAACAACAAATGTTATGAATTCTGAAGTAGTAAAGCGTTTGCTTTGCTATGTTTCCTACGATACACAGTCAAAGGATGAAAGCAGTGAAGTGCCTAGTACTCAAAAGCAGTTTGACTTGGCAAAGGTATTAAAAAAGGAGCTTGAGGAGATTGGTGCTTCTGATGTTCGCCTTAGCGATCACTGCTATGTGTATGCAAAGATCCCGTCTAACTTAGATAAGAAAGTTCCGGCAATCGGTTTTATCGCTCATATGGATACTTCACCTGCATTAAGCGGAAAAAATATTAAGCCGCAGATAATACAAAATTATGACGGCGGTGTAATAAAGCTTGGCGAAAGCGGCTTTTCTATGGGACCAAATGAGTTCCCGGCACTTG
>ENA-ORTN01000234-ORTN01000234.1-human-gut-metagenome-genome-assembly--contig:-NODE-234-length-61749-cov-9.122540_pt1 | contig 61749 bp, 60 predicted proteins | sample MGYA00242070_ERZ509189 | MGnify/ENA primary metagenome ERZ509189 (study PRJEB26280, sample SAMEA2338821) | human gut metagenome | biome: human gut; feature: human-associated habitat; material: faeces...
ATAGCCTTTTAGGCGAAAAAGAAAAACCACTAGCTATGCTAGTGGAAATTTATTTGTTATTTTGAAGATTTTGTGGTATCCTAATACTAGAATAGAGGTGTATAACTTGGATTTAATAATTCATTTTTTTAGAGATACATTAGATGGTCCACTATATTGGATATTTGTTGTCATTTGTGTTCTACTAATTTTGATTTTATTGGGATATATATTAGATCGCACGAATAAAAATAAATTAGAGGCAGAACAAATTGCAAATGCTCCAACTCCTTCCGGCAAAATTGAATTTGGTTCTAAGAGTGATATGGAAGTAAAGAAAGAACTGGAAAGTTCTGGTAATATCATCGATTTCACTCCGTCAGAAGTTAAGAAAGAGGAGAAAAATGAACCGAAAGAGCAGCAAGTGATTGATTTCGGTAACACAGCAACTTTAGAAGAGTTAACCCAACCGATGCCAGTACTAGAAGAACCAGAAAAGTTAAAAAATAATGAAGAAATCGGTGTCATTGATTTTTCTGCACCATCTACTAATACAACGGCAACGGTCGTAGAAGAGATGTCTGAAAATACGATGCAACTTCCAAAGATAGCGACGACAGAGGACATTTCAACACCGACTGATAATATCCAAAGTCAAGCTTCTAGGGAAGAAGAAATTACTTTAACACCCGCGGATAAATAATACAAAATAAGACTTTCTATTTACTAGTTGAGTCTTTTTTGTTATACTTAAATAGTATAAAAAAGTAGATGGAGGATGCAAATGACAGTCGAAAGTATTATAGAGATTGTAAAGAAAATTGTCGATATTTCTATTGTATGGGCAGTCTTTTACTATATATTAAAAAACATTCGTAACAATGTAAAATTGACTCTTTTGTTCAAAGGTGTCGCCATTGTTATCATCATTAAGATATTGAGTGATTGGCTAGGCTTAAACACGATAGGATTGTTATTCGAATATGTACTGATGTGGGGACCTCTTGCTTTGATTATTATTTTTCAACCAGAAATTAGAAACGCACTAGAGCAATTGGGAAGGACTCAACTGTTAGGTAGACATAAAGTATTAACGGTCGATGAGCGTGAACACTTGGTATACGAAATTGTTCAAGCACTTGAACAGTTACGAAAATCTAAAATTGGTGCTTTAATCGTTTTAGAACGAGACGTAAGCTTATCTAACTACATTGAAAAAGCAAAAAAGATATATGCAGACATTTCAAGTGATTTGTTGGTAGCAATCTTCTTCCCGAATAACCCATTACATGACGGTGGTGTCATTATTCAAGGAGATCGTATTACTTGTGCTGGAGCAGTTTTCCCAACGAGTAGTACTGCCAAAGCCAACAAGAGATTAGGAACTCGTCATCGTGCTGCTTTAGGAATTGCCGAAGAAACCGATGCAATTGCATTGATTGTTTCAGAAGAAACAGGTCGTATTTCCATTGCAGTAAAAGGAGAATTGTATTACAACTTATCTATCGATGATGTACGAATGATGCTAATCGATGAGTTACGTCCAAAACGTGACGATGAACTAGAAGAAGAGGATGATGCTTATGAAGAAGAAAAGTAATGGAATCGTAAGATTCTTTAAGGGCATCTTTAGAGTCTTTGACAAATTTTTAATTACACCGATTACGAAATTTTTCATTCGCATCACGGATTTTGTGAAAGACAATAGCAAAGGTGCTGAAAAATTCTTAAATAATAAACAGACACTAATCGTATTATCACTAATCTTTGCTTTAGGTGTTTTCTATGTTGTAGATCAGAACTCTAACGCGATTATCAATCAATCTGCAGAAATTTTATATAATCAACCAGTGACAGCTGAATATAACGAAGAGGCATATGTAATTGAAGGATTGCCAGAGACTGTAGATATCACGTTGATTGGTAGAAGTTCAGATATTTATTTAGCCAAACAGTATCCGACAAATGAAGTATCTGTCGATTTGAGAGATTTAAAACCAGGTAGCCATACGGTAACATTGAATTATCGTCAAGCCCTATCTTCTATCTCTTATAAACTAGATCCGTCTACAGCAACGATTATGGTATATGAAAAAGTATCAGAAACCAAAGAGTTAACCTATGATATTTTACATCGTGATTCCCTAGATTCTAAATTAACGATTTCTAGTGTTACATTGGATCGCAATGATGTTATTATCAAGGGTGCTGAATATAAACTAGAGCAAGTTGCAACTGTAAAAGCCTTAATTGATATTGATAACATCAGCAATCAGACAACCGGAGATATTACCTTGAAGGATGTTCAATTAGTTGCATATGATGCTTCTGGTAAAATTGTCGATGTAGAAATCGTTCCAGAAACTGTTACGGCAACATTGAAGATTGAATCTCCTAGCAAAGAATTGCCAGTTGAAATTGTTCCAGTTGGTAACATTGCATTTGGAAAAGCAATTAGTTCTTTAACGGCAAATACGACAAGTATCGTTGTATATGGTGATCAAGAAACATTAAATAGCATGGATACATTCCCAGTTGAAATTGATGTAGAAAACTTAGATCAGGATAAAGAGTTTAACATTAACTTGAAGAATCCAACTGGTATTCGTGATATGAGTGTTAAGACAATTTTAGTTAAACTAGAAATGGAAGACTCTACGACTCGTGAAATAGAAGGAGTCAGCATTACAGCGAACAACCTGGGTGAAGGTTTACGAGCGCAAGCTTCAACCGAACAGGATAACCAAGTTACTGTAATTGTAACGGGTAGTGCTTCGGTAATTGATAACTTGGATACCTCTACCATAACGGCTTCCGTCGACTTATCTGGATTAGGTCCTGGTGAGTACGATGTAGAAGTAACCGTTACAGGAACTGACTTGAAACTCTCTTATGAGTCAAAAGTACGAACCGTTCACATTATTATAACGGAAACAGGATAGAAAAAGACACGGATGAATCCGTGCCTTTTTTATTTCCACTTAGTGAAAAGAATTCCGATGTTAATGAGTCCGGCAATACCTATAATAATATATAGAATTCTGCCAATGATATTACCTTCACCGAACAAGGCTGTAACTAAGTTAAAGTCAAGTAAACCAACTAATAACCAGTTAATAGCACCGATAATCGTTAACACTAATGCGGATTTTTGTAATCCTTCCATGATAATCCCTCCATAACTATATCTTTCCCTCAAAATTAAAAAAATATTCATCATAAATTTAATAACGTAACAATATGATGAATTAGAATGTAAGAGGTGGAAAATGAAAAAATTTTTTTTACTATGTAGTATATTTTTATTATTCTTTTTTACTGGTTGTAATAAGAGCAATCAAGAAAGTATTTTAGATAGTTTGGATAAGAAAATTAACGATGCAAAATCTTATCGTTATACGGGAGATTTATCTATCATTAACAATGAAGACGTGTATAACTATACGGTCAGTGTTCTATTTAAAGCAAAAGACAATTATCGCGTAAATTTAGTGAATAAAGCCAACAATCATGAGCAAGTCATTTTAAGAAATAGTGATGGTGTATACGTTCTAACACCTGCTTTAAATAAAAGCTTTAAATTCCAAAGTGACTGGCCAAATCATAGTTCTGAAAGTTATTTGTTATTACCAGTACTAAACGATATTAAAAACGATACAAATAAAACATTCCAAGAAGAAAATGATACGTATATTTTCACGACAACAGCCAATTATCCAAACAACAGCAAACTAGTAAAACAAGAAGTAGTAGTAGACAAAGATGGCAATATCACGGCAGTAAGAGTGTTAGATGAGAACAATATTAAACAGATTGAGATGCTATTTAACAAGATAGAATACAATGTCGATATTGCCGATAGTGAATTCGACATTAGTCAAATTGTCGTTCCGACAGAAGAACAAACGACCAATGAAATGGCATCCTTAGATGAAGCAATATTCCCACTATACCTTCCTTCTGGTACTAAATTAGTCGATCAACAGACGATTGCAACCGACGCAGGAGACCGCGTTATCTTAACATTCGATGGTGAGTCTTCTTTCGTATTAGTAGAAGAAACGGCGATGAGTAACGAAGAACTAGAAGTAATACCAACGTCTGGTGAACCGTATCTATTGATGGGGACATATGGCTCATTAAACGACAATAGTATCACTTGGACATCTGGCGGAATCGATTATTACATTACATCAGACGTCATGTCACAGCAAGAATTGATTGAAGTAGCAAGGTCTTTAAGCGTGATTCCGACGATGAAATAAGCACGTAAGTGTTTATTTTTTTTTCTTTGCGTGTTATAATTCGTAGTAGGTGATTCAAATGAAGAAGAAAGAAGCAAAGAAAAAACAACAATTAGAAAAAGAACTTCGAAAAAACGCTAGCATTACAGATGAAGCCACACAAGTGAAAAAGATTGGCATCATTCTAGTATCTATTATTCTCGTTTTAGCAATTTTTTATGTAATCGGTGGTATTATTACGGGAGAAATTAAGTTAAGTCAAAAAGAATATACGGTGGATGAGGCACAAATCCAATACGATGAAGTTTTACTAGGTTCTTCCCTAAGTTTATCAGATAGTGATTACTATGTATTGTATGGAAGCACAGAAGATCCATTCACTGCCGATTTAAGACAATTGATTACAAATTATAGTGAAAATGAAGATAGTTTGAGCGTATATTATGTCGATATGGACAGCTCGTTCAATAAAAGCTATTTGGTAGGTGAAAGCGAGAAATCAAATTCTACAATAAGTGCAATTACTTCTGAAGCGGATTTGAAAATTTCTACACCAACATGGATTCGAGTTTCTAACAATAAGGTAACAGAGTATGTAGAAGGATACGATGCAGTAAAAGAAGCGATTACGGAGTTATCTGAAACAGAGTAAGGCGAAAGCCTTATTTTTTTTCGAATAACCCAGAGTTTATCTTCTAAAAGAAAATAAAGTATGATAAAATAGTAATATAGTAATGAGGTGGTTCTTAGATGGAAAAAGACGAAAAGAAAGACAAAAAACCTAAATCTAATCTTTTAAAACGTAAGCAAAAAGAAAAACAAGAACAAATTCCTGAATCCGATGTAGAAGTAAGAGAAGTTATTGTCGAAAAGAAAACTGGATTTAATACCATCGAAGTTGTTCTAATTGCTATATTAGCACTTGCTTTTGGTGGTGTTGTCGGAGTTGTATTAGCATATACAGCAAAGCCTTTATCTATTATTACGAATACAGATTCGCCAAGTGATATTCAAGAAGTTGAAAAAATTTATGATAATTTGTTAAGCAAGTATTATGGTGAAATCGATAAACAAACATTGAGTGATGCAGCCATTAAAGGAATGATTGAAGCCTTAAATGATCCATACTCTACTTATATCGATGCTGAAAATACAGATGACTTTGATGAACAAATTTACGGATATTATGTGGGTATTGGAACTGAAATCACTTTAAATGACGAGAATCAATTCGAAGTGACAAATATTTTTGAAAATACACCGGCAACGGATGCAAACATCGAATTACATGACATTGTAGTAAAAGTCAATAATGAAGATGTTAGTGGTAAAACTGTTTCTGACATTGGTAAATTAATTCAAGGTGAAATTGGTACGAATGTGACATTGACATTACGACGCGGTGAAGAAGAGTTTGATGTAACGATCACTCGCGACCGAATTGATTTAATTTCTGTCACTTCGCAAATATTTGAAAAAGATGACAAACGAATTGGTTATATTAAAATCACGAACTTTGCCTCTAATACTTTCAATCAATTTCAGACAGCATTGAATGAATTAGAAGAAAATGATATTGAATCTTTGATAATCGATGTCAGAGATAATTTAGGTGGACAGTTAGAAGTAGCCACTCAGATTGCATCCTTATTCTTAACGAAAGACAAAGTAGTTTACCAATTGAATACAAATGGAATCATTCAACCGATTTATTCTACAGGTCCTGGTAGTTTCCAAAAACCGATAACAGTACTAATCAATGGCGCGACAGCAAGTGCTTCAGAAGTTTTAGCCATTGCTTTACAAGAATCAGCAGATGCTACCGTAATTGGAACGACAAGTTATGGCAAAGGAACAATTCAAGAATCATATAAGTTATCGACTGGTGCAACCATCAAGTTTACTGTTCAAGAGTGGTTAAGTCCAAATGGAAATACAGTTAATGAAGTAGGTGTAAAACCAGATATTGAGGTATCAGAAACCGAAAATCCAGGTGAAACGGATACTTTAGAAACCGATACAGTGCTACAAACAGCAATTACTATTATGCAAAATAACTCAAGTGAATCTTGAGTTATTTTTTTGCAATGATAACAAGCTGCTTTCCTTTTTGTCTTTGACTACAGGTTGTCAAAACTAAATATTGAAACTGATTCGATAGAGATAAATCAATATCCCCATCTTTTAAAGTGTAATATACATCCGAAATCAAGTATGATTCTTGATTCCAAACGATTTCATCTCCAATTTGTAGAAGTTCTATCGGTGTGAAAATTGCCATTGGGCCAGAGCCAGAATGAGCGGCAAGAATCGTGAGATGGGTGCTGTTTTCTAAAATAGTGATTCCTTTTTCTACGGTTTGATTATCAGGAAATGTTTGAAATAAAGAGATACTTGGAATTTCTAAAGTATGAAAATCGATATCATTGGTAACAGGAGATATCAAAGGAACCGATTTCTCTTCTTTTTCGATAGGAAGAGAAGGAACTGAAAACCTATTTTTTGTTACTGAGACAGTTGGCATGAGATAGTTCCATGCTAGCACAAAGATGAGAATTGCTAAAATCCAAGTTTTCGCTTGCATAAAACTATGTTCCCGATGGCGACTAATAATATGCCAAAAATAGTAGAAGAGAAAGCATCGACACCGGTATTTGGAACATTTACTTTTTTATTGTAAATATCGAAACTGTAAATAAAGTTTGTTTCTTCTAAATCTACATCTGTAATTTCAAAGAAAAATGCTTGTTCTTCTATTTGATAACCAGATTCACTAGTAACTTCCTGGATAGAATATCGACCAGGTAAAAGTTCAGATAATGTAGCAATTCCATCTTTTGTGAAAACTGTATATTCTTCATTCGTTTCCAGATTGGTAACCAAGAATTGAAAACCATCCGATACAATCAACTCTTGACTATCCCAATCGCGTTTATAAATTTGCAAAGTACCTGTTTTTAGATAATCTGTTAACGGATAGAATAGTTCTTCATCATCTTCTGTTACTGAAACGGTAAATTCTGGTACAAAGTCATATCCATCTTTTCCCTGTATCTGTTTAATTCTATAAGTTCCATAAGGTAAGTTGATACTTCCATAACCATTCTCATCAGTTTGAATGGTTGCAATGAGTTCTTCACTATGATAAATTTCAAAAACGGCATTCTCTTCTGGCCATAATTGCTTACTAGTTCCATATGTTTTGTAGATAGTAATCTTCTTTTCAATTACATCGTTATAAAATGGAATATGAATTTGATAATTGTTCGCATCTAAAACGATGGTTTCTATCTTTTTATTCAATTGATATCCTTCTCCTGCCTTGACTTCTCTAATAGTATAGGTTCCTGCAGCTAATCCAGATATGGAAACCGATAGACTTTCAGGAATGGTTACTGTTTCTGAGAATGTTCCATCTTCCTTTTGAATCAAGAATTTTGCCCCTGCTAAACTAGCATCACCAGAAGAGATGCTAGCGGATACCGAGTCTTGCTTGATGAGTTCGATAGAACCTGTATATATTGTGACAGGAATGGTATATTGATTGGCTCGTTTGGATCCAACTACTAGTAAACTTTGCGAATTTGCATCGCGGTAAACAAGTGGAATATTAGAACGATTATTTTCCTTTTCTACAAATTGTAATTGGTACGTACCAGGTACACTACTATGAAGGGAAATCGTTTGACCTTGAACAGTAAAAGATAAACCATCTGATGCTTGGATTTGATAGTTGTTTAAATCACCTACTACAGAGATATTACCTGTTGTGCCTAACAAGAAAGAAATACTGGATGGCTGAAAAGAAAGCGGTGATGATTGTTTAACAAGATTTTCTAATTCATGAAACATAGCATCATATTTTGTTGTTTTGGTTCCATTTAACGTTCCTGTAAAATAAAACTCATCACCAGGCTCTACGTAGCGCCAAATCATCAATTGTGTCACCGCATACCAAATGGAATCTGTATGGTTTTGATATCCATATCCGTAATACGCAATCTTATTAATATGTTCTAGAACTTCATCACTCAAATCGTGTATGTTATAAGATTCGTCGTATGGGTCATACGATGATAATGTCTCCCAAGGTTCAATGCAATAGGCAAACATACCATCTCGTTGCCGAATGATAAACTTCATCTGTTTGTAAGTTCCTCTGCCATTATGTAATTTTTTAATGTAGGCATTGGGAATATAACTTCCTTCATAAAAGGTATCTTGAGTTGCAGCACTGACCGTTTTCGTTGTTAGTAAAAGTGCAAAAATTGTTATCCATAAAATAATTTTTTTCATAAATCCTCCCTTTCGATTGGCTAGATTATCAGAATCCCAAAACTTTTGCAAAGAACCAAAAACAGAAAAGAATGAAGAAAATTTAGCGTAAAACAGGAAAATCCTGATTCAAAACCAGAAATGTTTTTGGAATTTCATTTCATTTATTATCTTTAACGTGTATAATAAAAAAAGAGGTGATAAGGATGACAGACATAGAAATTGCCAGAAAAACAAAGAAAAAACCGATTCGATTGATTGGAAAGAATTTAGGTATCAGCAATGCTTTAGAGTACTACGGAACGGATAAAGCAAAAATTGATGTCAAGAAACTTCCAAAGAAAGAAAACGGCAAATTGATTTTAGTAACAGCAGTATCACCAACTCCATACGGAGAAGGAAAAACCACTGTCAGCATCGGTCTAGGAGATGCGTTCCATCGTTTAGGAGACAATGTTGTATTAGCCCTTCGTGAACCATCTATGGGACCGGTCTTCGGACTAAAAGGAGGTGCGACTGGCGGTGGCAAATCTCAAATCGTACCGATGGAAGATATCAACTTACACTTTACAGGAGATTTTCATGCCATCACGAGTGCCAATAACTTACTTTGTGCCGCAATCGATAATCATCTATTTCAAGGAAATGAACTAAATATCAATCCCGATACCATTTGTTTTTACAGATGTATGGATATGAACGATCGTGCCCTAAGAAAGATTCAAATTGGTCTTAGTATGAAGAAAGAAGTACCAAGATCTGATTCGTTCCAGATTACTGCAGCAAGTGAAATTATGACAATTTTCTGTTTAAGCGAAGATGAAGCAGATTTAAGAAGAAGACTAGATCAAATTTTAATTGGATATACATACGATAAAAAACCAGTCTTTGCAAAAGATTTAAAGGTAACAGGTGCTATGACAGTCTTACTAAAAGAAGCGATGAAACCAAATTTAGTACAAACTTTAGAACATACACCGGTTATTGTTCATGGTGGACCATTTGCTAATATTGCTCATGGTTGCAACAGTATCATTGCCACTAAAACGGCATTGCAACTTGGCGATTATGTGGTGACAGAAGCAGGTTTCGGTAGCGACTTAGGAGCAGAAAAATTTTTGGATATCAAGTGTCGAAAAGCAGGCCTTAGTCCGGATGCCATCGTTTTGGTAGTCACACTAAAGGCATTAAAATACAATGCTGGCGTTCCAAAAGAGGAAATCACAAAAGAAAATCCGCAAGCAGTAAAAGCAGGCCTGCCAAACTTACAAGTTCACTTAGAGAACATGAAACGCTATGGTGTTCCAGTTGTCGTATGTTTAAATAAATTTCAAACAGATACTAAGAAGGAAATCGATGTATTAATCGATTACTGTGAACAAAACCAAGTATCTCTTGCGATTTCTACTGCCTATAAAGATGGTGGAAAAGGAGCGATTGAACTAGCAACGGTCTTAAAAGAGGAAATGAAAAATCATTATCGCTTTCAAACACTTTATGATGAGAACTTAGAAATCAAAGAGAAAATTGCCATTCTTGCTCATGACATCTATCGTGCCGATCGGGTCGAATATACGAAAGAGGCAGAAGAACAAATAGCCCAAATTGAGAAATTAAACCGAAATCACTTACCAATTTGTGTAGCTAAAACACAGTATTCGATATCAGACGATGCAACATTGTTGAATGCACCAATTGGCAATACCATTCATGTTCGTTCAGTTCGTCTTTACAACGGTGCTGAATTCATAACAGTTTTACTGGGTAATATCGTGACGATGCCAGGACTTCCAAAAGTTTCGGCATATGAAGCCATCAATTTAGATGACGAAGGAAATATCGAGGGAATATTTTAAATCAGAAAAACTCATACTATTACTGGTGATGGTATGAGTTATTTATATGTTGTAATTAGAAGTGTGATTTCAGCTGTTGTTTTGTTTTTACTCACAAAATGGATGGGTCAAAAACAGATTAGTCAGTTGAACATGTTTGATTACACCGTCGGCATCACGATTGGTTCGATTGCTGCCGATATGGCAATCAATACTCAAGAAAACGACTGGATTTTTGTAATTGCAATGGCAGTCTACGCTGCAATCGCAGTTTTTGTATCAGTCATTACAACCAAAAGTTTAAAAGCGAGATCCGTCTTAAGTGGAAAACCATTATTGTTGATTGAAGATGGACAGTGGCTACGAGAAAATATGATGTTAGCAAAACTAGACATCGATGACGTCCTTCAAGAAGCCAGAATTGCCGGATATTTCGATGTCGGTGAAATCAATTACGCAATCTTAGAGTCAAATGGACACTTGAGTTTTTTACCGAAACAACCGATTATTAAACAGACAGAATCACAACAGTTGAATTTCAATGTCGTAGTCGACGGTCAATATGTAGAGGAAAACTTAAAAGCGTTAAATAAATCGACTCGTTGGTTATCCAATAAACTTAAAAAACAAGGCTATACCGATTTGAAAGCGGTCTATTTAGCAACGTTAAATCAAAAAAATGAATTATCAGTATACTCTACCAAAGAAAAGAGTAAAGTAAAATTTTTTGAATAAGAAAATAAATTGTATAATCTCTTAGAATTTTGTATAATGGTGATATAGAGTACAAGGAGGTTATATGAAACTAAAGGGAAAAATCGCCTATGTAACTGGCGGTGCCATGGGAAATGGATTAGGAATTGTAAAAATGTTTTTAAAGTATGGTGCAACTGTCATCGTAGCAGACTCCAACGAACGTGTCTTTGAAGTTGCGGATTTACTAACAGAAAAAGGATACAATATTAGAGGTCACTTAGTAGATATCCGGGATAAAGAACAGATTCATGAGTCTGTTCAAGATGTCATCAAAGAGTTTGGTAGAATTGATATTTTAGTAAACAATGCTGGAGTTGCCAGAATCAAACCGTTCTTAGAGATGACAGATGAAGAAAGAGACTTCCATTTTGATGTCAATATTAACGGTTCTTGGAACGTTACGAAAGAAATTCTTCCTTACATGGTCGAAAATGAATATGGAAAGATTATCAATCTATCTAGTGTTACGGGAATTTCTGTGGCAGACCCAGGTGAAGTTGCCTATGCAACGACAAAGGCAGCATTGGTAGGATTTACCAAGTCTCTTGCCGTAGAATTTGCTTCAAAGCACATCAACGTCAATGCCATTTTACCGGGATATATCAAGACTCCGATGGTACAAGGAATTGCCGAAGATTCTAATGCCGAAGATCCTCAAAAAGTAATCGATGGAATCGCCGATGCCATTCCGATGGGAAGACTTGGTAAAATTAATGAATTAGGAGAACTAGCCGCATTCTTAGCAAGCGAAGAATCTAGTTACATTACAGGTTCTACAATCGTAATCGACGGTGGTAGCACATTACCAGAAACAATCAGTGTAGGAAGGTAATTCTTCCTTTTTTTGTGCACGTATAATTAAGGTTATAAATATTTAAAACTATTTATAGCCTTTTTAAATATTTATAATTTATAATATTTTTTATCTATCAATGGATAGAAATATTATTTCAAGTTAGGACAGTTTTTTGCAAGGGTCTAGAATCCATTTTTTTGACAGTCCAGCTTTTATTATTTTTATTAATTTAGTTTTTTAGATAGTTGGGTATAAAATCCATATCGCGTGATGAAATGATAGGAACAATAAAAGACTTGAAATTAGAAAGGAGTAAAAAATGAAAAGTGTTTTAGCTGTAGATGTGGCAAAAGATAAAAGTATGGTTGCATTAATAACAGAATATGGTGAGATATTAATTGAGCCTTATGAAGTGATCCATAATCTTAATAATTTTAATGAATTAGAAGATAAAATATCTAGATTCAACTTAGATAATGTAACAATAATTATGGAATCCACCTCGACTTACCATAAGCCAATACAACGATATTTTAAAGAAAATAATTATAAAGTTGATGTAATTAATCCAATTTTAGGAAAACAAAACAAGAGAAATTTAAGAAAAACAAAAACAGATAAAGAGGATTGTTACAATTTATCAGATTTTTATTTTAAGAATACATTCAAGATTCATCCATTAAATACAGATGATATTTATGATAATTTAAATAATTTATCAAGACAGTACTTACACTTTACTGAAAGTTTAGTTAGATCTAAAAATAGATTTAAACAGTTGATATCTAGTACATTTCCAGAATACATTAAATGCTTTGTTGGTTCGGATATATTTGGAAAAACATCTATGAATTTTATTAAAGAATTCCCACATGCTGATATTATCAAAGAAAAAAGAATAGACGCGCTAGCATACAATTTATATAAGAGTGGGAACAAATGTAGTTCATACAAAAGGTGTGAAAATAAAGCCGATAAGATAAAACAGCTGGCTAAAAATTCATATCCAGGGGTTTCGAAAGATTCAAAAGAAGTGTCTAATTTAGTATCAATTGTTGATTCAATACTGTTTATAGAAAAACAATTGAAAGATTGCGAAATAGATATGATTACTTTAGCGAGTAAGACAAAATATTTTGAATTAATTAATTCAATTTATGGAATTGGGGAATTAGCCACTTCTCAAATAATAGCAGAACTTAGAGATATTAATAGGTTTAGTAATGTAAAACAATTAAATGCTTATTGTGGCTTGGATCCAACAATTATTCAAAGTGGAAAGTCAATCAATTATCACGGGCCAATATCAAAAAGAGGAAACAAAACAGCAAGGAAAGTCTTATTTATATCTTGTTGTAGTATTATTAGAACTACAATTTTACACAATAAAGAGAATGATATAACTAATTATTTCAGAAAAAAACAAGCAGAAGGCAAACATTTTAATGAATGCATTATTGCTTGTTCAACAAAATTATTAAGAATTATTTTTGCAATGTGTAAAAATAATTCAAAATTTAAAAACCATTAATATTATATTATAAATTTCAAAAAAAATCTATATATTAGATTTTTTTGGCATGCATAAAATTATCAAGATTTAAACTTGACTTTTTTTAGATAGTCAAAAAAAAGTTACTTATGCGTAACCTTCTTCTTTAACTCGACATATTTGTTATAAAAATGTTCTACTGTACCAGTAGAAAACGGCTCTTGATGCTCCTTTGCCATCTCAATTAAATTTCCTAATTCTTCTTTCAAAACAACATCAAGTTCTTTCGAATAATGCATCAATCCTTTGTGATAATTGTATTCACCTCGATCTAACACTTTAAACGATCCATCCGGGAAAACACGTAAATCCAAATCGTAATCAATATATTTAATCGTCGTGCCATCTAAAATGAATGGAGAGGCAATATTACAATAATAATAAATGCCATCTTTCTTATATTGACCGATAATATTGAACCACTTATCTTTATAAAAGTACATAACTGCAGGTTCTTTTGTTTTCCAACTTCGGCCATCCGATTCAATGACTCTCGTCTTATCATTACCGAAAACCATATAATCGTCGTGGATTTCTAAGAGAACGGCTTCATCCCATGTTCTATGAATGCTACCATCATGTTTATAACAATGTATGTCGAACTTTGTTCCGACCTTTACATTCATTAAAATTTCCTCTTCTCTGTCTTTATTATAAACTCATTTTACAAATTTGCCAAACATTTTACGTATAAATCAAAAATTGAAAAAATTTAGTTGACACAAAATTGCAAAAAAAGAATGCCCTGCAGGGCACTCTTTGATGAATTTAATATTATTCGATTGAGATAAGTTTCTTAGTTTCAACTTCAGTTTTCTTAGGAACTGTGATATTAAGCATTCCATCTTTGAATTCTGCATGAACTTTATCAGTCTCTACATCTCCAAGATAGAATTCTCTTTGGTATTTACCATAAGATCTTTCACGTCTAATGTATTTTTTGCTCTTATCTTCTTCTTTATCTTCAGAATGTTTCTCAGCTGTAATTGTCAAATAGCCTTTGTCACATTCGATTTTAATATCTTCTTTCTTAAATCCAGGAACATCCATTTCAATGTGATAATCACCATCTTTTTCATAAATATCACATTTCATATTACTTTCCTCAGGATCGCTTAAGAAATTATCAAAAATGTCATCTAAATAAAATTTTCTTGGGATTAAACTCATCATATTTCATCCTTCCTTTCAACAATTATAGTTATACCACTTTATTTAGCACTTGTCAACAGAGAGTGCTAACTTTTTTATTTTTTTTAAAATTTTACTTTTCCCTCAATGAAATCTTTCTCATTTATAGTATAGGCAACATTTTTCCAATTTATGTCATATTGAATAAATTTTTGTTGAATGACTTTCGGATCATCATGCCAAACACGATTTCCATATACTTCTGATGCATGGAAAAAAGTACCATCTGCTTTCATGTAATTATCCCGTTGCATCACGAAGCATCCGACACCAGCTATCTTATTATAAATAACATCGTTTGCTTCATACCCTTTTACAATCGTCGTCTCCAAATAATATTTTACTTGTAAATCATAATTAGAAAGAGTAAATGTCTTTCTTACCAAATAATCTTTTCCATCTTTCACAGAAATATGAAAACGGCTTCGATCAATCTTCAAAGTGCCAGCCTTTCCTTTATATATACTAAGAACATGCCGAACGGTATTACAACGTACATTTTTTTTCGCATCTAATACTCGTTTTTGATATTCTTCCTCACTAATCTGTGTATAAAAATAACTGTGATCATAATACATAATAGCTCAACTCCTCTACTTATCGTTAGTATACCGAACAAAACGATAAACTCATTCAAAATCCTTTGCAAAAATATCAGAATTTCGCACATAAAATCCAAATTTTTCATACAACGCATGCGCATCCAAACGATTTCTACTCGATGTTAGGAAAATTCGAAAAATATGATTTTCTTGTGCAAAATCAAATACAAAATGCATCATTTTAGAAGCAATTCCTTTACCACGATATTCCTCATCTACACATACATCTTGCAAATAGTATTGTGTTCGATTTAAAAAAGGATCAACAATGGGATGAACCAAGATTTGTCCTACAATATTTCCACCGACGACAGCAACAACTGAAAAATCACCCGAATCCAACATCTGTGGAATTGCATCATACCCAAATACCCGTTGCACTAGACGAGCAACTTGGGAAAGTTCAGATTCTTTCATCTGTCTAATTTCAACGTCCATATCGTTCACCTCTATTTTTATTATACCATAACCTTAAAATATGATAAAATGATTCTAAAGGAAAGGTGAAGATATGAAAAAATTCAGATTCTTATTAGGAATCGTATTAATACCGCTTCTATTTCTAACTGGATGTAGTAGCGACGAAGAAACATTGACAGGAAAACATCATGCCGAGATTGTAGTACAAGACTACGGAACCATTAAAGTAGAATTAGATGCTGATCAAGCTCCTATTACCGTTCAAAATTTCATAGATCTAGCAAATTCTGGATTCTATGACGGCTTAACATTTCATCGTATCATTGAAGGATTCATGATTCAAGGCGGAGACCCAAATGGTGATGGAACAGGTGGCTCTGGTCACACGATTCGTGGAGAATTTACTCAAAACGGAGTAAACAATACTCTATCCCATACGAGAGGTGCTATTTCAATGGCACGTAGTAGTGCAATGAACAGCGCCAGTAGCCAATTCTTCATCGTCCATGAAGACTCTACATACTTAGATGGAAGTTATGCTGTATTTGGCTACGTAACAGAAGGAATGGACGTTGTCGATGCCATCGCTACTAGTGTAACGGCCGAAGACTCAAATGGTACAGTCGCAAAAGAAAATCAACCTGTCATTGAAAAAATTACAATTATCGATTAAAAAAGACTCTTTTGAACGAAACTAGTTTCTATATCAAGAAACGAGATTCAAATCATTTGAGTCTTTTTTTATACAATCGTAACACCTAAAATTTGAGCCAAAGATGCCGCTTGTTCAAAACTTACCTTTGCACCTTTCAAAGATTTCAAATCCGTAACGATACCAGAAATAGAGGAATCCGACAAATCGACTTGATTTAACGAACTTTCTAAAAATTCTGTCTCATCCAAACAAGATTCTGAAATTGACAAATCCTTGACGTCAAGATAATGAAAAGAAGCCTGCAAGCAATCGGCCTTGACAAACGAAATGTGTTGAAATTTACAATTAGCAAAATTACTGTAACGCATTAAAGACGAATGAAAGGTAACATCTACCAAAGTAGAATCAATAAAAGAAGTACCAATCATTTTACAATCGATAAACTGACAACGAGTAAAATTGGATTTATAAAATTCCAAATTCGAACAATCGATATGTTCAAAAATACAATCACAAAAAAATACGTTTTTAAAATCTAACAAATGAAAATCGATTTTTTCAAACTTGCAAGCATCAAATGTAATATCACAGAAGGAAACCACACCAGTAGGATTTTCGGAAAATGACAAATGATCGTACAAATCCATATCCTTTGCATGAACAAAAGTAGAAGGAGTGAACAGTTTAACACGAGGTTTTTGAACAGGCATATCAAACACTCCTATAGCAACTGCTTTTTCAACTCTTCTTTTTCCTCATCTGGTAGAAAAGAAGCATTGATGGCATTGATATTAAATTTAACAAAATCGACATCGGTAAAACCAAACGTGTTGCGCAGAAGATCATACTCATATTCTAAGGAAGTATTAGAAACCGTACGATTATCTGTATTGATTGTTACAAGCACCCCAGCATCAACCAACTTACGAACAGGATGTTCGTCGAGTGATTCATAGATACCTGTATCTAAATTACTCTTCGGACAAACTTCCAACGTCACTTCATTTTGAATCAGTTCTTGAACGACATCATCACTTTCGATACTGCGCACGCCATGACCAATTCTTTTCGTACCAAACTTTATGGCAGAGTGAACGCTTTCAGCACCATCCGCTTCGCCAGCATGAATCGTATACGGAATGCTCTCTTTTTTGGCCAGTTCAAATAACGGTTCAAAAGCACTCGTTGGATAAGATGCCTCATCCCCAGCCAAATCGATAGCAACGACATGTTGATTTCGGTACTTTTTGGCAAGACGAATCACTTCTTTATTTTCTTCTATAGAAAAATTACGCATCATACATAAAATTAAATTGATTTTTACTTCTGGAACACGACGAAATCCCGCCAAAGCAGCTTCGATAACTTCATCAGCAGTCAAAACTCCGGTATGAAGAAGTGGACAAAAACGAATCTCCGCATAAATGACCTCATCGCTTTCCAAATCTTTCGCCAAAAGACTTGCAAACGTCTCGATATCTTCCCGTGACTGTAAAAGTCTTACCGGAAGTGTAAATTTATCTAAATATTCTGCCAATGACTTCGCATGAACAGAAACAAGTTCGCTAGTGACATCCCTGCCCATCAACTTAGAGGCATAAGGAATACTAAGCGAACCATCAAAATGTAAATGTAACTCAACTTTTTTCATTTTATCATTCCTAACAAAAAAGAGTATAACACAAATCTCTGTTATACTCTGAAAAAAACAATCTCTTTCATAAAATCTTTACAATCCGGTTTACTTTTTGATAGACGCAATAGCATCATGAATCAAATCGATTGACTTTTGTAACCGATTAGTCTCTTCTAAATTTAATGTAATGTAGATTTTCTTATCGGCACCGTTACGATTTAATACTGTCGGTAACCCTACGTAAACATCGTTATCTTTATCATAAGTAGATACTGTAATGATGGTATTTTCATCTCCTAAAATTGCGTTAGTAATTCGAACTAAACACATTCCAATGCCATAGTAAGTGGCTCCTTTTCGTTTGATGATTTCATAGGCTGCATTCTTCACTTCATCAGCGATTGCATCCATCTCTTTTGCTGATAAAAAGTTTTGAATATTTTGTAATCCAATCGTCGCATTACTCCACGGCACAAATTCGGAGTCCCCATGTTCTCCAACGACGTAAGCATGAACATTTTTGGGACTGACGTCGATCTTTTCACTAATCAAATAACGAAGTCTAGCCGTATCTAAGCTCGTACCAGAACCGATGACTTTAGAAGGCTCAAAGCCAGAATAACGATACGTCAAATACGTCATGACATCGAGTGGATTCGTAGCAACCAAAAACACACCGTGAAATCCACTTTCGACAACCTTAGTAACAATGCCTTTAAAAATCTTGCTATTTTTATGAATTAAATCCATCCTTGTTTCACCCGGATTTTGATTTGATCCCGCCGCAATCACAACGATAGAAGCATTACTACAATCTTGATAATCGCCTGCTTTAATTTTAATTTTAGAAGGAGCAAAAGCCAAACAGTGATTCAAATCCATTACTTCCCCAATCACACGGTCCTGATTCAAGTCAATTAATACAAGTTCATTGACGTATGTCCGCTGATTTAATAATGCATACGCATAACTCATTCCTACATTTCCACAGCCAATAATCACTACTTTATTATTTGTTTTCATAAATCCTCCATTATTTTTAGTATATCAAAAAACGAAAAAAGCATACTAATGCCCAGAATAGTCTCTTAAAATCCAAGTCATAATTACTTGAACAATATAATGAACTTCTTCCGTAGTCAAATCATGATCATCTGCAATGTGATGCCATTTTGCTAAACAACCTCTACAACAAGTAGCAGTAGCATGTTGAGCGATAAAGACAGGATGCCCTTTCATCGGTGTCTGTTTTCCATCATGCAATGGATGCATGGGAGCAAGACGCTTGTTAATAAAATCATAGGCATGACTTTGAATAATATCGAACCCTTTTTCTTGAATGTATGTGCGCTCCTTCTGTTTCAAATGAAAACTACTTCGAAATTTGGAATGAGAAAGTCTTTCCAATATGTCATCAATCTTCTTCTCGTTCACGAACGGCACCTTCCATCGCTAAATAAGAATCCAAATCGTAATAAAAACCGTACTCTAAATATAGCTCGTCACCAATTTTTGCTTGTTTTACTTCTACGATATTGCCACCCAACTTGCGATAGAAGTCGATTCCTTTCTGATTATCAGAAAGACACCAAACAATCATATTGTGACATCCTTTTGAAGAGAGTTCTTTGACAACTGTTTCAAATAAAGCCGTACCGATTCCCTGTCCCACTTGAGAAGGCTTTAAATATAAACTTACTAATTCCGAGTCGTATTTAGATTCTTCCGCTTTGGAATCAAAACAAGCATACCCTAATATTTCATCTTGCCTTGCAGCAACAAAAACCAAATCTTGATATTCATCAAAACTAGCAATATAACGACTCGTCTGTTTTTCATAATCGAGTTGATTCAAATACCTAGAAGCGATAATTCGGTCATAAGCATTGCGCCATCCATCTACTTTGATATGTGCCATCTGTTCCTGATCTTTCAATTCGTTCTTTCTGATAATGTAATCATCTTGTCTCGTCAAATCTTTTAATGCATTGTGCATTTTATAGAAAGAATCGATTAACACTTCATCATCTAAAGCAAATGTTACACGACCAACCAACTCATCTGGGTACGGCCAACTAATCGATTGACCAACCAAAAAACGAATTCGACACGTCTTGTAGAAGAACTGCAACAAATCGCGTTCCGTCAAAATACGATGACCTTTGTACTTCATTCCTTTTAGTTCCGTAAAATCTAAAATGGCAAAAAATCCAGCATCCGGTTCCAAATTAGAAGGAAAATGTGTATACAATAACCCTGTCAAAGCATCATTCGCGTTTTCAGACCCCAATCTAGCAGTCACTTTAGAGCGTACCATTTCACGATAGTTTTCTGGCACTGTATCAATTCCCTCTACCAAAGCATACAATAAATAATATTTTTCTAAATATCGTTTTCTTAAATCTGCAAAGTACGTTTCGTATACTTGTTTGCGGTCTAATGAAGTATTAAATGCACCTGCCAAAGCACGACCAACGATATCAGGAGCAGAATCCATTTCCTGAAAGATACGGTTAATCACTTCTCTAATGACAATTTCATCGGCAGCGACAAAACCTGCTCGAAGACCAGCCATTCCGTAACTTTTAGAAAGCCCAAATAAAGAAATGGTATTGCGAAACATCCCCGGAATACTAGCCATCGGTTTTGCAATATTTTTTTGTTCAAACACTAAATCCCGATAAACCAAATCGTCTATTACAAACACACCACGATCTAAGCACACACGTCCGATTTTCGTAAGTCGATCCGTTTCTGATTCACCCATGACTTTTCCAGTTGGATTATTTGGATTGGCATTGACAAATGCTACCACTCTAGGAACATAACCTTTTCTTCTATGATAAACGTTTTTCAAACTGGCATTAATTTCATCGATTTTAGCAGCAAGCTTATCCGGATCCACCAAAAAATGGTCTTCCTTCGTGACCGGCAAAATTTCAACTTCTGCACCAGCCCGTTCGGCCCGAATAATAAACAAGCCATAATTCGGTCCCGGCATCAATACGACGTCACCTGGTCTAGAAATAATATTAATGATTAAATTAAACGTAATAGAAGTAGATGGCAAAAATGTCAAGTTGTGAACTGACAACCCCTTTTCATCGACATCAGAATAAGAATACGGTTCCGTATTGATAAATCCTTCCTGTTCGATGTAATCCAAAAGGACTTTTCGAATTCGGTCATCGCCCTCTGTATAAGGATAGCGATACATCTCTTCATCCAAAGCCTTACGCATCTCGGCAATTGCTAATGGGAAAGGCTTAGAACGAATCGGGTTGCCGCCACCTAAATCGATATCTGGTATTACAGTAATGTTTTCATCCCGCACTTCGTAACCATAAAAGTCGATTGCATCCGCAATGGCTTGAACCGTCGGATTGAATTTCTCGTGATCTAGCCTTCTACCAATATCTGGTAAACCAAACCTTCTTTCTCGCAATTGTGGATTTTCTTTCAAAAAACGATCGATTGCTGCAGATTTTCGAATCATAAAATCACCTTCTGGTTCCATTATATCAAAAAAATCGCCATAAAACATGACGATCAAATAAAAAATAAATATTCAAAAAACGAACTCAATCCATTTACTCTACATATGTTCTTCAATTAAATTTTTTAAAGAGTCGTATTCCAATGCACCAGGTACTTTTACTTGAATCTCACCATTTCGAATAATGAACGTATTTGGATATGATGTGACACGATAAGAATCAAATGTCTTAGCATCTTGATCAAATAAAACTGGAAATGTATATCCATGGTCCTGAATGTAAGAATGAATTTCTTCATTACTTGCATGACTCATACCGGCATCGACAATCGTCAATATCGTAACCTCATCTCCTAGTTCTTCCTGCAATCTTTGAATACTATTTAACTCTTCTTTACAAATACTGCAAGATAAAGACCAGAAGTTAAGAACGACTGTCTGAGAAGAATAATCGGATAAACGATAGGTGTTACCTTGATAATCGGATAACTGTAAATCTGGTGGAGTTGTCAATTCGGATGTACTAGAACTGCTACCACAACTAGACAATCCTCTATCATCCATGGAACAAGAATTTAACGTCTTACGAGGAATACTATCGATACCGTCATATAACAGAAAAGCTCCAATTCCAACTAATAAAACACCACCTACTTTTACCAAATTCATCAATGCCTTTTGATACTTCTTTAACAAATTCAATGCTTCTGTCGTAAATAACCCTAATACTAAAAATGGTACAACAAAACCTAACGCATAAAACAAAACATACAAGTTTCCAATCATCGCACTGCTACCACTACTTGCCATCATAAGAACAGATGATAACGCCGGTCCAACACACGGTGTCCAAGCAAAACTAAATAAAAATCCTAAAACAAACGCAACACCCGGATTCATCTTTTTTAAATTAATCCTGGCAGACAGCTTCCTTTCTTTCTGTAAAAATGGAATCCGTATCAAGCCAATCTGAAATAAACCCATCAAAATAATTAAAACACCACACACAATCAATAAAATATGACGAACATCTTGAAAAAACAATCCAACGGCACTAAAGGATAACCCTAATAAGAAAAATGACATCGAAATTCCAAGAACGAAAAACAAAGTATGAAATAGTGTCGTTTTTCTTTTGTAGACGACTGTTCCATCCTCTAAAACGGTTCTAGCACTTCCAGCCAAATAACTCATATAAAGCGGAATCAACGGAATAATACACGGAGAAAAAAAAGAAATAATTCCTTCTATAAAAATCGTAATAAATTGAAATCCTTCTAACATATTGCCCTCCTATAAAGAATATGAATTGAAATTAATTTATACCAAAGAAAAACACGATTTCAAAAAATCAAAATTGGTGCTTTATTTCTGTTTTTGTATGAATTATCATACCCTAGATGATTATATCAAATAATCATATTTTATACAAACATTTTTAAAATAATAAATAAATATAATACAAAGCGAATATCACTAACATGACAATTGACTCTTTTTTATTGATGACTCGTTCACTTCTAGCAAAGATAAATAGAAGTGTCGACGATAAAAAAACCATACCGATATCAATTAACCCAAATCCAGTCAATGGAATATCTCCATAAATTAAAATTGGAAGTCCTAAGACAATACAAATGTTAAAAATATTCGTACCGATAATGTTACCGATAGCCATATCAAATTCACCTTTACTAGCACTTGTAATCGTCATAATCATTTCTGGTAAACTTGTTCCTACTACAATAACAAACATCGTAATAATTTTTTCACTAATATGCATTGCTCTAGCAATATTCTGAGCAGAATCGACAATCAAATCACTACTTAGTGCAATTAAAATAATGGAACCCAATAAAAGAAGTGCGGAAACAACAGGTGGATACTTAATTCTAACATCTTCTGTATCGTTAGAATCACGACGAAATAACATTTGAACTAAATATAATACAAACATCAAAAAAAGTAGCATCAATATCAAAGCATCTGCCCTAGAAAAAGAAGATCTAGTCAAAGGATTAAAAACACGATCCAACATCAAAATAGAAAAAACAGAAGTGACAATCGATAGTAGTGGCAACTCTTTTTTTATGGTCGCATGTTTCACTCGAATTGGATGAATAAAACTTGCCAAACCGATGATTAGTAGAATATTCACGATACAACTACCGACGACATTACCAAATGCAATGGCACCATTTCCAGCCGATACACTTTGAAATGAAATCGCAACTTCCGGAGCACAAGTTCCGAATGCAACGATTGTCAAAGCGATTAACATCTTTGGAACTTTCAATTTAAGTGCCAAAGAAGAGGCCGCATCTACTAATATATCAGAAGACTTAATAATGACAATAAAGCCAATCAACAACAAGATGATATCAAAAAACATAGCATCACTTCCTAACAAAAAGGTATCATACATTAATATGATACCAAAAAAGCAAAATATAATTAAGAATGTTTATAAAAACTATACAGGTTATTTGTCAACTAAAATGAAAACAAATTAAGACCAATATCAGAATCGAATTTACGATCAACTTCGCCATCTATTATATAGATAACCATCTCACAAGTGGCACTGACAATCGCACGATTTAAATGACCTCCAAATACTGTTCCAGTTTCATCACCTGCACTCATATGTAAGTGAGAGTAAAATTCTCCATCCATCGTATTGATAGTTCCCGTTAAAGAGACGATTTCATAATCTCCTTGAAAAGAATTGGAATCATATTGTTTCTCTTTGGTTTTAAAAACTCCGACAGTAAAGTCTCCAACCGCACCTAAAGCATTAATATTCGCTAGTTTAATTTTTTCAAGTTTAGCAATATGCTCAATTTCCGTTAAAATCTCTTCACCCTTATCGATACGAGCGACAATTACTTGATTAAATTTTTTATATTCCATAGTATTCCTTCTTTCTAACTATAAATGTTCCTATTTTTTAAATTGAACAGTAGATTCGTAAATCAACTCATTCTGAATACAAAATGGAATAACTTCATTCTTTAATGTGTTAGACAAAATCGAAAAATTATCCTCAGGACCAAACCACATAAATTGTTCAATCTCATCGGAAGTGGAAAGAGTCCCTTCTAATTCTCCACGATACAAAAAGACATAAAAATCAATTTCGGTTTTTTGGTCGCTGGTTGCAATCTCACGAAAATTCATAGCAGGTTCTAACTTTTCTGGATCAAAAATAGCATTATTTCCTAACTCCTCGTGACATTCACGAATTGCAGCATCTAATACACTTTCTCCTTCTTCAACAGAACCACCAATCATTTGAAAAGTAGGACGCTTTCGCGGTTTATCAATCAATAGTTTTCCATCTTTAAAAAACATAGTTCCAACTACTTTTTTCATATTGAGTCACTCCTTAAAAAATAGTATAGCAAAAAAATAGACAAAGAAAAAGGACCAATGTGATGGTCCTATAGCTTATGGTGTAACTTTAATAATTCAATCAACATCTTATCACGATATTCTGCTAAAGATGCATCATCGTTACCGATTTCTGCTGGGCGATTTTTCAAAGACGCCTCTACACCTTCTCTAGCAATTTGTGGAAAATCTTCTGGAAAATCCTTGAAATCAGCCATATCATGTAACCATAAACTGATAGAAGGATTTAAGTGCTTCATAAGACCATCAATATGACCTTCACCACCACCAAGTTCAAATACCAAACTTGGTCCCATGATTGCCCAACGAAGTCCAGGTCCAAATGTAACCGCTTTATCAGCATCTTCAATCGTACAAACGCCGTTCATAACTAAACTTGCCACTTCACGATACAAAGCCATTTGAATTCGGTTACAAATAAATCCCAATGCTTCCTTCTGTAACACGACCGGTTCTTTTCCAATCATCTGATAAAATTCTTTTGCTGTTTCTAATACTTCTGGACTTGTTTTTTCTCCTTTCGTTAATTCGACAAGCGGAATTAAATGTGGTGGATTATAAGGATGTGCTCCAATAAAACGTTCTGGATGTTCTGCAACACTCGCAATTTCTGAAACGAGTAATCCAGATGTAGAAGAAGCGATAATCGTCTGTGGTGACGTATATTGTTCCATCTGTTTTGCCATTTCTTTTTTGATATCGTAATTTTCTGGTCCAGATTCTGTAATAAATTGTACGTTTTTAACGGCTTCTTCCATTGATGTTGTATAGTGAATACGATTTTCAATTTCAGTAATTTCACTTTCCGTTACAACACCATTCTTCATTAAGTTTAATAAACTTTCATGAATTCTGTTTCTTGCCAAGTTCAATTTCTCATCGGTCAAATCATACACATAAACAGTTAACTTCTTTAATGAAAAATAAAGAGCCCAACTGTAACCGATTACACCTGCTCCAACACAGGCAACACTTTGAATATCTTTTGCTTCCATATTTTACCTCCACTATTATTGTAGTGCCAAACCAAATTATGAACAATAAAAAAGACACATCAAAAGTGTCAAGAAAGTAAACAATTACGAACGTTTTTTAAGTGAATAATGGTAGGAATCGAGTGTCTTTTCATTTAAGATAACGATTTTATGACGATACTGATCCAAATTCTCTAATCTACTGTGATTTTTCTCTTTTTTGGCCCAACCCAACATTTGGCGAAGAGCATGTAATGTCGGTTTAACTGGTGCCTGATACAAACCGACTTTCTGTTTCAACCATCTTACAATAATTCTCCGATACAAAATATCTTTTCGTAAATCGATGTATATAATCAGATCAGCTTTCTCATATGCCTCGGAATACATCTCTTTTCCAACATTTTCCATAATCCAATCTGGCTTAGAAAGAATAGATTGAAATATCGATTGAACTTCTTCAGGACTTCTTCTTCTATCTGGTCCATGCGGATGATATTCCCAAGTGACAGAATCCAGTTCATAGTACAGAATATTTAATTCTTTAGACAATCTTTTAGCCAACGTCGTCTTTCCACTTCCGACCGAACCGATAATGTATATTTTAGCCATTCACAACCACCATCAACTTTTTTATCATACAAATTCATTATACAACAAGTTATAATTTATCTTTCAAACTTTTTAAAGAATGTGTTAAAATAGAATAAAATAAAGGTGAGGAGAAATGAATTATAAAGACTTTAAAATTATAAAAAATGGTCAAACGATTCAAATAAAAGACATAAACGATAAAACGGTATATTGGAGTGGAGTTTATACAAATGATGAAGCAGAAGTTTATGCAATTGGACAAAAAATAATTGATACAGCAATGACTTTATTATAAGAAAACAACGGAAATCTAGAGAATGCATTTTGGGCAATCGGTGAATTAGATGAAAACAATCAATTTACTCCCTATACAAAAGCGGACAAGGAAAAAGATTGTAAAAGAAAAAAAGTTATAAGAAAAACGTATACTAAAATGGCAATATTACGGTTTATAATTGATTTATTAATTTACGTACTAGTTTTACTTTGTACAATATTCATGTTTTCAGAAAATTTGTTAACACTAATCACTTTTGAAAGTATTGTATTCTTTGTTTCTTTATTAGGTATGATAATGTCGCTATTTAAGAAAGATAATTATAGTCTAAGTGAATTTTTAAGTGAAATTTTTTTCTTAGTATGGATTATTGCTATGATTGGGAATAAAAGGTATTTGCAAGGTCCTGGAGAAAAGATTATTGTAGCAGGACCAGCAAGAAGATATGTTCTACCCTTGGTATTGTTTTGTAGACCACTTTCTTTGCTCATGTCAATTGCTCTAATATCAGAACTAGACAATATGCTATGGCTCTATATAATTGTAACATTAAAAAACATAGTTCTATTTTTCTATGATATTAAAACAAATAAAATAGTAAATACATACCAAGAGATACCAGTCTCATTAGATGATGAAATATAAACAAACACTTCATAAAAATGACACTCAAAAGGGTGTCATTTTTATGTGTTTCCAAATAGAAACAAAAAAGTCCAAATATAAATGTTTGGACTGAATCTCATCATGGCAGGGGCGGAGAGAATCGAACTCCCATCAAAAGTTTTGGAGACTCCTATGCTACCATTATACCACGCCCCTAAAACACGTGATAAATGAATTATAGCATAGGCTTACTATTTTTTCAAGTGTGAACCTTGTGTTTCTACATTTTGTTCTTGATAGACCGAAGTAGATTCCTGTAAGGCTTGCCTAATATTCGCAATACCAGTTAATTTTTGATAGCCATCATGAGTCATTGCATATTGATAAAATTTAGGCAAAAACTTATCTTTGTTATCCAAAACAAAATCTTTTTTATAGCCACTGTTATAAAAGGCATCCGCTATTTTCCAACCAAAGTAACGATCAATTGTTTTACGCGAACCATTATACAATGTATAAAAATCTTGCTGTGGGATTTTTTGACATGCTTCGGCTAATGACAATGCACTAGCTGAACTCAAAGAATAATACCTTTGCGCATTACTCTTATCAAAATTTGCCAATTCACTTTTAACAACATTAGCAAGTTTTTTTTCTAAAGGAGAAAGAGATTCTTCTTGTACAACAACATAATTACCAAACGACATACCTGCTTTTCTAGCTTCTTTTTCCATATCGGTCGTATAAGTTTGATATACAATACTTGAATCTAATTCAGATGCTGGCTTTGTTCGCGAATAAATATTGAGTTCTCTTCTAGTACTTTTAGATATTTGAACATCATACGTTTCTTTTTTCATCAAATCGATACCATTTGCTCTAGCTAAAAAATCATATGAAATTCCGTCGCGCATCTGATTAAAATAATCTTGTGTCAAGTCCAAATATAGAGAAAAACGTTTATCTTGATCTAACTGTGGTGTCATAGCAGCACTATTTTGAAGCCCTCTAGCATCGTCAGAAAACATTCCAATAGAAGAATTGAACGATTTAAAGTATTGATCCATCATATTATTGAGCATTCTCGGATTAATTTTTTCAGGTTGATTCAAAGATAAAAGCGAATGAGCTCGTTCCGTTAATAAATTTGAAACCAACTCTGGGGAAATTTGAGACAATTGTTCTTCCGTTAATTGGAAAGCATCCTCCCCAACCAAAATGCCAAGATAAATATCTTTTAATCCCTGCAAATCCCATGTTCTTGGATTAGTCCCTGGCATAAATTTAGAAACAGTATCTTCAATTCCCCGCTGAATAACCGTCTTCATAACGTCGATTGGATCGTATTCTGGATTATAAATCGCATCTCGTTCTTCGCGAAAGTGATCTCCATTTTTTTGAATGACATCATAATATGGATCCGTCTGCATGATAGATGCTGCTTGATTCACATCATAACTACGACGACATTTATCTATCAACCGTTGACACTCTTTATAAATTTTTCCCATCGATGGTGTAATGGGAGCATCTTTATCATAACCAGCTTGCACTAGCATATTTTCAATTTTTTTAACATCATTAGAACTCAACAAGGAACCTTGGAATCCCTCATCTTCAAACGACACAAACTGTACTGTTGTACCATTATCACTTTGTCTAGCAGCACGAGAAAGTAATTGTCGTTGGCCACGTTCACTGGAAACAAAATCGGTACTGATTACGCACAAACCACCCAAATTGTTTACTTCTTCTTTTTGACCTTTCATTTCTTCAGAATACTTTTGATTCAATTGTTGATATAAAGAAACAATTTGTTGATTTTCTGGATTTGCAAAAAAAGCTTGATCATTACTATCTAAATTTGCACGAATTTTGCTTAATGTTGCATCGTCAATTTTTCCAGTAGCCTTTAGTTTTGCACACACTTCTGCAGATGCTGCTTGCGCAGGAGCACCACCCAATTTAATATCAGTACCACGGCCAGCCATCAAAGTAGAAATTGTAATGGCACCTTTTCGACCACTTTGAGCAAATATTCTCATTTCTTCATCGCTATTATCTGCAGTAATCATTCGAACATCTTTTCCCAGAGAGCTTTTCGATAGTACCTTATATAGAGAATCAGCTTCTGTTTTGGAAGTAGCAACAATCATAATTGGAGCATCAGGCTGATATTTTAAATTATCCCCCATATAAGCCTGCTTATATTTACGACCTATGATATCCTCATAAATATATTGTTGTTTGGCACTTTTATGTAAAAAATAGACCGGTGCTTCATTAATTGCATTGCTAGGCGGAGCAGGAATTTCACGTACACATTTTCCAAAACGATCCTCAAAATAATCATTTAATTCACGAACAGTACCACTACAACCTGAAACTTTATCAAATTTGCGGACCATATCCAAAATAGACATTTCATCGCCGTTTACACTCTCAGTATGAATTTGCAATCCTTCCTTTGCTTCCAAAGCCTGCTGAATTCCTCTACTATACTCACTAGATTTGGCTTTTCTACCAGAGGATGCATTGTAAACAACAATTTTGCCATTTTCGACAACGTAATCGACATCACGCCTCATAACATACTTGGCATGTATGGCATTCGGAACATAATAATTGATAAATAATTCACGATCATGATCTGTTAACGTTCCAAAAATTGGATTTCTTGCCATAAATTCATCAAGGTGCTGATCACCTAAATCTGTCATTTGTGGCGTTCTAGTTCTAACATCAAAAACCATATCAACTAGAAACTTACCTGTTTCGTGATCATAAATCTTAGTAGAAGTTGCATCTTTTAAATCTTTAACATTATCCAATCCTTCTACATTTTGTACCTTAAAATTTTCAGAAATAAATGCCTGCGCTAGATGTTCTAATCCATCATTTAATTTAACATTAGAATCGCTAATAACGAACGGAGTTCTAGCATTATCCAAAACAATTTGATCGATCTCATCGATACTAGCAGACATACTTTCAGAAGGTAATGCTCTCTCATCTGGCTTGGCCATACGATCTAACAGCATAGAGTGAGCAATAGAAGCACTCGTTGCATAAACAATATCTTTATGAGACTCTTCTTTTACTTGCTCTCGCTCATGAATATTTTCTGGCATAATCCCAACACTCATACCAAGATGGTCGAAAACTTTCTTAGCCTCAATATATCCTTCATATTTCAAATAGTCGTTTGGAGTGATAACAAAATGATGATCTAGTGTAAGGGTATTAAAATATGCTGGCAAGAATTGCATGATTGTTTTTCCACCACCACAACGCATCTCAGCAATATTTTCATCACACAATACCAAAGCAGCATTGATTTGAGAATCGTGCAAATCAAATCCTTTTTCACGTTTAACAGCGGCGGAAACAATGGCAAAAGCGTCATCTAACAATTGTTCTTTAATTTCATCATCAACTTGCTTGCGAATCTTATTAGCAATATCCGTTTTACCATTCGCAAATGCCTGATCTAAATCTCGCTGATACTTTCTAACAATTCCTTTTGCTCGTTGATGTAGTTCCAAATTCTGTTGAGCAAGATCTTTATCACTCAGCGCATCGAATTTATGAATGTTCTCTTTGATTTCCGCAACTCTTTTCTCACGTGAACGTTCTTCGCGTTTTACATCACGATTAAACGGATCAAGTTTCAAATGACCCGTACGATCGTCCGTAATATATTGAATTTCATGTTTACTGTGAACTGTACTATTTTTTTCTTCAGCCATATTTTCACCACACTATACTATGTTAATTATATCATATTTTTTTAAGGAACCAACAACAATTGACCAATTTGTAAAAAATCAGATGTTAAATGATTAATCTCTTTTAATTTTGCTACAGTGGTATTAAATTTCTGAGCGATACCACTCAAAGTATCACCTGTTACAACGGCATAAGTTTGATATGTGTTTTTTGTAGGAATGATTAGTTCTTGCCCAACTGTTATCACGTTTGAAGTCAGTTGATTGGCATTTTTTAAATCACTAACAGTAACATTATACTTAGCAGCAATACTATAAAGAGTGTCTCCTCTTTGAACAACATAAGTAGAAGAACCAGAAGTATCTTTTTTAGGAATCTTTAGCTGTTCGCCAATTTGTAAAACTGTACTCGTCAATTGATTGGCTTGAATTAAATCATCGACACTAACACCAAATTGCATTGCAATACTATAGAGAGAATCTCCCTTTTTGACTGTATATATCGTATCAGAAGGCGTCGTTACCGTATCGGAAACAATCAACTTCATTCCTGGTGTAATTACTGTTGTAGCAAGTTGATTCCAATCGATTAATTGCGTTACAGTTGTACCAAATTTTTGAGCAATAGCATACAAAGTATCACCAGATTGCACTACATAAATGTTTTCTTCTTCAACGACAGGTGGAATTTGTGTACCAGGAATGACCAGAGATTGCCCTAATTGTAACAAGTTATTGGTAAGGCTATTAGCAGCTTTCAATTCCTCTACACTAATTCCATATTTTTTAGCAATTGACCATAACGTATCCCCAGATTGAACGATATACGTAGAAGGATTGGGAGAAGTAGAAGAATCAGGTGGAGTATATGGAACTCCTATGTATTCAGCAACTGCTTTGACAACGGCCTCAGCATACTTCTCAATATTTTGATTGAGTCTTGCAACATCACTAGGAGTGTCGATAAAGCCATACTCTATTAGCAATGGCTGAGTATTACCAGTTTCTCTCATAATGTAATAGTAATCTCTGCTTGGATCTTCGGGAAGACGCCTTTGATACACTCTTCTAATCTTTTGTCCTGCTTCACCAATGCTGTTTAAAACACTCGTTGCCAATGTATCATCATCGCGTAAAGAATAGACAATTTCAGCGCCTTCGCCACCTGGTGAGTTTAGTTACCATTAGTTATTATTTTCAAAAATCAAATTATATTCTTTTAATAATTTTATACCTTTATTTTTATCAACAGAATATACAAACATTATTTGCCCTTTAATATGTTCTTGATAAAAAGCATTATATATATTATTTCTTTTTTTATGTTCTTCTATACCGTATTTTTTTATATAGTATAAATCTTTTCTAAGATTTTGTAAGTACCGCTTTGGAATTGAAACTTTACCATTATTAACTATTAATCCTGTAACTTCTTGTCTTCCATATTTTGATTCAAATCTCGTTTTTTTATCATTAATCTGATAACCACATTCATTAATAATTGATTTTACAAAAAATAAAAATTTTGAATTTATTGTATTTTTATCACCGGAAAAAGTTATGTCATCGGCATATCTTGAGTAATTAATGCCTAACTTATCTGATAACTTTTTTAATCTTAAATCTAGTTTAAATGTTACTATATTAGAGATTATTGGACTGGTACAAGCACCTTGTGGTAGTCCGTTTTTATACATTACTAAATTGGTTAAACAATGAGATAACGAATTATCATAACCACATATTTTATTAAATACATAAAAAACTTTTTTTCTTGAAATACTTGGAAAAAAATCTTTTAAATCAATATTCAATATCATCTCATTATTAATATGCTCTTTGGCATTAGTAATAATTGATTTATTATTCGCAAATCCATGTGCAGATGAATGCAATACCACATTATCAAGTATTTTTCCCTTTATATATTTCTGACAAATTTCTAAGGATCTATTAGGAACATTTATAGTTCTTTTACCACCAGTTTTTTTAGATATTTGAAAATTATAATAAAATTTATCTGTATCATCTATTATTTTTTTTAAAGTTTTCCATTTTATACCAACTAAATTTGAAAAATGATATGTATTTAATATAATTTCACTATTTTTTGTTTCCAATATCTTTATTTGTTCTAAATATTGTTTCTTCTTCTCATCTGTATAGTTATCATTATTTAAAATTTTTGTCTTATAATGTTCATAAATACTTTTTTTACTCATAAATTTTAGCTATCAACTTGAAACTACTCATCATAATATAAAATAATCACAACGCAAAAGCATTTGCTTTGCGAATATTTTATATTATTTTATATTATGATGTTATGAACATAAATTGAGTCTAAGCGAAATTTATTGTTTATAACATCATATTCTAGAAACCTAATTATATTGCAAACGACTCGTTTGCTATTCCTAAAATTTATTTATCTATTGTTAGACTTGTTTCTTTTTTAAAACTATTATTTTTATTATATACTTCCTTTATTACTTTACCAATTAAATTATATAAGTTTTGATTTGAAATTATAATATAATTATTCTTTAATTCTATTAATTTATTATTTAATAAATTTTCAATAAAATTTTGAAATTCATCAATGGTTTGAAAGTAGTCATTTTTAATTAATTCTTGTGGTGGGAAATAACATCCATATGAATAAACTAAAAACTCAAATTCTGGATAAGAAATATTGTATCTTTCAAAATTTGTTTTATAATTTTTTTTATAACATTTTTTTAAAAGCATTGTATTTTTCTTTAAAATATATTTATTTTTTTTGTTCCATGCCTCAAGATTCAATTCTCTACTTAATAATGGTATCCATCTATTACCATTATAATTAATATGACTGTTCCATATCATCGATATATTATTATTAGGGGAACACATATTAATTGCAACTAAAGCTCCAGTATTTTTCCAACCTAATTTAAAATCAGGTTCAGAACATAAACTGCAAATAGTATTTACATAATCTTGCGTTTTATGTTCTAAATATTCAATATAAGTATCTAGTCTTTCTTTATATATTATTTCTAAATCTAAATCATTTTCCTTCCGGAAAATTTCTAATCTTTCTATTGCCAAATTCTGTGCAGCATAGACAACAATATAAATTTTTTTGGTTTCTACTTTTTCAACAATTTGAATTAAATTATCAATTATTGTATCCCCACTACCTAAATAATCATCTAACATTAAAAGACCATCAAACATACTTAAATCATTATTAAGTATATCTTCTTTTGATAAAACTTGATTATCTTCGCACATACCCTCATTAGAGATGAAAGATATCATAGTATTAGAACTGCTTGTAACTTTGTCTTTGAATTGAAAAATGATTATATTGTTGTTTAATATTTTTTTTATATTTCTTATTATAAAATCATTTATCTGTTTTGTATTAAACCAGTTTATTTTAGAAATAATTTTTATAAGTTCTTTTTGATTATTACAGTTTAAATCATTTCTTAAAAATTTAATAGCTCTATTTTGAAATATATCCTTTTCTATTTCAGAATTAAAATCAATACTACTAACAATAGGTTCTAGTGCTTCATACACAGTTGACACCTTTCACCTCCTTTCAAATATATTATATCAGAAAAGAAGTGATTTTACTTACTTTTTTCCTTTTCTTCCATACGGATTTCTTACTTTATTTTTTTCCATATATTTAAATTTCATTCGAGATATAAAATCATATTTAAAATATATAGTAATGTTTCTATCTTTATCAATAACTATTTTATCTATTAATGTATCTATTAATTCTTTTTTAGGTTTATTTAAATCCAATAGTTTCTTTATCTTTTTAGTGTAGTCTGGTAAAATATTGACCTTATTTTTTATTTTATATTTTTTTATATTTTCATTGTCAATTAAATCATTTATTTCTTTTAATTTAGTTTCGGACTCCTTAGCCAGTTCTTTATAAGTTTCAGTAGATATTACTCCATCACATCTATCATTATATAAAGTTGTAATTCTCTTAGTTATTTTTTCTTTTTCTATTTCCAAATTTTTGATAACATTGTCTATGTTATTAGTTTCCTTATGGACATTTTTGACAACTTCATCATTTAATTGTTTTAAATCTAATTCTTTCATTAACTTAGAAACAGATTTATTTATTTGTTCTAACACTTGTTCTTCTAGATAGTTATATGGATAAAAATGTGAATAACATCTGCCTCTAACTGGATCTCTTGAATATCTATTACAATTAACTGACCAGTAATCTTGTTTTTTTCTATAAAGTACAGTAAGTCTATTTCCACATTCCTTACAAAATAATTTACCTTCTAGTAACCTTTTTTCTCTATCTGTTTTTATTTCATAGTTTCTAGTATTTCTTTTCCTTAAATTATTAACATAATCAAAAGTGTCTTTATCGACTAAAGGTTCATGAGTATTTTCTACCACTATCCATAATTTTTCATCCAATGTTATTTTCTTTTTTGATTTATAACTTACTTTAGTCTGAGTGTGCTGAACTAAATCTCCTGTATAAATTCTATTAATTAAAATCTTTTTTACTGTGGAAATATTCCAATTATCTCTATCAATTAATCTAGATGAATAATTAGTCTTTTTATAACCACTAGGCGTAACTATATGTGCTTTATTAAGTCTATTTGCTATTTCAGTAGGTCCAATACCATCTGCTCGCCATTTAAATATCTTTTTAACAATCGGAGCAGTTTCTGGATTAGGTATTAGATGTCCTTTATCTTTTGGATCTCTCATGTATCCAAAACTAGGTAAACTCCCTACAAATTTACCACTTTTTCTTTTTTCATTTAAAACATTTCTAATTTTAATAGAATTTTGTTTACTATAATAATCATTACAAGCAATTATAAACGTTGATGAATCATTACTAGCCTGATTTTTAAAACTATCAAAAGATTCTAATATGGAAATAAATCTTATATTGTTCTCTGGAAAAAATGTTTCAATATAATAACCAGTCATAACATGATCTCGACCAAGTCTTGATAAATCTTTTACTATTACACAATTAATTTTTTTATTTTTAATATCTTCTAACAAACTTTTAAATCCAGGCCTTTCAAAATCAGTTCCAGAAAATCCATCATCAACATATTCTTTAACTAAATTAAAATTATTATTTTTAACATAATTTCTCAATAATTCTTTTTGATTTATTACACTTTCACTATCAGATTCATATTTTTTGTCCTTATCTTCTTGAGATAATCTTATATAGATTCCAACATTGAAATCTAATCCATTTAAGTAAGTATTATTCATTCATTCCTCCAATCCTCTTACTTAATTGGGTATTTAGACAAATGAATGATAACATCATTAATGAATAATTGCAAATCATTAATTATTGTTTACTCCTTCTTCTTTCATTATCTCTTCGATTAAGTACTTCAAAATAAGATCTTTAAATGAAATTTTATTCAAATAGGCTCCTTTCATATTTAAACCACCTATTTAAATTTATGTTTAAAATTATTTTTTTATCATGCATATATCAACTTCCTTTCTCTTTTTAAATATATAAAATAATTTTATAATAAATATATAATATTAATATTTTTTATATTCTATTTATTATATTATTATAGATATAAAGATCCATTGAATGTAAAATATACATCCAATTAGTTAGAACATTTCTTCTAAAGTAACGGATGTATATTTATCTTTGTTAATATAAATTTTTCTTTGAAATTTATGTTTATATTCCATAGTTATATAATTATTATCTGATAATTCTTTTAATAGTTTAGTTATTCTTCTAGATCCTACTCCTATTAAATTACCTAAGTAATTATTATCAGCATAACAATAACCTTCTTTATATGTAAGCAATAATAGTCTGGCATATAACAATTTACCACTATGTCCTATATTCTTATCATCAGCTAAAAACATTGGAATTTTTAAATATTTGTCAAATTTCATTTATCAGTCTCCTTTCTTAATTCTTTAGTATTAATTTTTAACATTTCTAAATAACCCATTTCCATTAATTGAGTCATCATTTTAGAAATAGATATTTGATAAAAATCTGCCATTAATTTAATTCTATCAAATAGTTCTATTGGTAAATATAATTTAAATATTCTCATAACATTCCTCCTATCTTTTTTTAATTAAACAACAAAAAAGACTTACATTTTATAAGCCTAATTACATAAAATAGTAAACAAAATCCATCTAAAGGAGAAAATCTCCTTTAATATGTTTAAACTATAACATATGCTTTTTACCCCTTTTCATATTTCATTTTAGTTCTTTGAAATATGTTATAGTTCAAACTGTATTCATCTTATATTTCTATAAGATAGGTTCTAACATAAGCCTTATATCTTACTGAGCCTCTTATAACTAACGTCCTTTGACTCTTTAGTTAAGTGTTACTGTGTACATTCCGTTTGAGTATTCTTGATATATTAGATAATTTAACTCTTCTAATATCTTAAGACTTTTTCTCAAACCTTTGTTTTTGATGTTAACTACTTGCTGTATCTCTCCTACATTTATATCTGTTATTATTCTTCCGAATCCCTTGGTGTAAATGTAAGAGTAGATATATTTGGTCTCTTTTGGAATATTTTTATTCTTCCAAATCTCTTTTGGTACTTCTAGATACCTCATTCTCATCTACTCTATCTGCCTCCTTTCTATTGATGTAAAACTCATCAGTTGCAATTACTATACTATTATATTTTGAGTTTGTCAATACTTTTTTATATGTTTTGTTGACTTTTACATCATATTGTGATATTATTAACTTGTATTTGAAAGAGGTGTATTTTTATGCGTAAAAATAATACAACTGAATTAGGAGAATTAATTAAAAATAAAAGAGAAGAATTAGGTATTTCACAAAGAGCTCTTGCTCGTGAAGTTAATATGGATTGTGCTGAAGTTTCGCGAATTGAAGCTGGCAAAAGACAAAAACCCAATATTTTATATTTGAAAGGAATATCTGAAACACTTAACATTAGTTTAGTAGAATTAATGAAACTTGCCGGATATAGTGATGTAGAAATAAATTGGAGTACTGATTTTTCAAATAAAAGATCAACTACTGATTATCAAAAACAAATTGAAAGTTACGAAAAATTTTATTTTGATGTGTTAGAAGATATAGAGATTAGAAGAAAAAATGCATTTGAATGTAAAGGTATATTTGCGGATATTATAGATAGAATTGATAACCCTGGATATTATTCATCAGAAATAACTTTAAAAGATATTTCAGAAAAACTAAAAGAAGCATCAAGAGTAATAAACAAAAATATGGAAAAATTTGATAAAGATAAATTACCTAAAGACCTATTTTAATAACTATCCTACTTTATCTGATTTTTTTATACAAAAATTACATTCTTAAATAAGCAGGATAAGAAGATGGCGCCACAAAGTAAAAAAATCCTTATAAAATAAGGAAACTTAGTGGTGCCATTCTTATTTCGTACTTACGAAATTCATCCTACTGTGTAGGTTGATATAAAGGATCTTTAATAGATTTATCATTATTTTATAAGACAATTAACATTTCATGTATCATCCTACTTTTTAAAAATATGGAGAAATTGTAGGATAGTACAATTTATTCTAAAAATTTGCACACAAAAATTCAAGTTATTAAACTTAGATAAAAATAAAAAATGAAATAACATAGACATAGTTCTTACCAGCTAGTTATTTCAATTTTTATTTTTTTCGGAAAGTTTTTCTATGAATTTTCTTTATGTTTTAACTTATTAACAAAATATACATCCGCAGGAGCAGAATCAAAATTATCAAATTCCTCTGTTGTAATCCACTCTACTTTCTCATGCTCTAAAACAGTATATTTATCACCAATAATTCTACAATTTAAAGCTATAAGGTTTATTTCTTTTTCTGGATAAATATATTTCTTTTCATCAAAATAACCTTCGAACAATATATCCATATCCAATTCTTCTTTTATTTCTCTGATGATAGCTTCTTCTATTGTTTCATTTGTTTCAATTTTTCCTCCAGGAAATTCCCATAATCCTCCTTGAGACTTATTTGAATTTCTTTTTGCAATTAATATTTTATTATCTTCATTTCTTATAATACCTGCTACAACGTTTATCATTTTATTCGTACTCCTTTGTAGGAACATTAAAATCCAATCTATATTCTTCCGGAACTTCGTGATCTAATTTAATATCAAATAATAATGTTTCATATTTTTTTCCATTTTCCTCTGTATATGATTCTCTCATATTATCAAAAGTTCCCGTGCCAAAATATGTAAAAGGTAATATAACATTATCTTCTTCCTTCATTTTTCTTACAAACAGATGAACTCTCTTTGTATTTTGTAATTTAATCCCCATATTATTACTTTTAGTCGTGTAATTTTCTGATTCCCATTGGAATATGTTTTGAGAAATAAACCTATCTTTAAAATTCAATCTTAAATCTTTATCAATATCTTTTTGTAACCCAACATAAATGTATGTATCGCCAGTTATTTCATCACAATATGTTCCCTTTAACCTTATATTCATATTGAATTTTTTTTTAATTGAAACCATAGTTTGCTCTTTTGTGTAATTTGAATATAATTTATATTCTCCTTCAAAATCACCAAACTCTATCTCATACCTAGTTAATCCATAATTAATCAAATCAAAAAGATAATTTTTAATATTTGAAATATTATCAATATTTAACTTATTCTTATTAAGAATACCTTTTCATTTAAATATTCTAATGCATTTGTTAGTGATAATAAATTAACTCTTGAATTATAACCAATTAAATTTTCTAAGTTTAATTCACTGTCATTTAATAAATCCTTTAAAATCAAAAATTCGTCTACTCTTACGATAGGAATTAATTCTTCTATTAAATCAATAAAAACATTTTCATCATCAGAATACAAAGGAATGTTTTCTTCACCAATATATTTTAGAAAATTATAGTAAGACGTTACTCTTTTACTACCAATCTTTGTCTTTAGGAATCTTATTAAATCTGGAGCTATTTCTGATTCTAAATAATCCATATGAGTTGGAATACTATTGTTATTTAAATATTTCTTAAAGTTTTCATAATCTTTCTTCATAAATGACTTTTTGTTAAAGTTTTCTCTATTTATATAATCAATAATTTCTTCCTTAGCTAATTCATCAATACAAATTTTTAAACCAGGAATATTTAACATATTAAAATCAGATTTCACTAGATCTTTTAAGTATACTTTTTCAGTATAAGTTGTTTTTCCTAAAGTTCCTAATGCCAATGCAATTTGGACTGATCTATCATAATTGTTTCCAATAAAGTCTAATACAGTTAAATATTGTTTGCCTTCAAATTTTCTTAATCCTCTTCCTAACTGTTGTAAAAAAATAGTAGAGCTTTCAGTAGGTCGTAAAAATAAAACCATATTGGTTGCTGGTATATCCACACCTTCATTTAATATATCAACTGCACAAATAATCTCTAAGTCATTTGTTTCATCTTGTAGATCTTTAAAAGCTTTAATTCTTTCACCAGTGTTATTTTCTCCTGTTAATGAAATGGCATTATAACCTCTTAACAAAAATTCATTTGCCATTAAATTACAATGAGCTATATTTGTACAAAATGCTATAGCTTTTAATTTTTCATTTTGAAGTTTATGTTTTTCAATTTTCGACACTATAAAATCAACATTATTACTTTGTGCAATATTCTTAGATATTTTATTTTTATCTTCTTCTCCATAATCTATAAGATTTGCTCTAATTCCATAATAATGAAATGGAACAACTAAGTCATTAGTTATAGCATCTCTTAGTCTTAGTTCAAAAGGAACGTTTTGTTCAAATAAATCAAATATATCTTGATTATCCATTCTTTCGGGCGTAGCTGTTAAACCTAATAAAAATTCAGGATTAAAATAACTTAATATTTTCTTTCCACATTCTGCTACAATATGATGAACTTCATCATAACATATATAGTCAAATTCATTTTTATCAAATTCAGTCAAATGTCTTGCTAACATAGTACTTGTTGCAAAAACAAAGTCACAATCTAAATCTTTTTCATTACCAGTATATAATCCACATGTTTTTTCAGCACCAAAAACATTCATAAATGTCCTTTTAGCATCTTTTAATATTGTTTCTCTATGAACCACAAATAAAACTCTTTTGGCACTAAAATTACGTGCATCAAATGCAGCTAAATATGTTTTACCTGAACCCGTTGCACTAATTATAAGTGCTCTTTTTACTCCAATATCTCTATATCTTCTTAATTCTTTTAATGCTTTTCGTTGCATTGAATTTGGAACAATATTTTGAGTCATAGGATTAATGTAGTCCATATCCCATTTTTCTATTGCGTAATCTAAAATAATTGAATACTTTTTAATTATTTCATCTGTTAAATCAAAAGTTCTTTCCCACAAAAAATTAAATTCATCTTTTGCTTTATTCATTGATTCAAGTTCATTATTCGAAATTAAAGATATATTCCACTCTATATTTTTTAATAGAGCAAATCTTGTGATATTAGATGATCCAACTATAATTTCAATTGAGTCTTCATATTCAAATAAATATCCTTTTGAATGGAAGCCATTATCATCAAAACAATTAAAATCTAAATGACATTCAAAATTTTAATACTTTCTCTGCCATTCATTAAAAATTTTTAGTGAAGCAATATCAGTAAAATTTTGATAAGTAGATGTGATTATTTTACCCTTAACACCACGTTCTAACACTTCTTCTATTTCTCTTTCAAATAAAATAAGTCCTGCTTTTTTTATAAAACTTACCGAAAAATAAAATGATTTGCATTTTTTTAAGCTTTCTTTAATCTTATTTAAAAATTTAATATTGCTATAGTTTGTTAAAAATAAATCTCTCATATACTTCAACTCCATATTTAAATTATAACATAAAAAAACTCGTGTTTTTTATCGAGTTTCTTTTAGTGTATTAAAATTTTCCATACTAGAGATTTACAATTTCTCTGCTTAGTTTTCTAATAGATCCAATATGCTTAATAAACATTTCATCCCACAAATCTAAACACATAATCTTTACATGTTCCAAATTAGTATTACTAACCTCATCAAATAACCTTATAATTATGTAGTTAAGATCATCATATGCATAATTATGTTCTGGATTATTTTTATCATATTGTTCAATCGCTTCTTTTGTAATTTTAAATATAATTTCATCATACATATTTAAATTAATCCCTTCTTTTTTTATCCAATGTATAAATGGCTCAACTAAATCTTGTGATTTTTTAGACTTAAATATTGCTAAAATAAAATCACAATCATCATCAAGATTTATTCTTTGGTTATTAAATAATCGATATGGATTAACTTTTATATTATCTAAAGAAAGTAATTTTACTATTTCTGTCTTACATTGTTCTTTATATTCTTCAGTATTTAAATACTCTATAAACATTTCCATAATTTGATTTTTAACTATATCATCTTGGATTATATTAATATAATCTTGAAATTCATTATAAGCTAAAAACATGTCAACAATTAATGTAGAGAAAATCACTTTAGAATTTTTACTAGTTGATTTTAATCCACTTAAAACAATTTTTGTAATTTTTTCTCTTAACGACTCGCATTTATCATATGTACAATATAATATATTTCTATTATTTCTAAAATAATATATTTCATTATTTTCAAATAATTTTAATATTCTTTCAGTAGCATAATTTAAATCATATTTTAAAATTGGATGTAACATAAACATAACTGAAAATCTTACATATTCATCTTCAGAGATACACATTTCATTAATAATTTCTTTAAACATTTCATAGTTAACACTATTATCCCATAAAAGTTTAGCAACCGCTTCAGAAAACTTTCCAATTGTGGAATTAATTGCAATAAGTTCATATTCCAATGCTATATCTCTTTCATCATCATGTTTAAAATAATTCTTTTGAATTAACCCTCTTTTTATATCTTCATATATTTGAATTAATAAGTAAATAATTTCTTTAGACCAATCTGTATTTTGTTTTCTTGATATTATTTCACAAATATAAGGAGCTAGTTCATAGTTATCGTTTCTATAATCTATTGTTAAAAACAATTTCTCTAATAATTCATTTGAAACACATTCTAATTGTTCCGAACAAGCTATTGAACTATATAAAGTTATAATATATTCTTTTAATATATAATTCGTATTATTTATAAATAGTTCAATAAATCTAATCGGTTCTTTTTTTATATTGAAAGATAATGTTGATTGAAACTCATATAAACCACTTTCCACAAACGTAGAATTTTTTTCATAAAATTTTGTTTTACGATTATTAATTATTTTTTTATTTGAAAGAATTTTTAACCAGCTTTTGTCACTCAATTCTTTTTGAGCAATTGGTGAAACTACACTACCACTTTCGAAAAAATGATTATTAAATTTTGGGCTTATCTTGTAATTATATTTTCTATTTAAAACTTGTCGTAAATCCTCTGCTTTTTTAGACATCTTACCGATCGGAATTATATTTAAAATTTCATGTTGAAAATCTCCCCAATAGCTTAAATACATACATGCTGTAAAATTTTCTTTTTTTACTGACATATAGTATTTATATTGTTCTACCATATTATTTTGTTTATAATTTAATAAGTTAGTTTCTATTATATTCAATGTTGTGTTATCACATTTATCAATAAATTTAATTATAATTTTTTTAAGAAGACTTATTGATTGTGAAGAACCACTAGTAAACTCAAAACAGTTATTATCTATATTCGTGAATAAATATTTTAATATTTTATTTGACTCTTCATCCGGAAGATTCAATAACCCAAATAAAATTAGTTCGTTATGTACTATAAATCCTTTATTTAAATATGGTGAAAATATATCATAAAATTTTTTATAATCTTCTTTTATTAAATTAACAGTTGCCATTTTTAATAACGAAATAATTATTCTTTGAATATTCTTTTCATTGTATTTTTCCTTTTTCCAATCATATACATTGTATTCATTTGTTTCCAGTGGTAATAAAGGTAATAAAGTTTTTAGTACAAATGCATCACCCTTTATTTTCATATTTTCCTCATATTCAATAATTGAATTTTCATATTTTATATGTTTTTTACTTAATGGCAATTTTCTTCCTAACAATTCGACTATTTTTATAGCTCTTATTTCATTATATTTTATCAATTCATCCAAATTCAAATAACATCGCTCTAATAAATCATCATATTTTTCATATATATTTAGTCTAAGTTCGAATAATTCATCTGTATCATAATACATTTCTAATGGAAAACATTTATATAATTCTCTATCCAACTGTTCTTCTTTAAACAAGTATTTTTTTATAAAATCAACTTCATCATTTTGTAAATTCATATCAATACTTTTAAATAAAGATACTATAAATGTAGTTTTTTGTTCACTTATCCATTTATCAAAAATACCATTTTTTACAAGTAATGCTATCATATTTTCATGATTCATAAAAACTGTATTAAAATAATCTTCTACAAATTCATCTTTAAGATAATTCTCAAGAATATATTTTTCAAGATTATTAGAAACATTTTGAACTAATCCTAGAACTTCAAATGCTGTATATTTTATATATGCTCTTATTTTGTTTGAATTTAATATTATGTCTATAGCTTCAATAAACTTATTTTGATCTATTTCACATAATATTTCCAAAAACATTTGTAATTGATATCTTACACTCGGAACTTGATTATCCTTTTCCCCTATTAATATTTCGATTGATTCACCACTAAAATAACTATTAATCATTTTTTCCACACAATAGTAATCAAAAATACTTTGATGAGAAAAAGACAATATATTATTATTTTCTATAAAAAATTCTTTTGAACAAAGGTAACTTATAACATTAGAATCAATGTTATTTATCAATACTCTATTAATTGAAAGCATATTATATTTTTTCATTTTATCTACTATAGTATTTCTGGCAGTCAATAATTCTTTAGAATCAAGTCCAATTTTTAGTGATTCAAAGGAAATATCATCCCACCATCTATTAATTAAATCCTTTATACTACTAATGCTATCATATTCATCATTAATATTTGCTTTTTTCCACAAAAATAAGTTACTCGGGATTTTTAACATATTTTTAACTTTGGAGTTATATCTCGAATAATTTTTCCCAACCACTTTTTCTACGTCAGCATCTTTCAAAGTTTCCAACTTTATTTTTTTCCATAAATTATCATTTATCTTTTTAGAATCAATTAGTTTATTAATATTAACATCATTTTCATAATCAAAGGTACGACACGCCATAATTATTGATATTTTCTTATTTCTTGTTAAATTTATTTTGCTTACTTCATCTATTAAACTTGAACAAATATCCATAGCATCTCTACTATGTACACTTGTCCATCTAAGTGCATCAAGCTGGTCTAAAATTAAAACACAATTTTCATCTTTAGAAAATTTATCTAAACAATAAACTAATGACATTGTAAATCCCAAGCTTTTACTCCAATCAACAACATTATTTTTGGGCGTTTTTCTATCTAATTTTATAGCTAAATATGTAATATGATTTTCTTTAAAATAATTTGTTAATCCATACATTATTCCACTTTTACCATACCCTGCTTTCCCAAGAATTATTGTTGAATTGCAATCTAAAGTATTATTTACTATTTCATTTAATTCTTCTCTTTCTATATATGAATCATTAATTAACGTTAAACTATTTTTAAATTCTTCATTTAGGGTTTTTAATACCGGAAAATTAATCTTATCATTGGATAAATCATTTATTACGATTCCTTCTTTATCAAAAAAATTATACAAAAATTTATTGTCTATTTCTTTTCCCATTATTTCTTCATTACATACTAGATCAACAAATTTACAATATATTTCTTCTTCATTTCCAATAAACAATTTTTTTATATAAATTAATATAATCTCTCTTAACATTTCATCAGGAATTTGCTCAATAGTAGTTCTTGATAGATATCCCATAGAAATCCTGACATCATTTATAACTTCGTAATTTAAATCAAGATATTTACAATATTTTTTATAATCGCTAAATGTACCTTCAGATGTCTTTATTTGATTTTCCAGAAATTTATCTGGATCACCATCATTGTCTTTAGCACGTCTGCATAAATCTGCTAAACTATTAAACGTTATTGGAGTTTGTAAAGCAACGCAGTTTTTTTCATTTGCATCTAAATGTATTTTCCACTTTTGTAATAACTTATATTTATTAAAATCGCCAAAAGACCAATCATCATTACTTAAATTTCTCTGTTTACATTGTATATATTTCTTTGTTCCATCATTGTTATTTACGAGGATATCTGTTGCTATTTCATCCTGTCCTAACCCTTCAAATAAACAACTCTTAGTTTTCTCCTCAACCACCTCTAATATTGCTTTTATGATGCAATTTCTTTCATAGCGATTTCCGAGTTTATCATTTCTTCCACCAACTTCATTTGACATTGTTTACCTCCTATCATACTCTAATAGTTATTAACAAATTTATTAATTGTTCAATATACTCTAATATTTCATCATACTCAATGTCTTTAGCATAACTATATTTTTTTGAATACATTGTCCATCTTTTTCTTAAGATATTACTTTCTTTTACTATTTTATAATTTTCAATAATATTTCCTCTAAATTCTCTTTTATTAAATGTATTTTCTATAGCTGTTCTTAAGTTACTTTTATTTATTTTTTCGGAATCTTTACTATATATTAAATAAATATCATAGAAGTCTCTCATTCTTCCATTAAGTTCTAATCTACTCAATATTGTCTCTAATTTTTCTGCTAATACCGTTTCGATATTATAGGCATATACATTAATATATCTATCACCAAGAAGAGGTATATATTTAAAAATAATTGCTCTTGGAGTAATTAGATCACCTGTAGCTACATCTATATGAAATTTTTCATTAATATTTTCTAAACTTGCAACAAAATTAAATCTAAAACCTCCATACTCATCTTCATCTCTAATTGTATCTACATCAATTATTTTAAATGTTATATTATCATTTAAATCAATATTAATAATCTCATTAAACATTTTTACTAGAACTTTCTCATCAAACTTTGCATTTCTAAACATTGTATCAATATCCATCGTACTTCTTGATTCAATGCCATATAATGTACTTAAATAAAATCCACCTTTAATAACAAAGTTTTTACTATGTTTACTATTAGATAATCTTTCAATAAATCTATCATACATATAAATTCTTAATAAAGTATTAAAATCAACATTTTTTTCAATAGATAAATTTCTTAATTTTGCTTTTAACTGCATACTATTCATACATCATACCTACATATTCCATTACTATTTCTTTAATACCCAGTTTTTCAGCATAAATAGATAGTTTAGCAATGTCTTTATCTTTTCTTTTAATATATTCTCTAACACTATGCTTAATAAGTTCTGAATCCATTCTATTTTTAGATCTGAGAATGTCACAAATACATCTTTCCATATCATAAGCTTTTACTTTATTTCCCATAGGTGTTTTAACTTTTGTAAGTCCAAGTTCATAATTATGATTATCTACATAAAAAACATTATGTTTTTTTAAATGTACACTATTATAATTCCTTTTAACAGTTATATCATAAATATCATTTGGGGCTTTTATAGATAGTCCATGAAAATAAAGTGCAGTCATATGGGAAAAAATAACATTAGGCATACTTAAACTAAAAACATAATAATTATCTTCTATTTTATTAGAATCAATATATATACCTGAAGATACCTTTTCTATAATCCCTTTTTCTTGCATAATTGAAAGATACATTCTATGTATATCAAACATATCTAGTTCTTTAGAAGTAATATAACCATTATTTTTTTTCATTAATTCTTGAATAATTTCAATATTGCTTTTATCTTTAAATTCTTTTAGAGTAATCTTTTCCATATTATCACCTTTTTGACATTCCTACTGAAATTATATATTTATTCAGTAATTTTGTCAAGTTCGGCATATAAAGTTTTTAAAAATGCTATTACATGTGTTATAATAGAAAACATTTAGAAGGTGATTTATTTGTTTAAAAACATTGAAAAAAATTATAAAAAGAACTTAAGAGAAAGTAAATTTAATAAATATTATTGGACTATTGCATTAACATTAATGTTTATTTCTTTAGTATTTAAAATGCCAAATAATATTAAAGCATATTTTATTTATATTTCAATTTTTATTTTAGTAATTATATATTTCGGAGTTGATTTTGTTAAAATTACTAAAAATTACACCATTAATAAAAAAACTACATTTTTAACTAAATTTAAAATTTATATTAAAGAAGTGGAAAATCAAAATATAAATAATCTTATATTATTACTTAAACAATATAATTTTAAAACAAAAAACGATTTAAAAATGGCAATTGACTACTACAATAGTGAAAAACCAATTAAAGTTGAATCTAATTACTTAGGATGGATTGTGTCTATTGAATTAACCTTATCTTCATTTATAGAAATCGCATATAATACTGAAACTCAAGCAATAGACACTACTAAGATATCTGTTATACTAGGTTCTACAGCAGGAATAATAATCGTATTTTTAATATCTATAATTTTTTTAAATTTTTTCATAAACTCAGTTGTTATTTCAAAGAAAAGATTACACTCAAATTTAAGCGAAGACTTAACATATATATATTTAAATTTTGACAAATATAAAAATCAATTATCAAAACAAAACAATCCTAAAAAATAGGATTGTTTTTAGTTATGGTGATGCTAACTTAATCAAATTAACTTTACATTATCTGGGAACGTTTGCTTTCTATTCCAACTGTATTTCACATTGAGTCATAATACTTTGCATAAGTTACTTTTTTATCAATAATATTATGGTGATATTCATTTAATGTATTTAATTTACAGTCTCTTCTAATTTTTCAACAAACTTGTTATATAAGTTCTCGTTATTATTATTTATTAGATCATCTTCTAATAATTCTTTACCTTTTCTTTTCAAAATCCGCATTATTCCAACTCTTACTAATGAGTGTCTTATATTTAAAAGCCATTGTTTATAACTATTGTTCGGACTATTAAACTCTGTTATTTGAAAACCTCTTAATCTTTTTTCTAAATTTTCAAGATGATCTAAATCTTCTTTATATTTATATATTATTTTTTCTATTAAATTTTTATCAAATGGAATAATGCCATTAATCATATTATCTATTGTAAACAAATCATTAATATATTCAGCATCTTCTTTACTATCCTTTACTTCATCTATTTTTTTAATAAGACTCATAATTGCATTGGTTTCAATCATTATATTTCCTCCTTTCATAAAATTACTTAACATTATTATAAACCATAAAAAGCATAAAAAGTATAAATACAATAAAAGATTTTAAAAAAAACTAAAATAGTGTCTATTTATTACATAAACACTATTTTAGTCGATTTAATCCATCAATTTAATTAACTATACTAATTAATCAATTTATTCAAATATAGCCGTCTAAATGCCCAATTAAATTATGTAATGGTAAGTGAACTCCGCTCCACCAGAGTTAATGTGATTCGATAAAATAATGACATCGCGTCCATTTCCAAATGAATTATTCATGATGTCTAGACGTTCTTCCCTACTAAGTGTCTGATCTGTATCTCTTGTAATCACAGATGGAATTCCTAATTCTTGAAGTCTTTTATACATATAATTGGCAGCTTTTAAATTTAAATCTTTTTCATAGATGCCATTAGAAATTGCCCCAGGATCGCTTCCGCCATGTCCAGCGTCGACCACAATTCCTTTAATATCTCGATTATTCAAAAAATTCACCTCAAAATAATATATGACGAAAGAAAAAAAGATAGTCAAATAAACTATCTAATTGAAAAATAATTCTAAATTCATTTTATGATTCGATAAACTCTCCCACTAAGTCATATTCTAACGAAGAAACAATACGGCAAGATGTAAACTCATTGATGCCGTAATTAGAAGAATACGGAATAAAAACGACACCATCTTCAGACGGAACATCCATATAAGTACGACCAATAAAATATTCGCCGTCATCCGTAATATCTTCTAGTAATACTTCGTAAGTCTTGCCAACTTTAGACTCTAAAACTTCTTTGGAAATCTTTTGTTGCAATGCCATGATATGATTAGCACGTTTCTTCTTTTCTTTTTCTGGGATTTGCCCTTCCATCGTAGCCGCTAACGTTTTATCTTCTTTAGAATAAGCAAAGCAACCTAATTTATCAATTTTATACTCTTTCACAAACTGACAAAGTTCTTGATACTGGCTTTCTGTTTCTGTAGGGAATCCTGCGATTAAAGTAGTACGAATAATAACATCCGGAATTTCTTCTCGCAAGTGAGTAATTAGTTTTCGAATCGATTCCCCATCACCGATGCATCTTCTTTAAAATATCATCGTTGATATGTTGAATCGGAATATCAAAGTAATGACAAATTTTAGGATTGTTTTTTACCTCTTGAATCAACGCTTCATCGATGCTTTCTGGATAAGCATACAAAAAACGAATCCAATGAATTCCAGGAATCAAAGAAATATCATGTAATAATTCCGCAAGTCTTCCTTTGCCATATAAATCGATTCCATACTTTGTCGTATCTTGAGCGATGACGACTAGTTCTTGATATCCTTTTTCAGCAAGTTCTTTAGCCTCTTTTAAAATATCATCGTACTCTCTCGAAATATACTTTCCTTGGATCATTGGAATTGCACAATACGTACAACAATTAGAGCAGCCTTCCGCAATCTTTAAATATGCCATCATATTTCCTGTAGAAATCATTCGTTTATGGAAAGATAAAGAATCATTCTCTTTCTTTCCTTCTAACAAAGCACTGATGTGTTCCCAAAAATGAGGATATTCACGCACTCTAATAAACAAATCGACTTCCGGCAAATCTTGCTCCAACTCTTTTTGATATCGTTCGACAAGGCAACCTGTAACAATCAAATATTGACACTTATCTTTCTTATAATCGGCCATTTCCAAAATCGTATCAATTGCTTCTTTCTTAGCAGACTCGATAAATCCACACGTGTTAATGAGTAAGATTTCTGCCTCTTGTTCATCGCTGACAATTTCGAATCCATGTTCTTTAAATAAACCAATCATCTCTTCTGTAACAACTAAATTCTTACTACAACCAAGAGATATAAATCCAACTTTCATAAGATCACTCCAAATCAAGTATAGATTATACCATAAGTGCATCAAAAAAGAAAGAAAAAGACGGTTTCAAATATACCCATTTTGGAATGTAAGATGATACCCACTCTTTCTTCTAGCAAAATAAAAACCTATACTATGATAGGTTTCTACTCTTACTTCTTTTTACTTGTCGTTTTTGATTTTTTTCCACTTGATTTCGTTGATTTTTTTCCAGACTTTTTATTAGATGACTTTGTTGTTTTCTTTGCTTCTTTTGTTGACTCTTCTGTCACTTCAACTTTATCGGATTTTTTAGAAGCGGATTTCGTATTTTTCTTTGTCTGTTTCTTCGGTTCAACTTCCTCTTCTTTTTCTTCCTCTACGTCATCTTCATCCTCATCATCAACAACTGGTTGCTTTTTAGATTCAGAACGATTTTCTTCCTCTTCCGTATCTTCTACTGTATCACCAGTACTTGCTCTTAATACATAGACGATTCCACCAATAACACCAACGACAGCAACTACGATTAAAACAGCAGCTACATTGTTAGCTTTTGGTTCTTCAGCAGTCATGACATCATAACGAGAATCACTGTTGTATTCAGACAAGATTTTAGCTTCGATTTCAGCATCGTAACTAGATGCATATCCATTCCATGTTTGATCACCAATAACTAAGAATGGAACTCCTGTTACCTTGACACCCAAAGTATCAGCAACTTCTTCCATCAAATCAGCATTGTCTTGATTATACCAAACTTCATAAGTATTCATAGTATAATACTGACCAAATTCTTCTTCGATAGAATCGAAAAATTCTAACATTTCTTCACAGTGCGGACAACCTTCTCCACGGAATAAATAAACGTTAACTTTACTTGGCGTCTCTTCCGTTTCTGCTGGAGTTGGCGTAGGTGTTGCTTCTGTATCATCTGCAAATACCATGAATGGCATAGCTAGAAATGCAACGAATACGACAAATAAATATTTCAATTTTTTCATAACATAACCTCCCTAATATTGAATTCCCCAAACGACCAAATACTTTGCTTTTTTGCCACAGACAACGCAATGATCGTCGATTGGTTCTTCATCAACAATACATCTAGATTTTGTACCTTTGATTTCTTTCATCTTTAATTCACAAGCTTCGTCTCCGCACCACATTGCTTTTACAAAACCTGGATGTTCATTCATAATAGTTTCAACTTCTTTTAAGTTGTGTGCTTCAAAAGTCAACTCTTTTTGACGTTCTAAAGCACGATTATACATATCTGTTTGAATTGTATTCATAAAATCCTGAATAAAAGGAACAATATCAATATCTAAGTTCTCTTGAGTTCTTTCTCCAGTATCGCGACGTGCGACTGTAAATTGATGGTTAGCAAGATCTTTTTCACCAAGTTCAATTCGAACTGGAATACCTAATACCTCTGCTTCCGCAAATTTAAAGCCCGGTGATTTCTCACTACGATCTACATAATTCGTAATGCCAGCAGCCGTTAATACCTTAGAAATTTCTTCTACTTTTTGAAGAACATCTGGATTCGTACCAATCGGAATAATGGCAACTTGTGTCGGTGCAATCTTCGGTGGTAAAACAAGTCCATTATCATCGCTGTGAACCATAATCAAACCACCAATCATTCTAGTCGATACACCCCAAGAAGTTTGGTAGACATATTGCAACTCATTGTTGCGGTCTAAATACGTAATATCATATGCTTTTGAAAACTTCTGTCCAAAGTAATGAGACGTTCCAGATTGCAATGCAACTCCGTTGTGCATCAAAGCCTCAATAGTAAGAGTATATTCCGCACCTGCAAATTTTTCTTTTTCTGTCTTACGTCCCGTTAAAACAGGAATTGCTAAGTACTCTTCAAAGAACTTTTTATAAATAGCAAGAATATCGGCAGTTTCTTTTTCTGCTTCCTCCGCAGTCTCGTGAATCGTATGTCCTTCTTGCCATAAGAATTCACGACTTCTTAAAAACGGTCTCGTTTCCTTTTCCCAACGAAGCACATTACACCATTGATTGTATTTTAATGGCAAATCGCGGTAAGATTTCACAACTGTACTATAATAATCACTAAACAAAGTCTCACTTGTCGGACGAATACACATTCTCTCTTCCAACTTCTTTTGGCCACCTTCTGTAACCCAAGCAGCTTCTGGAGTGAACCCGTTGATTAAATCGCTTTCTTTTTTCATCAAGTTTTCTGGAATCAACAATGGCATTGCTACATTCCTATGACCCGTGCGTTTAAACATATCGTCCAAAACTTTTTGCATGTTCTCCCAAATTGCATATCCGTTTGGTTCGATTACGATACATCCTTTGACATTCGAATAAGATGCTAGCCGCGCTGCCATTACAACATCTGTATACCAATCAGCAAAATTGACATCGCGCGATATGATTTTTTTATTCTTAGCCAAGAAAATCAACTCCTAACTTTTTTAATTATATCATGTTTAATTCTAGAATAAACCCGTTTTTTTAAAAAAACTAGCATTTTCAGCTAGTTTTCACTTTTCGTAAGAGTAATATCTGTCTGATGTTCTGCACCATCACGATAATAAGTTACGGTTACAACATCTCCAGGAGCATGTTTAAATAAGAAATACTTCAAATAAGCAGCATTTGGAACAACTTCATCGTTCATTTTTACGATGACATCTCCTTTTTGAAGTCCTGCCATTTCCGCTCCACCGGATACACTAATAACGACAATGCCAGAGGAAATGTTCTCATCTAAAGTAATTCCGTTTTGTAGTAACAAATAAGTGTCACTTACATTAGCCATGGTAACTCCCATCAAAGGTCGTTCGATTGCTTCTCCTTTTTCTAATGAATCGACATATGTCATCGCATCTTCAATTGGAATTGCAAAACCCATGCCTTCAATATCATCGTCAACTAATTTTAAAGAAATGACACCGATTACTTCACCATTGATATTGCAAAGTGGTCCACCTGAATTTCCGCGATTGACAGCAGCATCGACCTGTAATACTTTCATAACGTAGTCCGCAGTCGTCGATACATCGACTGTAACAAGACGATTTTTACCAGACATCGTTCCGCGTGTAATACTACCACGATATTCGTATCCCAAAGGAGCACCGACTGTGAATATCGTATCTCCTAAATTGGTACCGTCACTGTTTCCAAGAGTTGCAACTGCATAAACAGCATCTACTGGAATGCGTACAACTGCCAAATCCAAATACGGATCACTTCCCAAAACTCTACCCTCTACTTCTTCGTTATTACTCATGACGACAACGATGCTACTAGCACCTGCTACGACATGTTGGTTTGTCATAATGTAACCGTACTGGTCATCTTTTTTATAGATAAAACCACTACCCGTACTATCCAAAGTAGTACCTTGAATATTTTCAATCATGACGACAGAATCGTATACTTTTCCAACCGAAAGACTAATTCCCGTCTCATCGATTGTGACTTCATCATCACAGGAAACAACACCATTATTGACGTAATTATAGACACCTTTTTGAAACAACGGAGTTTCCATTAATAACAAATAAACCAAAAGGCCACCTAATAAAAAAGAAATCAACAAACTGATAAAAGTGAAAAATCTACTCCTCATTGTCTACCTTCTTTCGTACGGTACTAATTTCTTTCCAATTTTTAGGGAATCCCATATGACGAAGAACCTTAGATACTTTAATAGCTTTCAAATTATAATCCAAATTGCGAATTCTTTCATCGACTTCTTCACAGAAATTGACAAACTCATCATTCGATAAAAACTGTTTCAAAATGATGACCAAAGCAAAAACATCGTTTTTTCCATATTGATAAGTTCCATCTTCCTTTGGAATTTTCAAGAAACTATGATAGAACGTATCGCCAATTTCTTTTTGTGTCCGATGATCGAATAAAATATCTTCATGAGCACATAAATTACGATAATTAGCTAAAATTGGTAAATAATCGATGAAATCCTCAATAGACAAACGATAGCGATTGGCAATAGCAAGCTGATCTTCTCGTTTTAAAATTGCATATAACTCACCGACAATTCCAAAAGACAACACTTTTACCAATACCCATAACGGAATATAACCATAGTTATTGATGTAGTGCATCGTTGCAGAGTGTTGAAGTCCATTAACTCGAATCTGTCGTTTCATTTTATGAATCAAATCGTTGACTTGTTTTGTTTTATATGGATCATCCGTAAAGTTTTTTGATTTCAAGTAATCATTTTCTTTATAACCATACTTCTTAGATAATTGATAAGAAATAATGGATTTTAAATTGTTCTCAATAATTAATAAGTTCTTAAAAATGATGTTACGAAACTGCCGATCGAATAAAAATAAACTATATAACTCCTCAAATGTAGTTCCTTCAATAAAACGACGATCCGATTCAGATCGTAAAAACAAATGACGATACCCGTTTAGGAAGAAATAATTTTCGCGTAATAAAACTTCCTTTGTGTATTCCTCATTGTTGACAATCATACCTTTATAACGTAAGATATCAATCTGCTCATCTAATGTTTTAAAGTTTTTATTACTACGATATTTCATATCCTTCACCTATTATAAATTATAACATAGATGACCGAGAAATAAATGAAAAGTTCATGAAAAATATGATATAATTTTTTGTAGAAAGGAAGAGTCATATGCCAAGTACCATCACACATGCATATTTTGCTTTAGATGTATATGAACGATTGGACTTAGATACCAAAACATTCTTATACAGCGAAAAACAATGGTTGAAGACAACTGGGCAAGGAATGGATCCTACCTTTTTTTATCATTTACTGAGTATCAAACCTGGAAAGAAAGTTCGTGATTTCGGTCTTTTCTTCCACAGACATAAATCGTTCCTTTTTTTTGAAACATTAATTAACTATATTAAATACAACGGTTACCAAGATAATCCAGAAATCATGACATTCTTATACGGTCAACTATGTCACTATATGCTAGATCGGACTGCTCATCCATACATCATCTATATTTCAGGACAGTTCATCAGAGGCGACAGAAGTACATACAAGTATAATCACGTTCATGGCGAAAACGAATCTCTAATCGACAACTATCTCGTATCTTTACGTGAAAATATCAAACCTTGGGAGTTTCGAGCAGACCAATTCTGTTTCGATACCCATGACTTTTCAGATGAATTAAAAGAGGTCATCGACTTTACATACAAAGAAGTCTTTAAAATTCCTAATTTTAGCAAATACTATGAACAAAGCATTCGTGATATGAAACGGTTTTATCGTATTTTCCGATACGATAAGCACGGCTTCAAAATAACCTTTTATAAATTTGTCGATTTAGTATGCCCTAAAATATTACTTCGTAAAAAAGTTTTATCTTATCACATGAAAATCAAAAACAAAGAAGAACTTCTCAATTTAAATCACGAAAGATGGTACAACCCGACGGATAAAAGAATCCACAGCACAGAGTCCTTTATCGATCTATATTTAAGAGCAATGACGGAAGCAGTAAAAGCCATTGGTCAAATCAACGATTACATTTACAAAGACAAAAAAACCGATTTAAGAAAAGTAATTAAGAACTACTCTTACGAGTCTGGTAGAGATTGTAGCAAGAAATATGAATTAAAACATTTTAAATTTTAATTCATATTTTTTTTGGAATGAAACCATAATATGAATGGTGATAACATGTTTCATAATTATAAAATTATCAATGGTGTGCTGTATTTATATGTATCCAACATGAATGAAATTTCTAGTTTTAACAACACAGAAAATGAAAAACGATCTCTGTATATTAAAGTAAACAACTATATCCGAAACAAAGGAATCGAATACGATGGAAATCGTGTCTATTTGGTTGTAAATGGACTAGTCGTCGGTTCAATGTTACTAAAGACAAAAACAGATACAGTCGATCACTTCATTCCAATCTACGAATACGTAAACGTCATAAAAAACTTAAAAGGCGAAGAAATCGAATTGTTAGATATCAATGAAACCCCCTCTTCTAAATTCATCGATCTAGAACACAGTAATGGAATCATCAATCAAATTTATATTGAGCAATATGTCTTTGGTACAATTGCAACAGAAATGCCGATTTATTATGAAAAAGAAGCATTGAAAGCACAAGCTATATTAACGAGAACAAAGGCATATCAAAAATTATTGGCAAAAGAGCCAATCAAAAATAACGTTCTAAACAAACATTACAACACCATCGAAGATTTGAAACAAGTCTGGAAAGAAAGTTTCGAATATAATTTCAGAAAACTACAGGATGTAATCTATGAAACGAGAGGTCAATTTTTAGAATATGAGGGAAACCCTATTTTCGTTCATTACCATGCTTTAAATAACGGTCATACCGAAGATAGTACAGCGTACTTAGAAAAAGAGATTCCTTATCTAAAAAAAGTATCTTGTGAAGCAGATGCTAAAGTAAAAATGTTTGATAATTTAACGATTGACTATAAAACGATTAGTCGCATTTTAAAACAAGATATTACGAACAAAACAAAATTTAAAAAAATGACAATCAATCAGCGCCACTACATTCAAGTAGGAAGAACATTATACGATGTCAAAACATTTGCAAACATCCTAAAATTACATTCCCCAATCTTTAAAATTGATACAACTAGCGAAGGAGTCGTCATCAAAGGAAAAGGTTTAGGCACTCCGCTTGGAATGAGTCAACATAGTGCAAACGAAATGGCAAAACAGAAAAAAACATACCAAGAAATATTAAATTACTTTTATCCAGGAACAAATATTAGACATATATAGGAACCAACCTCGAAGACTAGAATACAATATGATAGTCTAGAGGTGAAATATGGAATACATTCAAACACTCAATCCCATTATCCAAGCATTTTTAGCAACCCTTTTAACATGGCTAATTACGGCCTTAGGTTCTAGTATCGTCTTTTTATTTAAAAAAGTAAATAAAAACTGGCTCGACGGAATGTTAGCAGCATCAGCAGGAATCATGTTAGCAGCGTCATTCTGGTCTTTACTCTTACCAGGGATTACACAAGCAGAAAATTTAGGACTTTCTCTACCGCTCATTATCACAGTGGGAATTCTAAGTGGCGGTCTATTGCTCATCATCGGAAACAAAGTATGCGATACCATAGGAAAAAAACAAGATGACAAACAAAAACGAATCCGCATGCTAATTACATCGATTACCATTCATAACATTCCGGAAGGATTGGCAATCGGAGTCGCTTTTGGATCCGTCATATATGGATTAGATGGTGCAACACTACTAGCCGCATGGACATTAGCAATCGGGATTGGAATTCAGAACTTTCCCGAAGGAAGTGCCATCTCTCTTCCTTTAAAAAGAGAGGGAGCATCGGCTAAAAAAGCATTCTTAGTTGGACAGTTCAGTGGAATTGTCGAACCAATTTCAGCCGTAATTGGAGCACTTCTCGTCATGAAAATCAGAATAATTTTACCATTCCTACTTTGTTTTGCAGCAGGTGCCATGATCTATGTAGTCGTTATGGAACTAATACCCGAAAGTCAAAATAATAAAAACAAAGATAAAATGACAATCCTAACTATGATCGGATTTGTCATTATGACCTTATTAGATGTATTATTGGGATAAAAAACTCTTCTAATCATTAGAAGAGTTTTTCTTATATAACCACAATCCACCCATAAATAGGAAAGATAAAATGAAAATCATACGAATATCATGAGAAATTCGATATGCCAAAGTACCGGTATAGCGAACTTCTACGTGACCTGCATGAGAAAGTTCAAATTCGATGAGACCATTCTCACTCTCGTGATAAGGCACTTCTTCATTGTCTAATGAAATCGTATAACCAACATAATAAATCCGTGGAATCTCTACCGTAACAGGACCACCTGTCACAAGATCAAAGTCATAATCCGGAACGTCGTTTTCTTCATTTTGAACAAATGCAGAGTCATTGGATAGACGAATTTCCTGTTCGCTATATAAATACGTATCTTTTTGATCATATAACGTAACTGGTAAATATTCTTTAGACCATCCCATTCCATATTCACTAACTTCATCATCACGAAGTGTCGTAAAGACATTACGACCGACGAGTTCCAAAGAAAATAAAATACCTGGAACAAGCAATAAAGTAGCAATCAAAATGAGCAATTTATGAGAATGAATCTTAGAAACACTGTATGCAGCAAGAATAGAAAAAGCAAGCACAACGATAATTTCCAAGCGCCATGGGAATTGAATCATCAACAAAAAGTCTGGCATGTACTTCCAAGGCATCAGACGCGTTGTCATGAATGCAAAAAAGAAACCAATCAATATCATCGCTCCAAAAAAGCGACTATCTTTTCTTGCAAATACTTCTTTTCGGTACCGAATAATTGTTAAGAAAAGTAAAATCCAAACGAGTGGATGAATGACAAACTGAATTTCAGTTCCTTCAAAGGAATAAATAAAATACGCCAATGGATGAAAAGCACACGAAGTAACCAATCCAGCCGAAGACATCAAATTTTCTGCAAAGACAGCATAGTTTGCACCCATTTTATTTTCTAGAAGAAGAAGCCCTTCTGGTAAATATAAGATAATAATCATCATACTAGCAAGCAATAACTTTTTAAAGTATGACCACGAAAACGTCTTTTTGTATTCGACAAGAACATAAATGAGACAAGCTACAGTAAGATAAATGCTTGTAACCAAATGACTATTTAACATTCCGAAATAGCCTAGAACAAAATACCAATAAAACTTCTTAGTATCGCCGTGATAAAGTTCATAAAGTCCCCATAATACAATTGGAAAAAACAAAAACAGAAAGATTTCTGAAAAGGCATCCCGAATTAAGAAATCGGTCACGGTATATCCAGCAGTAATATAAAAAAGAGAGCCCAAAAATGCAGATTTTCTTTGTTTTAAAACACGCATTAAAAAATGGTAACAGACAAGGCCTGATAAAAACAATACGACGATATGAGTAATTTTATATCCAATAATTGCATTTCCTCCAACCAAAAGGGAGAAAAACGCAGCAACCAAATGCGGCAATCTTGGATAAAAAATTCCGACACCATATCCTAAATTATTGGCAATCGTTGGCAAGATTACACTTGGAAATAATCTACCTTGCGACAAATCGATAGCATCCAACATTGCCGATATATTTGCCACATGAAATAGTGAATCATCCCCTGAAATATAATTTGTACCTGACCAAATATATGAATTTAACATCAGACAAACGACTAAAAAAAGAGCGAGATAAATCGCATAATTCGTTTTTAAAAACTTTTTTATTCTTTCCATAAACATCACTACACCATCATCAGTATATCATAAAAATAGATTCTTGTCTGTTCCAAAAAAAAGATTCGGAAATTCCGAATCTTGAAACATAAACCAATTTTAACGTTTTGAGAATTGTGGTGCACGACGTGCTTTCTTTAAACCTGGTTTCTTACGTTCTTTCTTACGATCATCACGTGTAATTAAACCAAGTGGTTTTAAAATCTTTCTATAACTATTTTCAGAATCTTTTGAAGTCGTCTTATCATAATCTAAAAGTGCTCTTGTAATACCTAAACGGATAGCACCTGTTTGACCAGAGTAGCCGCCACCTTTAACGTCTACAATAACATCGAATAATTCGCTTGTCTTTGTAGCAACAAGTGGTTGCATTAAATCCATAACTAGAATTTCAGAAGGAAAATATTCATGTACATCTCTACCATTAACGGTAATTTTACCAGTTCCTGAAACTAATGTAACGCGAGCAACACTAGTTTTTCTTTTACCAGTTCCTGTATAACGATTTGTTTTTGCCATATCTTAAACCCTCCTATAACTCAATAACAGTTGGCTTCTGAGCCTCATGTTTATGTTCTGGACCTGCATATACGAATAACTTCTTATACATTTGACGACCAAGTCTTCCTTTTGGAAGCATTCCTTTTACTGCACGTTCAATCATTTCTTCTGGATAACGTTCAATCATTTCTTTAGCAGTTCTTTCTCTTAAACCACCAGCATACATTGAATGGTTATAATATTTCTTATCATTCAACTTATTACCAGTTAATAGAACTTTTTCTGCATTTACAATGATGATGTAATCGCCACAATCGATATGTGGTGTAAATGTTGGTTTGTGTTTACCACGTAACATATGAGCTGCTTTTGATGCAACACGACCTAGAGGTTTTCCTTCAGCATCGATAACATACCATTTACGCTCAACTGTTTCCTTTTTTTGCATATAACTTTTCATATTCTCTTCTCCTTATCCTTAAGTTTTGATTTCCCAGGTCAAAACTTATGTGGGGATTAATAAATGTACCGATTAACATTATACTAAGAAAACGATAAAAAGTCAACGAAAAAGTGCAGAAAGTAAAGGGAACTCACTTGTAAAAGTAATTTCCACCTTTAAGTGGAAATTACCCATTCAAACTT
>ENA-ORTN01000237-ORTN01000237.1-human-gut-metagenome-genome-assembly--contig:-NODE-237-length-61672-cov-5.917653_pt1 | contig 61672 bp, 54 predicted proteins | sample MGYA00242070_ERZ509189 | MGnify/ENA primary metagenome ERZ509189 (study PRJEB26280, sample SAMEA2338821) | human gut metagenome | biome: human gut; feature: human-associated habitat; material: faeces...
TTCTAGTTAATTGAATTTAAAATTTTACAAATAGAATTTAGTTTTTTATTTAACGATATTGAAACAAAAAAGAAAGAATGTGTTGGTTGTTATGCTTGTGAACAGGTGTGCCCGTTTGAAGCTTTGGAAATGATAGAAGATGCAAGAGGGTTTAGATATCCATATGTAGATAAGGGAAAGTGTAAAAATTGTGGTAGATGTGAAAGAGTATGTCCATGTTTACAGAGCGAAGTGAAATCAAATGGTAGATTAGAAGATGCAGAATATTATATTGCTGAAAGTTGTAACACAGTTGAACGTAGAAAAAGCCAGTCAGGTGGAGTTGCATTTGCATTAGGCAAGCTTTTTTTGCAAGAAGATGGATATGTTTATGGATGTATAATGAATAGTGAAAATGAGGCAATTCACAGTAGATGTACATCTATTAGAGAATTGGAAAGAACCAGAGGTTCGAAATATGTTCAAAGCAATATTAGAAATACATATAACAATATTTTAAACGATTTAAAACAAGGTAAAAAAGTGTTATTTAGTGGAACATCTTGTCAAGTGGAGGGACTGTATCTCTATTTAAAAGAAAATAAAATTCAAAGCGATAATTTAATTACAATAGATATGATATGTCATGGTGTGCCAAGTCCAAAGATACTGAAAGAGTATATTGAATTTCTAGAAGAAAAATATAACAGTAAAATTATAGAATTTGATTTTAGAGCAAGAAAATATGCACCTGAACAAAGGGCAAACATAAAGTTAGAAAATGGAAAAGAGATATGTGATGATGTATATGCAGAATTATTTTATTCAAATATGACTTTAAGAGAATCGTGTGGTAAGTGTATGTATTGTAATAGAAATAAACCTGCAGATATTACAGTGTCAGATATAATTGGAATATCAGATGAATATAGAGGAAAAATGAATGATAAATTATTGCCAAGTATGGTTATTATTCATTCAAGAAAAGGAAAAGAATTAGTAGAGAATGGAAGTATAAATATAAAAAGAGTAGATGAAAAAGAATTTAATCAGCCAAATTTAAATCATCCAACCATAATGTCAAAACAAAAAGAAAATTTTTGGAGAGATTATATAAAATATGATTTAGAGTATGTTATAAAAAAATACACATCATATGGTGGGGTAAAAACAAAAGTGAGACGAAAATTTTTGAGAATGATTAATAAATGGTAGAGGAAGTAGTATGTGTAAAGGGGTAGATAATAAATTAATATCTATTATAATACCAGTGTACAACGTTGATAAATATTTGAATACTTGTTTGAAAAGTATTGAGAATCAAAGTATATCAAATTTTGAAGTAATATTAGTAGATGATGGATCAACGGATACGAGTGGAAAAATTTGCGATGATTGGGTAATGACAGACACTAGGTTCAAAGTTATTCACCAGTTAAATAGTGGAGTTAGTAACGCGCGAAACAATGGAATTGAGGCTTCAAAGGGAGATTATATAATTTTCTTGGATCCAGACGATTATATAGAAAGAGATATGCTTGATAAGATGAGCGAGTATATGGAAAAAGAAAATGTGGATATTGTTTGTTGCGGATACACAAATGAATATAAAGATGTTATTCATAAATTTAAACCACGAGAAGGAAAAATATGTAATGAAGATATATTATTAATGTTATTCAATTCTAACTTTTTTACAGCAATATGGAATAAAATGTTTAGAAGAGAGATTATAGTAGGCGATGACATTGTTAAGTTTCCAGAAGGAATCTATATAGGAGAAGATTTCCTATGGTTGGCGAAGGTACTTAAAAAATGTGAATCATTATATTGTTTAAATTATATCTTTTACCATTGGATTAGGAGGAAAGAAAGTGCCACGGGAATAAGTAGGAAGGTAAGAATTGACTATAAAGCTATGACGGAAATTGTAGCGATGGAAGAGGTGGTGAAGATATGCAAAACTTCATCAAAACAAGCATATTATATTTCAAGTCAAAACTATTATGGTTTATTAATGTCAAAGCTAAAAGTTAAGGAAATAGTCTATGAGGAGATTGAATGTACTAGATGCTTAAATAGAATGAGGAAGCTAATAAAAGATTTTCCAGTACATACAATTAAGGATGTGGCACGATTAATAAAAGGTATAATATTTGTTGTTATAAGATATACTCAACTAAAAATAAATAAAATGATTAAAGGATGAAATATGGAAGAAAGTAAGAAAGCTGGTATAGTTACTATTTATGATCCTAATCCTAATTATGGAAACAGATTACAAAATTACGCGGTACAGGAAACTTTAAAGAAATTAGGATTAGAGGTTGAAACATTATCATTTGAACAGAGTAAAATTAATTTTAAAGTGTTAATTAAGTATTATTTACAAAAAATATCAGGATATAAATTACCAGGCGAAAAGAATTTTTGGAAATTATATATTCCTAAAGTAATTAAGTTCGAAAACTTTAATAAAAAATACATTAAAACAGTTAAAATAAATAATTTGAAAGAAATACGTGAAAAAGATTTTTTTGTCGTAGGTTCAGATCAAGTATGGAATCCAGAGTGGTATGAAGATTGTAAAATAAAAAAAGAAATGTATTTATTGACATTTGCTGATGACTCAAAAAAAATATGTTTTTCACCAAGCTTTAGTGTGGAGAAACTTCCTTCAAAATGGGAAGAATGGTTTAGGGTTAATTTGAATAAATTTCCTAGACTATCAGTAAGAGAAGATACAGGTGCAAAAATAATTGAAAATTTGACAGGAAGAAAAGCGGAAGTACTTATTGATCCTACGCTTATGTTGAGCAAAGAAGAGTGGAAAAAGCTTTCAGCTGATAATAAAATAACGGAAAAAGATTACATATTAACTTATTTTTTGGGTGGTAGAGATGAAAAGATAGACGAAGATTTAAAAAAATATTCGAAAGAATTGGATACAAAGGTATATAATTTATTAGATTATAGTCAGCCGGATATATATACATCTGACCCATGTGAATTTGTTAATTTGATAGATAATGCAAAGTTAGTTGTGACAGATTCGTTCCATGCGTGTGTTTTTTCCTTTATTTTTAAAAAGCCTTTTTTGCTATATAACAGAATAGGAAAGAGTGATATGATGTCAAGAATGGATACTTTTTTGAAAAAATTTAAGTTGGAGAGAAAATATATTTTTAGCAAAGAAAAAAATGAACTGTTGGAATGTGAATATGAACAAGGATATGAAATTCTTAAACAGGAACAAAAAAAAGTTTATAAATTCTTGGAGGATTGCGTTAAAAATTGACGATATCACAATAGTACTGAAAAGAATTTTAAGGAGTAAGTAATGGACAGAACTAAAAATGCAACAAGAAATATTATTTTTGGTTTGGTGCTAAAAACATATCAGATAATAGTACCTTTTTTGATGCGAACAGCTATGATTTATTTTATGGGAGTTCAGTATCTAGGATTGAATTCTCTTTTTACGTCAATCTTGCAAGTATTGAATTTGGCAGAACTAGGTGTTGGATCAGCTATGATATATAGTATGTACAGACCAATTGCAGAAGATGATAATAAAACAATTTGTGCATTGATGAAATTGTATAGAACTTATTATAGGATAATTGGTTTAATTATTGCTATCGTTGGTTGTTTATTAACACCTTTTATTCCTAAATTGATTTCAGGGGAAATTCCTAATGATGTTAATATTTATATTCTCTATTGGCTAAACTTAGCAGCAACAGTATTATCGTATTGGCTATATGCATATAAAAATAGTATTCTTCAAGCAAATCAAAGAACAGATGTAGTTAGTAAAGTAACATTGATAACGAATACCGTTCAATATATTCTTCAAATATTAGTTTTATGGTTTTTTAAAAATTATTATTTGTATGTAATTGTGATGCTTGCAACTCAAGCAGTAACTAACATATTTACTGCAATTGTAGCAGATAAGTTTTACCCACATTTTTGTCCAAAGGGAAAACTACCAAAAGAGGAAGTAAGGCAAATTAATAGGAAGATAAAAGATTTATTTACGGCTAAGTTAGGCGGTGTTGTTGTTGGATCAGCAGATACAATAGTAATATCGGCATTTTTAGGATTAACTACGTTAGCAGTGTATCAAAATTATTATTTTATAATGAATTCTATATGTGGATTTATAATGGTTGTATTTTCAGCAATAACAGCAGGAATTGGAAACAGTTTAGTTACTGAATCAGATGAAAAAAACTATAATGATTTTAAAAAATTTACATTTATAATTTGCTTTATTCTGTGTGTGTGTTGTTGTTGTTTTGCTGGTTTATATCAGCCATTTATGAAATTATGGGTTGGTGAAAAACTTATGCTCGATTTTAAATTTGTGATTTTGTTTTGTATTTTATTTTATTGCCTAGAGTTGGCAATGGTGTGGGCAACTGTTAAAGACGCAGCAGGAATGTGGCATTCAGATAGATTTAGACCATTAATTGGAGCATGTGTTAATTTGGTAATGAATATTGTATTGGTTCAAGTTATTGGACTTTATGGAATAATTTTGTCAACTGTTTTTAGTTATGTATTTATTTCAATGCCATGGCTAATTCATAATTTGTTTAAATTCTTATATAAAGAGTCATTATGTGGGTATTTGAGAAAGGTGGCATTTTATATATTCATAGCATTTTTTTCAACAATATTGACGATTATGATGTGTAATATGATATCTGTTGGAGGAATAGCTGAACTAATAATTAAAGGAATAGTAAGTGTTGCGATTCCAGTTTTAGTAGAATGTTTAGCATATAGAAGGACAAAAGAATTCAATGAATCAATAGCGTTAATTAAAAAGATGTTAATGAAAGGATAAAAAATGGATTATAGAGTATTATCAAATGGATATAAAATACCATGCATATGTTATGGTACAGATATTGTAGACTATAAATCTTCACGAATAGATAGAGCTAAGCAGAATATAAAATTTTTAATAAAAAGTATTTTGAGAAAGGACACAAGAAAGTTTAAAAAAGATAAGGGAATAGAAAAATGCGTTGAGAATTCTTTAGAAAATGGATGTGTTTTTTTTGATACTTCACGAGCGTATGGTGGATCTGAAAGAATGCTTCAAGATTCATTAAAGGACATAAAGAGGGACAACTATTATATTTGCACAAAGTTAGATAATTCAGCGCAATTAAAGGGAATATCAGCAAGAAAAGTTTTAGAGGAAAGTATGAGACAACTGGGGGTTGATTACATAGATGTATATTTATTACATTGGCCAGTTGAAGGAAAGTATTTAGAATATTGGAAACAGCTAGAGGAATTATATAAAGAGAGAAAAGTTAGAGCTATTGGTGTAAGTAATTGTAAAATTCATCATCTAAAAGAAATAGAAAGAATTGCTGAAATTAAGCCAATGATTGATGAGGTGGAATTACATCCTTTGTTGTCAGAAACAGAGCTTAGAGACTATTGCAAAGAAAAAAATATACAGATTATGGCTTATACAAGTACTGCACGTTTGGATTTTAGATTGAGAGCAAGTAAAAGAATGGAAAAAGTGTGTAAAGAAACGGGAAAAACACTTTCTCAGATTATTTTGAGATGGCATATACAAAATGGCATCATTCCAATTTTTAATACGTCTACAATTAAACACTTTAAGGACAATATGGATGTCTTTGACTTTAACTTATCTAATGAACAAATGAAAATTATTGATAGTATGAATATTAATGCTAGAACAAGATATGATTCAGATAATTGTGAATGGGATAGGTTATAACATATAGGTCAATTTAAAACTTAGATTATGCAATATTGATAAAAGATCGAAAGAGGAAAAGATAATGATTGATTGTTTAAAAAAAGAAGAATGTACAGGATGTAAGATGTGTGCAGATATATGTCCAAAGGGAGCTATTTCGTTCGAAACCGATGAGCAAGGATTTTGGTATCCAAAAGTAGATGGTAAGTTGTGTATACATTGTGGATTATGCAAAAAAAAATGTCCATCGCTGAAAGATATAAAACTAAATGATAGGCAACCGGAGGTATATTCGGCTTGGAGCAAAAATGATAAAGTCAGAATAAGTAGCACATCAGGGGGAGCTTTTTGGGAAATAGCAGAGAAATTCTTTGATAATGGTGGAGTTGTAGTAGGGAGCAGATATGGTAAAGATTGGAAATCGGCAGAACATATTATTGCCAAAAGCAAAAAAGAACTATTACAAATTAAAGGTTCAAAATATTTTCAATCTGATACAGCAGGAATATATAATAAAGTAAAAAAAGAACTTGATGCGGGGAAAGAGGTTTTATTTTGTGGAACACCATGCCAAGTAGCGGCTATAAAATCTTTTTTAGGTAAAGAATATGAAAATCTATATTGTATGGATTTTATTTGTAGGAGCATAAATTCGCCGAAAGCATTTAAAGCATATATCAATGAATTAGAATTAAGTTACAAATCTAAAGTAGTTGAAGTGCATCTTAAAAATAAAGAAAAAGGATGGCAAAGTTTGGCTTCACAAGTTCGTTTCGAGAATGGAAAGGAGTCCATTAAAGATAAAAATGAAGATTGGTGGGTTAAGGGATTTATTTTTAACGATCTATATACCAGAGAATCTTGCTATAATTGCAGATATAAAGTGTTGCCTAGGGTTAACTCAGACATAACAATAGGAGATTTTTGGGGAATAAAAAATCAAACAGAATCAGATTTGTTTAAAGGTATTTCTGTGGTACTACTTAATACGGATAAAGGTAGCGAACTGTTTAAAGGATGCAAAGACGCTTTTCAGTGCAAAGAGTATATGCTTAAAGATGTAATTCCTGGAAATCCAGCGTTATTAAAAAATCCAGTCAGAACTTCAAAGCAAGACAAATTTTTTAAATTGTTAAACAAACATAATTTTAGCTATAGTGTTAGAGAATGTATAAAAAAATCGCAGATTGATAGAATGAAGGATATTCTTAGAAAGTGTAAACATTTATTCTCACTGGTGGTTAAATCAGATATTGATTGGTTTAAATTTGTACATTATAATTATTTTTGCAAAAAAATAATTAGAACTTCTTCTTCACGTGTGATGCCACATAAAAATGCTATTTTAGAACTGCAGGGAAATGCAAAAATTATTCTTTCAGGCAATAAAGATTTACATATTGGCATTAATAAACTTAAAGGTTCAAAAGCGGAAACGCATGTGAGATTGAATGATGGTGCAGTATGGAAGTGCAATAATGGAGCAGATTTGTTTTATAATACTGTGGTAGAAGTTAAACAGAATGCTGTATTTAATACAGGCTATTTTTCTGCTAATGGTGGAAGTGTAATTATTGCACATAAGAATATAAGTCTGGGTGAAGATGTTATGATTGGGCGAAATGTTATAATATATGATAGTGATTTCCATACGTTATATAGTAAAAAAGGTATGGCATGTAATCCACCACAAGCGGTTAATATTGAGGAACATGTTTGGTTGACATCAAATGTTGTTGTGCAGAAGGGTGTAACAATTGGAAGAGATAGTTTGATAACAGCATATACAACGGTTAATAAAAATGTTCCTGCACATTCAATATATGGTGGAGAGAGTGTTGGAAAGGTGATAAAAGATCAGGTAGCTTGGGGAAGAGAGATGTGCCCATTAAAGTAATAAAATACTTAATTAAGTATTTTTATTGTATAAATAATGAGTTTGTGAGATACCACTATGAACATTATCGTAACCGGTGGAGCCGGATTTATTGGAAGTAACTTTGTATTTCATATGTTGAATACATATCCTGATTATAGAATTATTTGTGTGGACAAGCTCACTTACGCAGGTAACTTATCCACTCTTGAACCAGTTATGGACAACCCTAATTTCCGTTTTTGCAAAATCGACATTTGCGACAGAGATGCAATTTACGGACTTTTCGAGGAAGAACATCCTGACATGGTTGTTAACTTTGCAGCAGAAAGTCATGTAGACCGTTCAATAGAGAACCCGGAAGTGTTCCTTAACACTAATATTCTTGGTACTGCAGTTCTTATGGATGCCTGCAGAAAGTATGGTATTAAGCGTTATCATCAGGTATCTACTGACGAAGTTTACGGCGACCTTCCTCTTGACAGACCAGACTTGTTCTTTACAGAGGAAACACCTATTCACACAAGTAGCCCATACAGTTCATCAAAGGCAGGGGCTGACCTTTTGGTTCTTGCATATCACAGAACTTACGGACTTCCTGTTACAATCAGTAGATGTTCTAATAACTATGGTCCATATCACTTCCCAGAGAAGTTGATTCCGCTTATGATTGCCAATGCATTAAATGACAAGCCACTTCCTGTATATGGCAAGGGCGAAAACATTCGTGACTGGTTATATGTTGAAGATCATTGTCGCGCAATTGACTTGATTATTCACAAGGGAAGAGTTGGCGAAGTTTACAATGTTGGCGGTCACAACGAAATGAAGAACATTGACATTGTTAAGATTATTTGTAAGGAATTAGGCAAGCCTGAAAGCCTTATTACATACGTCGCTGACAGAAAGGGACACGATATGCGTTACGCAATTGATCCTACTAAGATTCACAACGAACTTGGCTGGTTGCCGGAAACTAAGTTTGCTGACGGTATTAAGAAGACTATCAAATGGTATCTTGACAATAAAGAATGGTGGGAAACTATTATTTCGGGAGAATACCAGAATTATTATGAAAAGATGTATGGTAACAGATAGCAATATAGCAATATGTTGCGGTAGAATAGTTATCCATACGAAAGGTTTACTATGGACAAAGCAAATGATATTATTACTAACATTATAAAAGAGGTGCTTACTGCACTTTATCAACCTTTTGGCGCAGCAGTGCTAATGGCTTTTGTTTCTATGTTTGTTTTTCTTTACGCAAGGGAACACGGCTGGAAGAAGGGAAGCCTGATTAAAAAAATTTTTGGAACATGGTTTAGAAATTTTAAGGAAAGCTCTACATTTAGAAGGGCTTTCCTTTTGGTGTTTTATTCTACAATGATTCTTTTTAGAACTATTCTAAATAGAGATATTTGGTTCGACCCTTTAAGCGATGTTATGGGAAAATGGGGGCTTCATAATGCTGATGGTACTTTGTGTACGGAGCCTATTGAGAATTTTATGCTTTTTATGCCTTTTGCGGTGCTTTTGCTTTGGGCGTTTAAGGATGAGATTCTTGGAAGTGATGTAAGACTTGGAAAAGTTCTATGGAAGTCTACCGTGGCAGTTGGAATTTTTTCTTTTGGAATCGAGTTTTCACAGTTACTGTTCCACCTTGGCACGTTCCAAATATCGGATTTGGTGTACAACACGCTGGGCGGAACCGTTGGCGGCGCGGTGTACTATGTGATATATAGGGTTAGGCATAAAGGGGAATAAAGCCGAATAGCTGAAAGAAAACAGAAAATATTAAGTCAATCAGGGCTGGCATTGCGCCAGCCCTGATTCTCTAAAAACTATTATATAAATATTATCTGTGAAATAAGACAAAAAGTTAAGAGATTTTTTATCTCTTACTTCAACTTCACCTTCATTGTCTTACTCCAATTACCTTTTCCATGCTTATTATATCCTCGAACACGTATGTAGTATGTTTTCTTTTTCTTCAACTTTGTAATTGTAGCTGAGTTTTTCAAAGTTGTTTTTATCTTTAGTGTTTTCGTATTTTTCTTAAATCGTTTGTTAGTGGAGTACTGGACATAGTAGCCACTTTTTCCGCGGGCAGTCTGAGCTTTCCATTTTACATAAATAGAAGTTTTTGAATATTTCTTTGCTGACTTGATTTTTACAGTTGCAGGAGCAGGGTTCTTTTTTGTTTTTATTTTAACTGTTTTGCTCCATTTTCCGTAGCCAACATTTGTTTTATATGCCCTGATTTTAAAATAGTACTTTGTGTTATATTTAAGATTTTTGATAGTAGTATTTGTAGTTTCAGGTTTTGTAATGTATTTATATTTAAATGCCGTGTTAAATGTTTTGTCAGTGGAATACATTATTGTGTAACCTGTTGCGGAACTTTGCTTGTTCCAACTTAAATGTGCACTGTTATAAGAAGAAACGGAACCTTTCAGTGTTTCTTTCTTAGGCAAAATCAAAAATGTAGTTGAACATACGCTAACGTATTTAACTTCTGTTGCAGTAAGTTTAACCTTGGCAACACCGGTGTTAATGTTAGATGAATAAGTAATCTTGTAATGATATGCAGGAACTAACTGACCGTCAACGTACAAATTGACAGTAGGTTTGATTTGTTTACCTGTTGCGTAGAAAACGTTATTACTCAATGTAATCGTACCTTTTTTTATTGAAACAAAAGGATTGTTTTCTTTATTGGAAGTAGAAATTACACCGTTGTTAAAATTGATAACTACATTAGCATCTGCAGTTCTATATAATTTGATAAAACGTCTTGCAAGTCTTTGAAGTACTGATTCCTTAGGAAATTCGCATATATCAGGAGTTCCGCAGGAAACAACTGCGTATTGTGGAGCAACTGCGTCAAGGAAGTTGGCACATGATGAAGCGGCAGCACCGTGATGACCTATTTTAAGAACATCAGCCTTAAAATTATAACCTTGTTTAAGAAGTTCATTTTCCATGGTAGATGGAAGGTCGCCGGTTAAGAGAATAGACTTGTTATCGCATGTGACACGCATAACAATGCTGGCTTCATTATAGGTTGAACCTTGTGAACCGTCATAAATCACTTCCACAGTTGCATCGCCCAATTTGAATTTTTCACCTTCCACCGGAATCCTGAAAGGACAATCTTTCTCCTTAACGGTTTTTATAAAACTAAGGTAGTCTTTGCTTGGTTTTGTACATGGTGAGTAAATTACCTGACCGATTTCATATTCCTTGAAAACAGCAGGAAAACCGCCAACATGGTCCCCGTCAGGGTGGGTTGATATAACGTAGTCAATTTTTTTATCCGGAATGTTTAAAGATTTAAGATATGCAAGTACCTTTTCAGATGTTTGTGAAATACCTGAATCAACAAGCATAAAATGTCCGTTACTTTCGATAACAATGGCATCACCCCTGTCAACATAAATGGCATGCATTTTCATTTGACCTGCTTTGGCAGAAACATTAATTGCCAAAATGCTAAACATAAAAAGAGCAAGAAATGCAATAAACTTTGTTCCTAAATTAATTTTGTTTTTCATAATTAAGCCATGTCCTTTCTAAATAATAATATGTACGTTTCAGAATAATCCAAAAAACAATTACCATAAATACAAGTACGCCTTCAAAGAATCTGCCCACAGCCAGGAGCATATTGAAATCTGAACCTATCCAGAAAACAAATGTGACTAAAATCTGTAGAACAAAAGTAACGAACCAAATCATTTTGCACCATTTTCTTTCGTCTCTACAGCAAATGTCCGTGCACATCTTAAGAAGTCCGCTACTGAACATAAAAGTAGTTATAACATTGCTTCCAAGATAAGCCAGTCCCAAAACAAGAGCTGTATTGCATAGAACTATTCCGTTAGTGAAGAATGGAAGTGCCAAAATAACAATGTGCAAAATTAAGGCGAACAATGTCGTAACTGAACCGTATTTGAAACGGTTATTAACTTTAGCTAAGTTTAAGCATGCAATAAATATAAGAAGAAAACCTAAAGCATCACTGAAAATATCTACTGAAATATTTCCAAAATAAACGTGGTCAATAACTTTTGCCGTGCTCTGACCGGTGTTTGTTGATGAATTGGTTGAGCTATTATCATTTGTTGTATTATAATGTGAATTTTCATCAGCTTTTTCTGAACTTGTGTTAATAACTTTGTAATCGCACCAGGCATTATAATTAGATGCAATGTTATAATACTGAAATTCTCCGATTACCGAACCTGAATTGTTATATTTATGCGGATATTTAAATGGAGTTGTAACATTAACGTCCAATGTTATGAGAACGAAACCAATTGCCAGCATAAAAATAAAAAGTTTAAATTTGTTTTTGAACATAAAAGCCTCCATAATATTATGTGCATTTTCTTGGATTATAAAATATAAATTTTAAGTAAATACGATGTTTTTGTGAAATAAAAACGTTTAAGTACATTATATATGAACCACTTATGAAAAACAACTAATTAGGTGTTTGTGATTGTATATTGCCAAATAAAATAGTATAATAAGGGCGAATTATGTTAAAGGGAATAAGCCGTAAAAGGCTTCAAAATAAGCAAAGGAGTAATGATATGAAGAAAATCACATCAAAATTAGTAGCAGTATTAATGATTGTTGTTATGGCGTTTGGTATTTCAGGCACAGCATCAGTTAAGACAGAAGCTAAAGAAAGCAAAGGTTATGTTATTAAAGTTAATTTAGGAACAAACTGTACAACAGTTTACAAAAACGGAAAAGCAATAAAGGCTATGATTTGTTCACCAAGTAATGAAACACCTACGGGAACATTTTATACACCTGTTAAATACAGATGGCATGAGATGATAGGAAATTGTTATGCACAGTATTGTACAAGAATTACAACCGGCATCTTATTCCATTCAGTTTGGTATTACAAGAATGGTGATAAATCAACAATGTCAGTTAGGGCATACAATGTAATGGGACAGAAGGCATCACACGGTTGTGTAAGACTTTTATGTAAAGATTCTAAGTGGATTTATGATCATTGTGCATTAGGAACAAAGGTTGTAATTTTTAGAGGAACAAAGAAGGATGACCCTATTAAGAGACCTTCATTTACACCTATTACAAACGGTAAGTTTACAGATTGGGACCCAACTGATCCTGATCCTAAGAATCCATACAAGAGCAATAAGCCTGTAATTACTGCAAAAGTAAAGACTATTGAGTATGGAACAAAAGTTAAATTGTCTGACTTAATTACAGTAAAAGACAGAGCAGGCAACGTTCTTACGAAAAAAAATGCAAAGATTACTACAGTTGGTAAGATTAAAACATCTAAATTAGGAAAGTATAAGATTAAGTTTAAAGTAAAAGACAGCTTAGGAAACTCAAAGACTAAGACTTTAACATTTAAAGTAGTAGATACAAAGAAACCTGTTATTTCAGGCGCAGTAAAGAATCCTGATGTAGCTTTAAATAGTTCAGTTAATGTTTTGTCTAACGTTACTGCAAAGACAGCAGCAGGCAAGAATATTACTTCGAAAATAAAAGTTACTGTTAAGTATAATAAGAAGAAAGTTAAGATTAAGAATGGTGTGGTTAAGTTTGCAAACAAGGGCAAATATTACATTACATATAAAGTTACGGGCAAAAATAAGAAGACAGTAAAGAAGACTATTAAATATGTTGTAAAAGACCACAAGGTAAGTCTTACAATGAAGAATACAACTGTAAAGGTTAAACAGAACAGCACATTTAATCCTTTGAATTATGTAGCTTCAGTTAAGGATTACAAGGGTAATGCTTTAAATATTAAGAACAGCGTTACAGTTACAGGAAAGGTTGATACAAAGAAACCTGGAACATATACATTAACATATAAGGCACAGTACTCAAATCAGGCATACACTGCAAGAACAGCAACACTTAAAGTTGTAGTAGAAGCTGTTGCACAGCAGCCTACAACAAAGCCTGTTACAACACAGCCTACAACTAAGGTACCGGAAACAACAACTAAGGCACCTGAGACAACAACTAAGGCACCTGAGACAACAACTGTACCGGAAACAACAACATCTAAGTAAATAATAGAAGAAAGAGGGGCAATAAATGTTTTCATATGAGACAACAGTAAGTTACAGCAGAACAGATAGAAATGGAAAAGTTCCAATGCATGAGATATTAAATCTTTTGCAGGATTGCTCCACCTTTCATTCAGAAGATATTGGTCGTGGCGTAAGTTATATGAAAAGAGAGGCCAGGGCGTGGGTACTTGTTGCATACAAAGTTATAGTTAACAGACCTATTATGTTTGGACAGAAAATAACAATAGGCACATCTCCTTCAAAGTTTAGCAGCATGTTTGCTTCAAGACAGTATTTCATAAAAGATGAAAATGGGGATTATCTTGTTCAGGCAGACAGCCTCTGGGTTCTTATTGATATTCAGACACGAAAACCTTTAAGAATTACTGAAGAGGATTCAAGTGTTTATAAACCGGAACCAATATTTGATAATATAAAGGCGTCAAGAAAGATTAGGTTTAGTAGTGAAAGAACAAAATTAGAGTCGTTTAAGGTTTTAAAAACTTACATAGACAGCAATGGTCATATGAACAATGCTAATTATTTAAGGGCGGCTGAAGAATTTTTACCAACAAATTTTCCTTGCCATGAGGTAGATATTGTGTATAATAAAGAAGCTATGGAAGGTGAAATTATTACACCATATCTTTATAGCGAAGAAAATGGAATAGGTATTAGCTTCGAAAATCAAAGTGGAGAGACACTTACAAGAATAATGCTTATGTAATGATAAAAGAGGTTATGGCGTTAAAGTCTGACCTCTTTTTTATAAAAGTGCTAATATCAGGTAAACTATAAAAAATAGAACGGAGAGACAAAAAATGGAATTAGGAAGAACACAAAAATTAGAAATAGTAAGAATGGTAGATTTTGGTGCATATCTTGGCACAGAGGAAGAACAGGTGCTTCTTCCAAAGAAGCAGGTTCCTGAAGGAGCAAATGTTGGTGATGAAGTAAAGGTATTTATTTACAGAGATTCACAGGACAGACTTATAGCAACAGTAAACAAGCCTTTAGTTGAATTAGACGAAACAGCAGTTTTGACAGTTAAGGAAGTTTCAAAGAATGGTGCATTTCTTGACTGGGGCTTAGAAAAAGACTTATTTTTGCCATACAAGGAGCAGACAGTTTCAATTAAGTCAGGGGATAAGGTATTAGTAGGAGTATATTTGGACAAAAGTAACAGATTATGTGCAACAATGAAGGCGTATAAGTTCTTAAAATGTACCTCAACATATGAACCTGATGATGTTGTAACAGGAACAGTTTATAACTACAATCCTGAGTACGGTGTTTTTGTTGCTGTAGATAATAAGTATCACGGACTTGTGCAGAAGAAAGAGCTTACAACAAGATTAGAAATCGGTCAGCAGATTCAGGCAAGAGTAAAAAGTGTAAGACCTGATGGCAAATTAGACCTTTCACTTAGAAAGAAAGCATATTTACAAATGGACGAAGATGCCGAAAAAATATATAAATACATTGAGAATAACGGTGGTCAGTTAGGATATACAGATAAGGCTAAACCTGAGGTAATTAGAGAAGATTTTCAGATGAGCAAAAGTGAATTTAAAAGAGCTATCGGCAGATTGCTCAAAGAACACCGTATAATCATTGGCGAAAGTAACATATTTTTAAATAAATAATAGGGGCTGTATGCAATATTAACAAAGATTTTTTTGTTATTTTGTTTATTTACAATATAGCATTTTTAGTGTCAGTGATTTAGAATACAATCAGACGCGAGATAGAGAAACTATTTCAATACTAGGAGGAATTTTTAAAATGGCAAGTTTATCATTAAGAAATATCTGCAAGGTATATCCAAACGGATTCTGTGCAGTAAAAGATTTTAACCTTGAAATCAAGGATAAAGAATTTATCATCTTCGTAGGACCATCTGGTTGTGGTAAATCAACAACACTTAGAATGATCGCAGGTCTTGAAGAAATTTCATCAGGAGAATTATACATCGGAGATAAGTTAGTAAACGATGTTGAACCAAAGGATAGAGATATCGCAATGGTATTCCAGAACTACGCTTTATATCCACATATGACAGTATATGATAATATGGCATTTGGTCTTAAGTTAAGAAAAGTACCTAAGGCTGAACAGGAAAGATTAGTTAAGGATGCAGCTAAGATTCTTGACCTTGAACAGTTACTTGATCGTAAGCCTAAGGCTTTATCAGGTGGTCAGAGACAGAGAGTTGCTATGGGACGTGCTATCGTTCGTAACCCTAAGGTATTCCTTATGGATGAACCTCTTTCAAACTTGGATGCTAAATTAAGAGTACAGATGCGTGTGGAAATCGCTAAGATTCATAAGAGATTAGGCGCAACAATCATCTACGTAACACATGACCAGACAGAAGCTATGACACTTGGTACAAGAATCGTAGTTATGAAGGATGGTGTTGTACAGCAGGTAGATTCACCTAAGAACTTATATGATAAGCCAGTTAACTTATTCGTAGCAGGATTCATGGGTTCACCACAGATGAACTTCATCGATGCAGAAGTTGAACAGGAAGGTGCTGACGTTAAGCTCCACATTGGACAGGCTAGAACATACATTACAGTACCGGCTGAACAGGCTAGAAGGCTTATTGACGGTGGTTATGTTGGTAAGACAGTTGTTATGGGTATCAGACCAGAAGATGTTCATGATGAAGAAAGCTTCATCGAAATGTCACCTGATAGTGCATTTAAGACAACAATCAGAATTTACGAATTACTTGGTGCTGAAGTATACTTATACTTTGACCTTGAAGGATTCGATTGTACAGCAAGAGTTAATGCTCGTACAACAGCTAGACCTGGTGATGAAGTTGTTATGGCAATGGATCTTACAAAACTTCACATCTTTGATAAGGATACAGAAAAAGTTATCACAAACTAATATATATATTTATCAAAAGACTGCCCGATTTGGGCAGTCTTTTTTACTTAATAAGAAATTCCTTTGGAATTTTTATTAGGCTCTTTGCCAAGAGTGGGGGTAAAAAGATTTTTGGCAAAAATTACAAGATAAAAGTACTATTGATTAGCTCTTTTCTCTTGTTTTTTGTCATAAACTAGTTTAAAATATAGTTTGACAGAATGTACGAATTTTTTAGAACAAGGAGTGGCCTATGATATCAAATCAGATTTTACAGAACACAATAGAAGGAATAAAGAGTATTTCAAGGGTAGATTTACATGTGGCAGATACAGACGGAAAGATTATTGCCAGTACTTCCCAGTTAGGAGATGAGTTTGGACATGCTATAATTAGCTTTGTTAATTCTCCGGCAGACAGCCAGTCAGTACAGGAATACCAGTTTTTTAAGGTTTATGATGAAAGCCAGTTAGAACTGATTCTGATAGCTCAGGGAACAAGCGATGACGTATTTATGGTAGGAAAGATGGCTGCCTTCCAGATTCAGAATCTGCTTGTTGCATATAAAGAAAGATTTGATAAAGACAATTTTATCAAAAACTTATTATTAGACAATCTACTCCTTGTTGACATTTATAATAGATCAAAGAAGTTGTACATTGATGTGGATGCAAGAAGATGTGTCTGTATTATTGAAACAAAGAACGAAAAGGACAGTGTTGCTTTAGAAACAGTTAGAACATTGTTCTCAGGTAATAAGAAAGACTTTATTACAGCAGTAGATGAAAAAAGCATTATTCTTGTTAAGGAGTTAGAAGAAAAACAGGGATATGAAGATATTGAAAAGATAGCAAGGACAATTGTGGACATGCTTAACACAGAGGCAATGGTTAAGGCTACTGTAGCATACGGAACTATTGTTAAGGAGATTAAGGAAGTATCACGTTCATACAAGGAAGCAAGAATGGCCCTTGATGTAGGAAAGATTTTCTTTAGCACTAAGAACGTAATTGCTTACAATAATCTTGGAATCGGAAGATTAATTTATCAGTTGCCAATTCCACTTTGCAAGATGTTCATTAGCGAGATTTTTGAAGGAAAGTCACCGGATGAATTTGACGAAGAAACATTAACAACAATTAATAAGTTCTTTGAAAACAGCTTGAATGTATCTGAAACATCAAGACAGTTATATATTCACAGAAATACTTTAGTATACAGACTGGACAAGTTGCAGAAGAGTACAGGACTAGATTTAAGAGTATTTGAGGATGCAATTACATTTAAGATTGCCCTTATGGTTGTTAAGTACATGAAATATATGGAGAACACAGATTTTTAGAAAATAAATAGTTAAAATGTAGCAATATGAAGGCCCACTATGGACCTTCATATTGTGCTAGTGGAGCAAATTCAATTCTGAAATATATTAAAATTTTATTACAAGGATTGTTACGTGCTTTGCCCACCCACAAAAAAACACATTTGTGTTATATATTTCTATTTAGAGCAGAATATTAGGAGGCATATAATGATTAAAATAGAAGGTGTAAGCAAGTCTTATGGCAACGGTGCACCGGCGTTAAGCAATTTAAATCTTGAAATAGAGGAAGGAGAGTTTGTATTTGTTGTTGGAGCCAGTGGTTCAGGAAAGTCAACATTTATCAAACTGCTTCTTAAAGAGTTAAATCCCACAGAGGGAACAATAGTGGTAGATAATGTTAATTTATCAAAGCTTAAATCAAGAGGAACAGCTAAGTATAGAAGAAAGGTTGGAGTTGTTTTTCAGGATTTCAGATTGTTACAGGATAGAGATGTTTACTCAAATATTGCTTTTGCACAGAGAGTAATAGGGGCGTCACCAAGAGAGATTAAAAAGAATGTGGCAAGAGTATTATCTTTGGTGGGACTTTCAGAAAAATATCGTTCCAATCCGTCAGAATTGTCAGGTGGTGAGCAGCAGAGAGTTGCCCTTGCAAGAGCGCTTGTCAATAAACCACAGTATATTTTGGCTGATGAACCTACAGGAAACCTTGACCCTGAAAATTCATGGGAGATTATGAAACTGCTTGAAAAAGTTAATGAGCAGGGAACAACAGTTATTGTTGTTACACATAACATGGAAATAGTTAAGGCTATGAACAAGCGTGTCATAACTATGAAGAAAGGTGTAAAAGTAGAGGACAGCAAAGGGGAGGAACAGACAGATGAATACTAGAACAGCAAACTACTGTTTAAAACAGGGTTTTGTAAACATAAAGAGAAACAAACTGTTTTCCCTTGCATCAATAGGAACTATTGCTGCATGTACATTTTTAATAGGTGTAATTTTTACAATTATTATAAATGTAAACTTTATGGAAAAAAAAGTTGAGCAACAGGTTGGGGTAACAATATTCTTTAACGAAGGGTTAAGCCAGCAGGGAATAGATGATATTGGAAAAACAATTAAGTCAGATTCCCGTGTAAAGAGCTATGAATATACATCGGCAGAACAGGCATGGGAAAGCTTTAAGAAGAATTATTTTAAAGATAATCCTGATTTGGCAGAAGGATTTTCAAAAGAGAATCCATTGGCTAATTCAGCATCTTACACAGTTTATTTAAATAGTATTAATGACCAGAAAGCTTTTGCAACAGCAATGGAAAAGGTTCAGGGTGTAAGACAGGTTAAGTATTCAAACCCAACTAGAGAGTTTCTTACAAACTTTGGCAAAATGTTAGGATATGCGTCTATTGCATTGATTATTATTTTGCTTGGTGTTGGTATTTTCCTTATAAGCAACACGGTTATGATTGGTATTTCAGTAAGAAGACACGAGATTAAAATTATGAAGCTTATTGGAGCAACTAATAGTTTTGTAAGAGCACCATTTATTATAGAAGGTGTGACAATCGGTTTATTAGGTTCAATAATTCCGCTTGTTATAATAAGACTTGTTTATGACAAATTAATTGATCTTATTATGACTAAATTTGGTGTACTTGGCAACAGTATTCCTTTTGCGTCAGTTCATCAGATTTTTTTGGCTCTTGTTCCATTAGGACTTGGAATTGGAGCAGGTATTGGTTTAATAGGATCAATTGTGTCAATGAGAAAGCACTTAAAGGTATAAAGTTAATTGAGTTAACAGGGAAAGAGATAAGGAGAAAGTAATGAGAAAATCTAAAGTATTAAGTTTTGTTCTCGTGGCAGCATTGGCAGTTACTGCCATTCCAATTAATGCATTTGGAACAGTTAGCGATGAGAAGAATAAGCTTTCAGATTTACAGAATCAGAAGCAACAGGCTCAGGATGAAAATAATAAACTACAGAAATCTAAGTCTGATGCGCAGGAGTATATTCAGTCAGTTGATAAGAAGTTAACTAATTTGGCTACAGAGATGTACAAGACTAATCAGAAATTATCAAAAACAGAAGACAAGATATCTAAGACTCAGAAGGAATTGGATAAGGCTCAGGTTAGCATAAATGAGCAGTATGAAGACATGAAGCTTAGAATCAAATATATGTATGAGAATGGTGATACTCAGATGATAGATTTGATTTTTAATTCAAAGAGCATAACTGATTTCTTAAATAAGGCAGAGTACATAACAGAGTTATCACAGTATGACAGAGATATGCTTAATAAGATGAAGAAGACTAAAGAGAAAATAGCTTCTGCAAAGAGTACTCTTGTAACAGAGAAAAAGAATCTTCAGACAATACATGCACAGCAGAAGAGTGACCAGACTAAGCTTACTAATCTTTCAGCATCAAAGCAGCAGGAACTTAAGAATTATGAAGATTTGATAGCACATAATGAGGCTACTTCTGATGAATTGGAAGCAGAAATCAGTGCACAGGAAAAGAGAGTTGCATCTGCTGAAGAACAGAGCAAAAACCAGGCAGCTGCTGAGCAGGCAAGACGTGAAGCGGCAGCAAAGAAACAGCAGGCAGCTAGTTCAAATAGTAGTACAAGCAATACATCATCAAATACAGGAAGCAACACAACAGATACTTCAAACAGTGGAAATTCAGGAAGTAGTGGAACAGTTTCAGGCGGTGGATTTACATGGCCACTTCCGGGACATACAACTATATCTTCAGGATATGGATATAGAGGTTCTGAATTTCATAAGGGTATTGATATTCCGGCATCAGCAGGAACCACTATTGTTGCAGCAGGTTCAGGTACAGTAGAGTGGGCTAATTATAGTACAACAGCAGGCAACTGGATTGGTATTAATCACGGCAATGGTGTATATAGTGTATATATGCATATGTCTGCACTTTTAGTTTCGGCAGGAACAAAGGTAAGCGCAGGACAGAGCATTGGACTTGTAGGAAATACAGGAGCATCACAGGGTAACCATTTACATTTTGCAGTACGTAAGAACGGGGCATATGTTAATCCTTGGGATTATTTAAAATAAACTTGAATTAAGGAGTCATGATGAAAAAGAATAAGAACCGTTTTTTACTTGGATTCTTTTTTGGAATGCTTGCCATGGCAGTTGTGGTAGGTGGTGTTGGAACAGGTTTGTATTTTGCAAACCAGAACACATCCGGAAAAACAATCAGTGAAAAAACATCACAAAAGCTTGATTATATAAATAAACTTATAGATGCTAAGTTCTTAAATAAGGTTAATGAATCTGACTTGGAAGATGGAATTTATAAAGGATTGTTGGAAGGCTTAAATGATCCGTATTCTGTTTATTACACGGCAGAAGAATACCGGAAAATGATGGAACAGACGTCAGGAACTTACAGCGGAATAGGTGCTTTGGTATCTCAGAATGCTGAAACAGGAATAATTACGGTAGTTAAGGCTTTTGCCGATGCACCGGCTGCAAAGGCAGGAGTAAAGAACGGAGATATTATTTATAAAGTAAAGGGCAAAGAAGTAACTGGTGTTGACATTAACAATGTTGTTACTGAAATGAAGGGCGAAAAAGGAACAACAGTTGACATAACTGTTTACAGAGAGTCCGAAAAGAAATACATTGACTTTACAATAACAAGAGATCAGGTTAATGAGCCTACTGTTGAATATAAGATGCTTGATAAGAAGAAAAAGATTGGTTATATACAGATAAGTCAGTTTGAAGAAGTTACTTATGACCAGTTTACGAAAGCATTGGATGACTTGAAGAAGCAGGGAATGAAGGCTGTTATCTTTGATGTTAGAAGCAATCCGGGTGGATTATATGAGACAGTCTGCAAGATGCTTGATGAAATACTTCCTGAAGGAAATTTGGTTTCAACTAAGGATAAATATGGAAATGAGGAAAAGCAGACTTCAGACAGCAAGTGTCTTGACATGCCGATGGTTGTTTTGCAGAATAAGGACAGCGCCAGTGCATCAGAAATTTTTGCAGGTGCAATTCAGGACTTTAATGCAGGAAAAATCGTAGGCACACAGTCATTTGGTAAAGGAATTGTACAGACAATTCTTCCATTAAGCGACGGCTCAGCGGTAAAACTTACAGTTCAGGATTATTATACTCCAAGTGGCAAAAACATTCACGGAAAGGGAATAACTCCTGATGTGGAAGCAGAATTGGAAGAAAATGCAACAAGCGATACACAGCTTGAAAAGGCAAAAGAAACAATTATGGAATTAATGAAATAATGAACAGAAAGACCGTACATATATCTTGAAAACGAAGATATATATATATGGTCTTTTTCTATGCTTTGAATAACTGTATAAAATAAGTAAAAGGGTAAATGAAAAATGTTCCTTTTTATTTTGACAAACAAATGCTTATGAAAAAATTAAATTTGTAAAGTGTCAAAACAGACAAAGTTTTTACGAAAGTTTTGGTTATTTATTTGTCTAAAAATCATATTAATAGGCTGGGTTTTACATTGTTATCGTGACGTTAAAATGCTATAATATGCAATTATAGAGGCTGATGTATTAAAAAAGGGACAAAATTATGAAGAAAAAAACGAAAATTTTAATATCCATTGCAGTAATGCTTTTTATGATATGCGCGGTTAATGTATCTTTTGTTAAAGCAGAAAGCAAGGTAATTAAAGTAGGTTATATTGATTATCCGGGATTTATACAAAAGATGGATGACGGCTCTTATGAAGGCTATGGCGTAGAGTATCTGAATGAGATAGCTAAGTACAATAACTGGACATATGAGTTTGTGGAGAATACATGGGAGCAGACTTTAAAAGATTTAAAGAACGGAAAAATCGACATAATATGTCAGGCTCAGAAAACAGCAGAAAGAGAGAAAGACTATATTTTTTCTAATTATTCTGTTGGAAGCGAGTTTACAATTGTATATGCCAATCTTAAATCTAATATTTATTATAAAGATTTAGAAGGTATGAATAACAAAAAAGTAGGCATGTTAAAAGACAGCTATCAGATGTTAACATGGACCAACTAGGCTAACAAGAATAAAATAAATTATACCCCGGTATATTATAATTCTGAAACAGAAATTGTTCAGGCCTTAAAGGATAACAAAATTGACCTTGCAGCAGTGGGAAGTATATCACTTCACAAAGGAATGAGAGTTGTTGACAGATTTAATCAGGAGCCTTTCTACATTGTGACAGGAAAGATGAATGGAAAATTTATGGCTGAAGTAGATAGGGCATTAGATGAAATTAGAAATGATTCTCCTTATTTTCAGCAACACCTTCAGGATAAATATTATAGTGAAAGTGCATATTCCAATCAGCCCCTTTTGACGAAAGAGGAAAATGAATATATTGAAAGATACAAGGAGATTGTGGTTGGATTAAAAGCTGACAGTATTCCATATAGCTATAAAGAGGCTCATAAGATTACAGGATTATTTAAAGGGGTTCTTGACCTGATGGGCGGAAAGTCCAAATTGTCAATTCGAATAGAATATGTAAGTGATCCGAAAAAGTTTCTGGAAGAGGGGACTAATAGATTTTACATAGGAAATTCATTGGGCTCAGCTGTGTCAACAGTAAAGGGTAAGTATTGGCATTCTAACAATATTTTTAGCGTTGACCAGGTAATTGTAAAACGTAAGAATACTTCAATAAGCCAGGATAAAGTGTCAAGCGTAGCTGTGGTAAAAGATGCATTATATAATAGTCAGACTAAACTGTTATATGTAAACAGTGATGAACAGATTAAGAAATATGACAGCGTAACAGAATGTATGGAAGCTGTCCGTACCGGAAAAGTTGATTTTGCAATTAATGATATTTATTAGATGTAATTATTATATGCAAAGTAAACGTTATGCAGACAGTTTGGCAGCAGTCAGTGAGTATAATGAGTCTTCTGCATATTGTCTGTTAGCTTCAGCTCAGGTTAATGATATATTGAAATCTGTAGTAAACAAGCTGATTAGTTCTATTTCAGATGAAGAAATAGATAATGTTTGTGTTAAATATTCCAGCGGAATAAAATATAATGCTTCGCTTACAGAACGAATAGAAGACAATCTTGCTTTGATAATTCTGGGAATTGCAATTGCAATATTATTGATAGTTCTTGGATATGTTGTTATTTCAAAAAAGACTAATGCATTAATTCAAAGCAAAGAAAATGAAATCCTTCGAAGAAAAGTAGAAATTGATAAGCTTACGGGCTTGTATAATATTGATATTTTCTATGAAAAAGTTGCTGAAAGACTTAGAATAAGCGATGAAGAATTTTATATTATGAACATAAACATTAACAGATTAAAGGTTGTTAATGATATTTATGGCATAGAAGAAGGTGATGAGCTTATTAAGCATGTGGCTGACAGATTAAAGATGTTCAGAGATTCACAGACAGATGGAGACAATATTCTTCTTGCAAGAATGTCAGATGATAACTTTTTTGCACTTTTGACTAAGGAACAGTACGATTTAATTAAGACTTTTGACTTGGTTGATGACTATCATTTGAAAATAAATATAACTGTGCGAACAGGGTTATATTTGGTTGATGATAGAACACTTCCAATTAACATTATGTGTGACAGGGCACAGATGGCAACGGATACTGTAAAAGAAGGAATGAAGAAAGTTGGTATATATAGCAGACAACAGGGAGATCAGTTAATCTTTGAACAGAACATACTGAATGACATAAATGGAGCAATGGAACAGGGGCAGATTGTTATATATATTCAGCCGAAATATGATGTTGTTCATAAAAAGATTGTAGGCGGAGAATCGTTGGTAAGATGGTTACATCCGAAATTTGGAATGATACCACCATTTAAATTTATAACAGTACTTGAAAAGAATAATTACATAACAAGGCTTGATTATTATGTTTGGGAGAAAACGTGTCAGTTATTGCGTTATTTAAAGGATAAAAACGGAAGTGTACTTCCTATTTCTGTTAATGTTTCAAGAGTAAATTTCTATACAACTAATCTGGTATCAAATCTTTTGAAACTGGTTGAAAAATATAATTTGGAACCAAAGGATTTGCAACTTGAAATTACGGAAACAGTATATACTGAGGAAAAGCAGGTAATATATTCAATAATAAGTGAATTGCAGGAAGCAGGCTTTAAGATTTTGATGGATGATTTCGGAAGCGGATATTCATCACTTAATATGTTAAAGGATGCGCCTATAGACGTACTTAAATTGGATATGGCGTTTATGCGAAATTTGGATAATGAAAATGAAAGAAACAACATAATTGTTGAGTCTATTGTAGAATTGTCCAAGAAATTAAATATTTCGGTAGTAGTAGAAGGTGTTGAGTCAGAAAAACAGGTTAACTTCTTAAAATCAATTGGAGCAGAAGTGATTCAGGGATATTATTTCTCAAAGCCAATACCTACGGACGAATATGAAAAGTTAATAGAGGAATAATAAAAGAATAACAAAAGTACAGAACAAACATTCGATTTTGCTCTGTACTTTTGTTCTTTTGAATGATATACTTGACAAGTAACAATACTAAGAAAAGTAGTTGATAAATGATTTGGGTTTGAAAATACTCAAATATTGATTAGAGCTAATTGGGAGAAATCATATGGATCATTTTGAATTAGTTTCAGAATATAAGCCTACCGGGGACCAGCCACAGGCTATTGAAGAGTTAGTTGAAGGCTTTAAGAAAGGAAAACAATTCCAGACTTTGCTTGGTGTAACAGGTTCAGGTAAGACTTTTACAATGGCGAATGTTATTGAACAATTAAATAAACCTACACTTATTATTGCTCATAATAAGACTTTGGCAGCTCAGCTTTACGGTGAGTTTAAGGAGTTTTTCCCTAATAATGCTGTGGAATATTTTGTTTCCTACTACGATTATTATCAGCCGGAGGCTTATGTTCCAAGCACAGACACATATATTGAGAAGGATTCATCAATTAATGATGAAATAGACAAGTTACGTCATTCGGCAACAATGGCTTTAATGGAGCGTAAAGATGTAATTATTATTTCTTCAGTTTCATGTATATATGGTTTGGGAGACCCAATAGATTACAAGAACATGGTTGTGTCTTTAAGACCGAATACCATTAGAGATAGAGATGAGATTATTCATAAGCTTATTGAAATACAGTATGACAGAAATGATATGGACTTTAAACGTGGAACTTTCAGGGTTCGTGGAGAGAATCTGGAAATATTTCCTGCTTCGTATACGGATAGTGCAATTAGAGTTGAATTTTTTGATGATGAAATCGAGAGAATTTCAGAGATTGATGCTTTAACGGGTCAGATTAAGAACGTGCTTGAACACGTAGCAATATTCCCTAATTCTCATTATGTTGTGCCACCTGAAAAGATGGAGCGTGCCATTAAGGATATAGAGAAAGAGTTAGAGGAACAGGTAGCATATTTTAAATCAGAAGACAAATTAATAGAGGCACAGCGTATTGCAGAACGAACTAATTTTGATATGGAAATGCTAAGAGAAACAGGTTTTTGTTCAGGAATAGAGAACTATTCAAGACATATGGCAGGTTTGGAGCCGGGAGCCACACCTCATACATTAATGGAATATTTCGGAGATGATTTCTTAATAATAGTAGATGAGTCTCATATTACGATTCCACAGATTAGAGGAATGTATGCCGGTGACCAGTCGAGAAAGTCTACTTTAGTTGATTATGGGTTCAGACTGCCTTCGGCGAAGGATAACAGACCGCTTAATTTTGAAGAATTTGAAAGCATGATTGACCAGATGATGTTTGTATCTGCAACGCCGAATGTTTATGAACAGGAACATGAATTAGGTCGTGCAGAGCAGATTATAAGACCTACAGGATTGCTTGATCCGGAAGTTGAAGTAAGACCGGTTGAAGGACAGATTGATGACCTTATAACGGAGATTAATAAGGAAGTTGCCAAGAAGAATAAAGTTTTGGTAACAACTTTGACGAAGCGTATGGCTGAGGACTTGACAGATTATATGCGCGATGTGGGAATTAGGGTTAAATACCTTCATTCAGATATAGATACGTTAGAGAGAACTCAGATTATCAGAGATATGCGATTGGATGTTTTTGATGTTTTGGTTGGTATTAACCTTTTAAGAGAAGGTTTGGACATACCGGAAATTGCTTTAGTTGCAATATTGGATGCTGACAAGGAAGGGTTTTTACGTTCAGAAACATCACTTATTCAGACTATTGGACGAGCTGCAAGAAATGCAGAAGGCCACGTAATAATGTATGCTGACAATATTACTGATTCAATGGATAAAGCCTTAACGGAAACTAACAGACGTAGAGAGATTCAGCAGAAATACAATAATGAGCACGGTATTACTCCAACAACTATTAAGAAGGCTGTTCGAGACCTTATTAGCATCTCCAAAGAAGTGGACAGAAAGATTAGCAACGTTGAGAAAGATCCTGAATCAATGGATTATAAGGAACTTAAAAAGCTTATCGAAAAGGTTAAGAAGAAAATGGAAAGAGCTGCAGCAGAACTTGATTTTGAAACGGCTATTGAAATGCGAGATAAGTTGGCGGAATTAAGAAAGTTGCAGGAAGATAACTAAAAATCTATAACGGAATTTATTTGGAAAAGATATAAAATAACCAAATAACAAAGATAGAAAAAGATAGGAAAATAAAATGAAAGACAATAAAAAATATATTCGTATAAAAGGTGCAAATGAGCACAATTTGAAAAATATTGATATTGATATACCAAGAGATGAATTTACGGTAGTAACAGGTTTAAGCGGTTCAGGTAAGTCATCCCTTGCTTTTGACACTATTTATGCAGAAGGACAGAGAAGATATATGGAATCGTTATCTTCCTATGCAAGACAGTTCTTAGGACAGATGGAAAAACCACAGGTTGAAAGTATTGAAGGATTGCCACCTGCTATTTCAATTGATCAGAAATCAACAAACAAGAATCCACGTTCAACAGTTGGAACAGTAACAGAAATATACGATTATATGAGATTGCTTTATGCAAGAGCAGGTATTCCACATTGTCCAAAATGCGGACGTGAAATAAAGAAACAGACAGTTGATGAAATGGTAGATCGTATTCTTATGCTGGAAGAACGTACTAAGTTTCAGATATTGGCACCTGTTGTAAGAGGAAAAAAAGGACGTCACGAAAAAGTATTTGAAAGTGCTAAGAAAAGTGGCTATTTGCGAGTAAGAGTTGATGGCAATATGTATGAACTAACTGAAGAGATTAAGTTAGAAAAAAACATAAAGCACAGTATCGAAATTATTATAGACCGACTTAGCATTCGTGAAGGAATTGAAAAGCGTCTTACAGATTCTGTTGAAAATGCTTTAAAGCTTGGCAACGGACTAATGATAGTAGATGTTATTGGTGGGGAAGAGATGACTTTTAGTCAGAATTTTGCCTGCCCTGACTGTGGAATAAGTATTGACGAAGTACAGCCTAGAAGTTTTTCTTTTAATAATCCTTTTGGGGCTTGTCCTGACTGTTATGGTTTGGGATACAAGATGGAATTTGACGAAGACCTTATTATTCCTGATAAGAGTTTAAGCATTAATCAGGGAGCAATTGTAGTATTGGGGTGGCAGAGTGCAAATGACGGAAAGAGTTTTAGTAATGCGATACTTCAGGCATTGGCTTTAAAATACAATTTTTCTCTTGATACGCCTTTTGAGGATTATCCAAAAGAGATACATGATATTTTGATTTATGGAACAAATGGTGAAAAAGTAGCCGTAAGATACAAGGGGCAAAGAGGTGTTGGAGTTTATGATATTGCTTTTGAAGGATTAATTAAAAATGTAGAAAGACGATATCGTGAAACAAGCGCAGAGTCAACAAAGGCAGAATATGAAACATTTATGAGATTTACGCCATGTGCAACATGCCACGGACAGAGACTTAAAAAGGAATCGTTGGCTGTAACTATTGGAGATAAGAATATTTATGAAATGACAGAAATGTCTGTAAGAGATTTGCGCCAGTATTTGGATGAATTGCAATTGACTGAAACTCAGCTAAAGATAGGAAAAGAGATTTTGAAAGAAATTAAAGGACGTCTTCAATTCTTAGTTGACGTTGGACTTGATTATCTTAGTCTTTCAAGAGCTACGGGAACTTTGTCAGGTGGAGAGGCTCAGCGTATACGTTTGGCAACTCAGATAGGTTCAGGCTTGGTTGGTGTTGCTTATATAATGGATGAGCCAAGTATTGGATTGCATCAGAATGATAATGATAAGCTTCTTGCAACGTTGAAGCATTTAAGAGATTTGGGAAATACTTTGATTGTAGTTGAACATGATGAGGATACAATGCGTGCAGCAGATTATGTGGTTGACATAGGTCCGGGAGCAGGAGAACACGGTGGACAGGTTATTGCTACAGGAACTGCAGAGGATTTAATGAAAAATCCTAATTCAATTACAGGAAAATATTTAAGTGGAGAGATTAAAATACCTGTTCCAAAAACACGTAGAAAACCAAAAGGTTTCTTAAAAGTAGTTGGAGCCAAGGAAAATAACCTAAAGAACATTGATGTAAAGGTGCCAATTGGGGTACTTACATGTGTAACAGGTGTTTCAGGCTCAGGTAAAAGCTCACTTGTTAATGAAATATTATATAAGAGTCTTGCAAGAAAATTAAACAGGGCAAGAACAATTCCCGGAAAATGCAAGAAGATAGAGGGAATGGAGCAGCTTGATAAGGTAATAAATATTGATCAGTCACCAATAGGCAGAACTCCACGTTCAAACCCGGCAACATATACGGGAATGTTCGATATGATAAGGGACCTTTTTGCGGCAACAACCGATGCAAAAGAAAGAGGTTACAAGAAGGGAAGATTTAGTTTTAATGTAAAAGGCGGTCGTTGTGAAGCGTGTTTAGGTGACGGAATTTTAAAAGTTGAAATGCATTTTCTTCCTGATGTATATGTTCCATGTGAGGTTTGTGGCGGAAAGCGTTACAATAGGGAAACACTGGAAGTACGTTACAAAGGTAAGACTATTTATGATGTTCTTGAAATGACAGTGGAAGAAGCATTGGATTTCTTTAAGAATGTGCCTAGAATTCTTAACAAGGTACAGACATTGTATGATGTAGGTCTTGGCTATTTAAAATTAGGACAGCCGTCAACAACATTGTCGGGTGGTGAAGCACAGAGAATTAAGCTTGCAACAGAATTAAGTAAGAGAAGCACAGGAAAAACAATATATGTATTGGATGAACCAACAACAGGTCTTCATTTTGCTGATGTGCATAAATTAGTAGAGATTCTTCACAGATTAACAGATGAAGGTAATACAGTAGTGGTTATTGAGCATAATCTGGACGTAATAAAAGTGGCAGATTATATAATTGATATGGGACCTGACGGTGGTGACCGTGGTGGAACAGTTGTAGTTGCAGGGACACCTGAGCAGGTTGCAGAACATCCAACAAGTTATACCGGCAAGTATGTTAAGCAGATGTTAGAGAGACAATAGTCATTTTTTATAAAAAAACGATTCATAAAAATGTTTAAATAAAAGGGCATTTATGCAATGTTTATAAAGATGAAAAAAGTGCTTGAACCCCCTTTAAAATAAGGGAAAATTGTGCTATATTGAACATACAAACAAAAACGTATTAAATACCTAAAAAAGACTTCTACAAAGAAGTTAACGACCCACTTGTTATTAGATGTCAACCTAATAACAACAGTATCTAAGTTTAGTGGTGAAAGGAGTTTTACCCAGTGATATCTGCTAACATGGCAATCAACGGAAGATTGTTTAAGTAGTGATTATTGGATGAGATGTTACAAAGAATTGGATAGGATAGGAATTATTCAAAACGAAAATTCAATGAAGAATAACATCTTATGGTTAAGGTAGATAGTGAAGTCGAAGCAGGACAAATAGTAAGGAATATACTAGGTATGCAGATATTCGGAATGCGATCGAAACGAATAGTGTACAGAAGAAATTCCCGAGAAGATTCATTTAATAAAAAGTACCTGCGGTTGTTAACAAAATTGTAAAGTTAGGGTATTGAAATAGGGAGCATCTGTCGTACGAGGAAGTAGGGCAGGTGCTCTTACTTCGTTATAAGTACTTGAAATGATATTAAAATTTAGGCACGTGTGAAAGTATATTATGAGTCTGAAAGATGTATAAGTTTAAAAATATTTTTTATATAGAGAGCAGTCAGGTTATAAGTTATGGGAATATAAAAGTTAGTACAGTGTACTTGTTTTAAATAGAAAAATAGGGTAGAATTAAAAATTAGCAGGTAATTAGATTTTATATAGCAATTACCTTTTACAGTAGTATGGTGCAGGCACCATTTTAGGAGGAAATACATTGAAGAAAGAATTAGTAATCGTTCTTGACTTTGGTGGTCAGTATAACCAGTTGGTTGCAAGACGTGTTCGCGAATGTAATGTATATTGTGAAATATATTCTTACAAAACAGACATTGAAAAAATCAAAGCAATGAACCCAAAGGGTATCATCTTAACAGGTGGACCAAATAGTTGTTATGAAGCCGATTCTCCAACATATTCAAAAGAATTATTTGAATTAGGCGTTCCAGTGTTAGGACTTTGCTACGGAGCACAGCTTATGATGCATGTGTTAGGCGGAAAAGTAGAACGTGCAGATGTACGTGAATATGGTAAGACAGAAGTATTAATAGACAAGACTCAGTCAAAGATTTTTGCAGATGTTTCACCAAAAACAGTTTGCTGGATGAGTCATTTTGATTATATATCACAGGTGGCACCGGGATTTGAAATCTCATCACACACAAAGGATTGCCCTTGTGCATCAGCAGAAAACGAAGAAAAGAAACTTTATGCAATACAGTTCCATCCAGAAGTACTTCACACACAGGAAGGAACAAAGATGTTATACAACTTCGTTCGTGGAGTTTGCCAGTGTTCAGGAGACTGGAGAATGGATTCATTTGTAGAAGAATCAATTAAGGCAATCCGTGAAAAAGTTGGCGATGGTAAGGTTTTATGTGCATTGTCAGGTGGTGTAGATTCATCAGTTGCAGCAGTAATGCTTTCAAAAGCCATTGGAAAACAGCTTACATGTGTATTCGTAGACCATGGCTTACTTCGTAAAAACGAAGGTGATGAAGTAGAAGCAGTATTCGGTCCTGACGGCCCATATGACTTAAACTTTATCCGTGTAAACGCACAGGAACGTTACTACAGCAAGTTAGCAGGAGTAAAAGAACCTGAACAGAAGCGTAAAATAATTGGTGAAGAATTTATCAGAGTTTTTGAAGAAGAAGCAAAGAAAATCGGAGCAGTTGACTTCCTTGTACAGGGAACAATTTATCCTGACGTTGTTGAAAGTGGTTTAGGTGGCGAATCAGCAGTAATTAAGTCACATCACAACGTAGGTGGATTACCTGACTGTGTAGATTTTAAGGAAATAATCGAACCACTTCGTGATTTATTTAAGGACGAAGTAAGAAAAGCCGGCTTAGAAATGGGTATACCTGAATATTTAGTATACCGTCAGCCTTTCCCAGGTCCGGGACTTGGAATCCGTATCATCGGTGAAGTAACAGCCGAAAAAGTTAAAATGGTACAGGATGCAGATGCAATTTATCGTGAAGAAATTGCAAATGCCGGATTGGATAAAACAATAGGACAGTATTTTGCAGCACTTACAAATATGCGTAGCGTAGGTGTAATGGGCGACGAAAGAACATACGATTACGCCATTGCACTTCGTGCAGTAAATACTGTAGATTTCATGACAGCAGAAGCTGCAGAAATACCTTACGAAGTATTGACAAAGGTAATGAGCAGAATCATAAACGAGGTGCGCGGGGTCAATAGAGTAATGTACGATTTGACAAGTAAGCCACCTGGAACTATAGAGTTTGAATAAGTGAACGTATGTTCGAACACCCCATAAATAAAGGGAAAACACAGAATATAAGTCTCTTATGAGAACATTTTGAGAACAAAATTAAGAATAAGAAGAGTTATTTTGACTAATAAGTTGAAATAGCTCTTCTTTTTTTGCTTGAAAAGCCGATAAATAAAGGAAATTGGAGCTTTAAGCCGGATAAAAAAACAAATTTGTTTAACGTTGGTTACAAGAGAAAGAAGAAGTTGATTAAAGGAAAAGGTATAGTGCCACTAACTCCTATTTGGAAAGTAAAAGGACTAAAGTAGAACTACGGTCAAACAAGAACAATTTAATCAAAAGAGAGAAAGGAGATTACAAACATGACAGACAAGATGTTTATGGAAGTTCAGGATGTAACAGAGATGCTAAATATTTCAGAAGGAAAGGCATATGAAATCATAAGAATGCTTAATGCTGAACTAAAAGAAAAAGGATATATCGTAGTTCGAGGAAAAGTAAATACAAAGTACTTTTTTAAGAAACTTATTTACAACGAGGAGTAGGAGGAAAAATGTCAGTTTACAAAGATGAAAAAAGAAATAGCTGGTATGTAAAGTTTCGTTACGTTGATTATTACGGAGTAAAGAAACAGACAACTAAACGTGGATTTGCAACAAAGAGAGAAGCAAGTGAATGGGAAACTGCTGAAAAGATGAAAAGAAATTTTAATCTTGATATGACATTTTCAAAATTTTATGAAATCTACGAGGCCGATGTAAGGCATAGGGTTAAGGAGACAACCTGGGAAAATAAGGAAACAATGGTAAAAACAAAAATCATACCATTCTTTGGAGAAAGAAAAATGATAGATATATCTGCAAAGGATGTAAGACATTGGCAGAAAGAAATGATTGAGTTTAGGGATGAAAAAGGAAAGTCATATTCCCAGTCATATCTTGCAACATTACATGCACAGTTAAGCGCAATATTCAACCATGCTGTAAAATTTTATGATTTGAAGAACAATCCTGCAAAGATTGCCGGCAGTATGGGAAGTAAGAGAGGAGGCAATATAATGTTTTGGACACAGGAACAATATAAAGCATTTATTGAATGTGTGATGGACAAGCCATTATCATTTTATGGATTTGAAATGCTTTATTGGTGTGGATTAAGAATTGGAGAATTATTGGCACTAACTCCGGAAGACTTTGACTTTGAAAAGAAGACGGTTTCCATTACTAAAAATTATCAGGTAGTAAGAGGTGAAAAGCTAATATTAACTCCTAAAACTGCAAAAAGTGTAAGAACAATATATATGCCAGAGTTTTTAAATGAAGAAATGGAAGACATGATTAATAGTATGTATGAGCCTGACGGAAAAGAAAGAATATTTCCATTATCAAAAAGATATTTTCAACATGAAATGGAAAGAGGCAGTGAAATGTCAGGAGTACCAAAAATCAGATTGCATGATTTAAGACACAGTCATGTTTCACTTCTTATAAATATGGGATTTTCAGCACTGGAGATTGCAGAACGAATGGGGCATGAAAGTGTAAGAATTACATATCACTATGCGCATTTGTTCCCATCAAAGCAGTTGGAGATGATTAATAAACTAGATGAAATTAAAGGAGAATTAGGAGATGTCTGATAGAAAATTGGATAGCAAAGGAAGATGGCGCAGCAGAGTAGTTGCATTTAGAGTTTCTGATGAAGAAGCAGAGTTATTAAACAGACTTGTAGACATATCAGGACTTACAAAGCAGGATTATTTAATAAAGAAAACAACAGACCATAAAGTAGTTGTAAAGGGTTCCATTCGCGTGTTTGGAGCCCTTAAGGCGCAACTTACATATGTATATGAAGAATTAAAAAGGCTGGATAAAGTTACACCTAAAAATGATGAATTAATGGAATTGATTAAAGTAATTTCAATGATTCTTTTAAAGATAGAAGAAAATGAGAATCTAAAAGAGCAGCAGAGGGTGGAGAACTTTGAAAAGAAAATGGCAGAACAAAAAAGGCTTAAAAACAGCAGTATGGGAAACAGAAAGTTAAAAAGTTTTAGAGACGAAGGAGAGAAAACAAATGAGTAAAATAATAGCAATAGCAAATCAAAAGGGTGGAGTAGGAAAGACTACAACAACATTAAATTTGGGAGTGGGTTTGGCAAGAGAAGGGAAGAAGGTCCTTTTAATAGATGCGGATCCTCAGGGAAGTTTGACAATTAGTGTGGGAATAAATGAACCGGATCAGTTAGATTATACCCTTGCAAATGTGCTTATGGATATAGTAAACGAAGAAGAATTGCCAGAAAATAGAGGAATAGTTAAACACGAAGAAGGAATAGACATATTGCCATCAAATATTGAATTATCAGGAATAGAAGTTTCTTTGGTAAATGTTATGAGTAGAGAATTGTTAATGAGAGAGTTTATAGAAAAGGTAGAAGATGATTACGATTATATTTTAATTGACTGTATGCCTAGTCTTGGAATCATTACAATTAATGCCCTTGCCTGTGCAGATACAGTATTAATACCGGTGCAGGTTTCATATTTACCGGTAAAAGGCTTACAGCAGTTAATAAAGACAATCGCAAGAGTAAAAAGACAGATTAATCCTAAATTGGAGATTGAAGGAATTTTACTTACAATGGTGGACTATAGGACAAATTACGCAAAGGATATTTCAACAGCAATCTATGAAACATATGCATCAGATATTCCAATGTTTAATAGTAAAGTGCCAATGTCTGTAAGAGCAGCGGAAACATCAATTAAAGGTACAAGTATATTTAAACATGATCCTAAAGGAAAGGTAGCACAAAGCTATATGAAAGTTACAGAGGAGGTTTTAGAACATGGCAACAAGAGAGAAAATTAAATTAACAAGTTACAATGAATTACTTGGTGTAAACAACGATATGATTAGTGAAATAGATATAAACAAATTACATCAATTTAAAGATCACCCATTCAGTGTGGTTGATAACGAAAAAATGTTTGAGCTGGCTAAATCAATAGAGAACAATGGAATATTATCACCTTTATTGGTTAGACCTTTGGGCGATGGTGAATATGAAATAATTTCAGGACACAGAAGAAAGAGAGCCTGTGAAATTACAGGAAAGGAAAAAGTTTCAGCAATTATAAAAGATATAAGTCATGAAGAGGCTATACCACTTATGGTTGATGCAAACTTTCAAAGAGAAGATACACTGCCAAGTGAAAAAGCAAAAGCCTATAAAATGAAAATGGAAGCATTAGCACATCAGGGAAAAAGTTCGTATGAAATGTCATCTGCAAAACAGATAGGACAGTTGGCAGGAATTTCAGATAGACAGGTTCAAAGATACATAAGACTTACGGAACTAATACCAGAGTTAAGCAAATTGGTGGATGATAAACAAATAACATTTGTACTAGGTGTAGAGATTTCATTTTTAAAAACGGAATATCAACAATTAGTTTATGAAAATATATGTAATGGTAAAAAGGTAAGTAAAGAAAACGTTCGTATGGTTAGAGAAAACCAGGATAATTTGACTATAAAAGAGGTTACACAATTACTCTTTGCTGACAAGGTAAAGGTACAAAAAAAGATATGCAATGTGACGCTTAAAGAAAACAAGTTGTCTGAATTTTTTGATTCGACTTACACAAAAAAAGAAATGGAGAAAATAATCTATTCATTGCTAAAGGAATGGAAGAAAGGAAAGGATTAGTGTATGGCATTTGAATATTATTATGGAAAACAAGCCGACCAATATAGTTTCATAAAAGTACCTAAATTGTTAGTACATGATAAGGCGTTCATTGGATTATCAGTGGACGCTAAGATGCTATATGGTTTGCTTTTAGACAGAATGAGTTTATCTATGAAAAATGGATGGCTGGATGAAGAAAATAGGGTTTATATTATTTATCAGATAAAAGATATTATGAGCGATATGAATATGGCAAGAGCAACAGCTGTGAAATATCTGCAGGAGCTGGTAGATTTTGGATTGGTTGAAAAAAAGAAAAGAGGTTTGGGGCTTCCAAACATATTATATGTTAAAAGTTTTCTTGTGGAAAAAGAAAGCACAGAACAAGAAAAAACTTTTGGTGGAAGGTATACAAATACACCAGAAATGCCGAAGAATACACAGAAGTTCAAAAATTATACTTCAAGAAGTTCAAAAATTGAAACTCAGGAAGTTCAAAAATTGAACTTCAGGGAGTTCAATAATTATACTTCCGGCAGTTCAGAAAATGAAATTCAAGAGGTTCAAGAATTAGACCCTAATAATACTAATATAAATAATACTAAAAATATTAATACTAATATCTTATCTTATCCGCTAACAGAAGGCGAAGAGCCAGATATGACAGGTGCAGATAATTGGATGCATAAAAAAGGGCTTAGTATAACTATGCCTAAAGCAGATAAGATAGGATGCGATAAGAAAAAATCAGAATATGAACTTTATATGGAGCTAATCAAAGATAATATTGAATATGATGCATTGAAAGAACGTTATCCACTTGATGCAGAACTTATAGATGGAATAGTTGAAATGATGGTAGAGGTTACAGTTAGCACGAACGATTATATTGTCATAGCGAGCAATTCGTTTCCGAAGGAAGTTGTAAAATCAAGATTTCTTAAACTTAATTTTTCACATTTAGAGTATGTTATGAGTTGCTTTAAATCAAATACAACTAAAGTGAAAAATATCAAAAAATATTTGCTGGCATCATTGTTTAATGCACCATCAACAATGAATGGGTATTATACAGCAGAAGTAAATCATGATATGCCACAGTATGCATCTAGGAGGTAAGGCTATGGATAGAGCAAAAAGTTTAGTGAAATACATAATAGCAATTATAATGTTTATATGCAGAGTGACAATTGCGGTACTAGGAAGTTTACTAAAGATATTTTTAGTATTGACTATAGCAGCATTTAAAATTGTGTTTTCTTTAATAAGAGTTGTAGAGTATAATTAAAGACAGTTATTTATAGCTTGGGAGGTTTGCTAAATGATAAAAAAATTAAAAAGAACGCTGATAGTTGTGGGAATGTTTGTATTGATGATGGGAATTGGCACAAATATTCAGGTAAAGGCTGATACTTTGAGACAAGTAAAATCAATAAAAACAAAAACTAATTATAAGTATTATAAAGGCATAGTTAGTGCCAAGGATATGAGAAAAAAGAAAATTAAATACAAATATGGAATTAAAGCTTCATGGAAAAAGGTGAAGAATGCAAATGGATATGAGATATATGTTTACGGTGTTGCATCAAAGAAGTGGAGAAAAATTAAAGATACAAAAAAGACAAGTTATGTATTCACCAATTTATTAGAAAAGGACAAATTTAAATTTAAAGTACGGGCTTATAGGAAAATAAATGGAGAAAGAGTTTACGGTAACTGGTCAAAAAAGAAGACAATAAAAACAAATTCGGCACTTTATAAGATAAATAACAACTTTAAATTGCCGGGAAAATATTATGACAGATATGCAGCAGAACAGGCTTTTGTATTGCAGAATGAATATAGAAAAAGTGCTGGAAAACAAAGTATCGTTTGGTCGGATGTTTTATATGAAATATGTAAAGCAAGGGCAAAGGAACTTGTTAATGATTTCAGTCATAATAAATTTATAAGTACATCGACAGAGTTATTAGAAAAAAAGTATGGACTAAAAGATGGTGGAATACCATATGAGGGAGACGATGGTTATATACATTATCATATGTATGCAAATGCAGAAAATATTGCAATGGGGTATTACACATATAAGTCTGCTATGGAAGGATGGAAAAGTAGTCCGGGACATTATAGAAACATCATAGACGAAGAACATAGAGCAGGTGCCATTGCTTGCTATAAACAAAGTGGAAAAACATATTGGGTAGCAATATTTGGTGGAGTGGATTTAGATAAGGAAATAGGTAATGAGTAAAGAAGGATGTAGCGATGGTTTAATTATATTCTTGGCTGTGGTACAATACCTTTGAATAAAATGAGGGGAAAGGGGAAATAAATGCAAATAAATATAGCTATATGTGATGATGAACAGAAATCTTTAGACACAATCGAGGAAAAATTATATAAAGCATCAGAAAAATTGAATATTAAAATAGAAACTTATATTTATAATGATGGAAATAAAGTCTTAGATTTAATTTACAATGAAAAAGAGGATTTTGACATTTTGTTTTTAGATATTGATATGCCGAATATTTCAGGATTGGAAGTGGCAAGAAAGTTACGTGAAAAAAAAACAGATGTAATATTGATTTTTATTTCAGCACATGAGCAATATGTGTTTGACTCCATAGAATATAATCCATTTAGATATATTAGAAAAAGTAGAATAGATAAAGAACTATTGCTGGCTTTAAGAGCTGCATATTCTAGAATTGCTGAAATGCAGGATTACTATATTGCTGTTAAAACAGAAGAATCGGAGGTTAGGGTTAAGCATTCAGATATTATGTATTTTGAAACAATTGCGAGAAAGGTTGGAATTCATTTAAATAATGGAGAAGTATTGATTGTAAGAAAAACAATAAAGGAATTAAATGAAGAATTAAATGATGAGCATCTAATTAGAATACATAGTGGTTGTGTGGCGAATGTTAAGTATATTGATAAGTTTTCGAATTATGATATTACATTGGATAATGGTGAAAAGCTTATTGTAAGCAGAACCAGAGTAAAAAATGTAAAAGCAACGTTAATGAACTATTGGGGGAATAAAGCATGACAGTATTTTTTTGGATAATAGAATATATTGCAAGTTTTACTGAAATTGCTATGTGTTGCATTTTCTGTGGAACTTTTCTAACAAAAGAAAAATTAGGTGATCGGAAATATTTGGTGTTAGTTGGTTCGGCTGCTAGTGCACTATTAATAATTACATTGAATAAAATAGAAATATTTTCATTTTTTAATTCGATGTTAGTTTTATTAGTGATTTTCTTATTGCAGATATTTATATATAAAACCAAGATATGGTTATGTGTTGTGCTTACACTTGTTTATGCTGTAGTTGTGGCGGCATTTGATTTTGCAATTGCATATTTTACAGCATTTATAATACATACAGATGTCGACTTTTTGTTAAATAATCAAAGTTTTTCCAGAGTCTTGTGTATATTGTTATCAAAATCATTGTTAGTGTTAATTGTGCTTACAATGAGCAAGTTATTAAAGAAGTCAATAATGTTTATGAAAAAATATGTGGCAATTATATTTATTTATTCTGTTCTTCTTTTTGTTTCACTGTATGTTATAGTGGAAGTGAATATGAATAATAGAAATTCAAAAATAGAATTGTTTCTTGTAATTTTTTTTATTACTTCTATATTGATAGAACTTTTAATATTTTATTTTGTTATTAAAACAGGTGAAAGTTACGAACAACAACAAAGAACTAAATTGATTGCAATGAAAAATGATATTCTTCAAAAATCTTTGGATGAAACAGAGCAGGCATTTAAGTTGTGGAGAAGAAGCGTTCACGATTATAAGAATAACATAATAGCATTAAGACAGCTCGTAGAAGATGAAAACATAAAAGAAATAAAAGAATATCTTAATCGTGAAAGTGAATTACTTAATAAAAAAATGTTCTATATTAAAACAGGAAGTGATGTTGTGGATACAATAGTAAATACAAAGCAAAGTTTGGCTGAGGAGAAAGGAATTACTTTTGTAGTAAATGTTTCAATTACTGAGAAGTGCTGTTTAAGTGAAATAGATATAGCAAGTATATTGGGAAATCTTATAGACAATGCGATTGAGGCAAGCGAAGAGGAACAAGAGCCATATATTGATTTAACAATAAGGCAAGAGAAAACATTTATTGTAATTAAAATTATAAATAAATATAGTGGAAATTTTTCAAAAACATTGGAAACAACAAAGAAGAAGCAGGAATTTCATGGAATAGGAATAGGAAGCGTCAAAAGCATTGTTAAAAAGTATGAGGGAGTGTTTTCAATTGATAAAAAAGCCACAGAGGTTGTTGCTAAGGTATTGATTCCAATTAAATAAAGTGATGAAAAAATGTCGGTTAAATACCGACATTTTTTTGTTTGAAAAGATAAAATAAACACAAAAACATACAAAATAAACAACATTTCATTTTGAGAATGTATTTTGTGATAGTATTTAGTTGCGCAGAGAACAGAAACTTCAAAAAGGTTTTACATGTTCAAAGAGAAAGATGAAATATTTCATAAAAAAACTATCAGAGAAAGGGGAAAAGAGCCAATGAATGTTATAGAAATAGTACTTGAAGCTATAGCGGGACTTACGGTTGAAACAACTTCGTGCTTTGTATTTTATGAACCTAAAATACCAAAGGAACTAGTTAAGTTGAAAAAAAAGAAAAGTAGGTAGATATAAATGTTTAGATATTTTGCTGAGAATATTACTTTTGTATTGATAAAAAATAAGGTACTTAATATTGAAAAAAGGGATACATATATGTATGCAATAGAAGTTATTTTATTAAATTCACTTCTTCTGTTAACTTTTTTGGGAGTGAGCATAGTAGGAAAAAATTTACTTCTTTTTGTTGGATTTTTGCTGTTTTTCATCCCAATAAGGACATTTGCAGGTGGGTATCATGCAAAACATAGTGAGGTATGCTTTGGAATGTCGTTGGGTATATATATAGTGGCAATGATTATTTATAATCATTTTCCAAATTTATACAAAAATTTATATGCAGTGGTTTTATTTACGTTAGCAATCATTGTTCTTTTTATTTGGTCACCACTAAAAAATCCTAACCATCCATTGACAGATTGTCAGTATGATAGAAATAGAAGAATTGTATTTACAATTATTATAATTTATACTGTGTTGTTTGTATTTTTTTCAAAAATAAATTGCAAAATAGTATCAGTTGAAGTGATATTCATTATATTAGCTTCTGTTTTCTTGCTGATAGGAAAATTAGAAAGTAGCAAAAGAGCATTTTGAAATAAACGAATAATAGACTATAGATCAAGATAAAAAAATATTATTTAATAAAACTAGCGCATTGAAAATAAAATATGCACTGAATAACAGCAATAGTTTATTAGCTGTTATATTAAAAGATAAAATGATTATGGAAGAGAGGATTTTTAAAATGAAGAAATATTATGTAACAAAGAAAATTGCAACATTCGCATTATGTGCAGCAACATTAGTAACAATTGGCGGTGTAAATACATACGCGGCAGGAAATTATACAGATCAAACATATACATATAACTTCAAAAACAAGCAGGCATATACTGATACAAGGGTAAAGAGAGATACAACATCATCGTATATGAAATGCAAAACTATTACTTCAGGGACTTCTTATACAGCACACGTTGTAGCACAGAAAAGCAAGTCAAGTAACACATATTATGATGTTTCAAAGGGACATTCATATAAATTTGTAAAGGGAACAACATACAAAATGATTAATTATGTTAAGGAATCAGGATATAAGTATGCAGCAATTGCAGGAAATCCTAATTATGGATATTCATTTAAGGCTACCGGAGTTTGGAGTCCAGATAGTATTTAATAATTAGTAAGTATAGTGCATAGTAACATATTTAGTTGCTATGCACTATTTAAAAGGAGGATATTATGAGAAAAATAATATGTTTGATAATTGTAGTAACGTTATTATTCTGTGGGTGTGGTAATGAGAATCAAAAGCAGAGAAATGTAAGTAAAACAGATAGTATAGCTAACGAAAATAATACAAACGATTCTACAGATGTGACAAAAGAACCTTTAGGTTCAGAGTGGGAACCGGAGACTGAGAAAGATTCTAATGTTAGATATCTGGCAAATGTTAAACTAAAAAAATCTATAGGCGATGTGGTTAATATTAAAGAACCAGATATTGATTATGATATTACAGTAAATAAGGTATATACAACAAAAAAAATTGAGGAAGATTTGAATAAGTGGAATGACATTGCGTTAGAGGAAGCGAAAATTCAAGATAAAAAAGTAATAGGAAAAAACAGGATAGTTTATATTGAGTATCAAGTGAAAAATTTAAAGAATGAAACGTTAGAATATGGATCGTCTAATATAAGTGTAATTTGGGAGAAAAATGGTAAATTATATCAAGCATCAGGAGAACTTGGATACAACAGTGATGCTGGCAGGGGAAAGTCTGCCAATATAATAAAAATAAAACCACAGGAGACGAAAAAATTACGCATTGGGTATATATTAAATGCGGAAAGTAAAGAAAAGCCCAATTATCTTGAACTGTCAAATTCAAGCTCTGATGCAGATTTTGTGATAATTCCTATAGAAGATAATAAGTAAGATTGAGGGTAAAAGATGATTAATTATATAAAGATTGAATTGAAAAGAGCTTTCATAAATAAAACCATGCTTTTTGCAATCATAGCAGGGTGCTTAATAGCGATTATTCAAATTTTTGTAGATGTAGTTCCAATATTGCAATATCAGGATCCGACAAATATGGAAAATTTTCCGTTTACTGTATTTGAAAAGTGCCTAAGTCTCATAGAAGGAAGTATGTTTCCTGTATATTATTTTATTTTTATTCCTATTATTGCGGCTGTTCCATATGGAATGGTTATGTATAAGGATAGAAAGCAGGGATATATCAAAAATGTTTTTACAAGGAATAAAAAAAGGAACTACTATATTGCTCAGTATACGACAGCATTTATAAGTGCAGGAGTAATTGTAGTAATCCCACAAATTGTAAATGTATTGATTATAGCATTGTTATTGCCGTCAATTGTTCCATATCCGGGCATAGGTTATGTTGGAATATGGGGAGAAAGTATGTGGAGCAATATATATTATTCAAATCCTTATGTGTATTTAAGTATGTATTGGTTGTTGGATTTTATCTTTTATGGATTGTTGAACACGTTGGCCCTTTCGCTATCATGGTTTGTGAAAAATAAGTTCAGTGTTCTCATGATGCCGTTTATAGCCTTTCAGGCTCTGGAACTGATAATGTCATTTAACAGTAAATTGGAGTGGATGCCAGAATCATTTTTAAGACCGGCACAGCCAATGATATATACTTCCTTAAAAGAAATCGCAACGTTGATGTTCATAATGTTGTTTATTGCCGTTCTTTCGGTTGTATATGGTATAAAAAAGAAAGACAACTATGAATAAGCAGGAGGATAATTTTGATGAAATTCTGTAAAAAAAGTATAGTAATCTGTATATTGGTATGCATAGTATTGGTCGCATATATCGTAAGATTCAATGCTGTAAATACTCAATTTCCAGAAAGTAAATTGAGTGTCATAAAAACTGGAGAGACGGTGGAAAAAGATGGGCTGAAATATACGATGGTATCAGGAGATATTATGTCAGGAAAGGATTATATAGAAAAATATGGTGATGAAGATTCTTTCGAAGCAGGCGACAATGTATTAGTAGTATATTTTGATGTGGAAAATACAACGAATAAAAAGCAGAAGATAGGTACTTCGGATATGGTTGCTAAGTGTGGATTATGGGCAAATGGAGTAGAATATGGTTCATTGTGGTATGTAAATGATGAAGATTTTGATGATACAGTAGAAAAAAATAGGAAAGTGAGAGTTGGCTTAACAGCAAATATTAATAGTGATTTGGAGCAAATGGTGAAAAATGAATGGCGAATTGAAATTAATGGGTGGCCTAATAGAATTGAACTTACAATTCCTATGAATGGAGGAGAAACATGAAGGGAATATTAAAACATGATTTATATTCAGGTATTTATTGCTTGATTACAAAAATACTGACATTTGGATTAATATTTTTTGTGGCAGGTATTATGGCGATTAATCAGGCAAAAATATATGGAATTGAAAATTTGTCTTTGTTGGAAAATCTCACATATGTTTTTTATGGGTGCAAGCCGTTTATAAATTCGGCGGCAGAAGGCGAAGTGTTCACAATGCCAGTTATCTGGATGGTCATACAGTTGTATCTTGCTTATATCATCGGAGGATATCCTTTAAATGATATGAATAAGTATGGAATTAATTTGTTGGTAAGGACAAAAAGTAGAACAAAATGGTGGATGGGTAAAGTAATCTGGGGAGTTTTAATTACAGTAGTTGCTTATGTAATGGGATATTTAGTAATCTTATTATTAACATTGGTAACTGGTGGGGATATTGGAGGAATAAGACCTGAGGCGGCAATATTGTATAATGACGACTTTTCAATTTTCAATAATGAACAAATGTTTTTTATGGTTTTTCTATTTCCAATGATTACTTCGATATCTGTATCGGTCTTGCAAATGACAGTAATGTTTCTATTTAATGAAGTTATCGCCTATGGAATGGTAGGTTTTTTGTGTGTGGCGGGAGCATTTTATGAATCTCCTTTTTTATTGTCAAGTAATTCCATGACAGCGCGTTCGATTAATATGGTATCAAATAATTCCTATGAAATGGTTGTAAGTGGAACTTTTATTTTGATAATTATTTCCATTGTCATAGGAACAATAAAAATTAAGAAAAAAAACATATATGACAATTAGAAGATAGAAAGAGGAATTATTATGAAGATAGAAATCAAAAATGTGTGGAAAAAAATAGGTAAGACAGAAGTATTAAAAGATATTAATTTGGAGTTTAATGGTGGAAAAATATACGGTTTAAAAGGTAAAAATGGTTCTGGAAAAACAATGCTTATGAGAGCTATTTGTGGTTTGATTACTGTTACAAAAGGAGAAATTATAGTTAATGGGAAAAGGCTGGGGAAGGATATATCTTTTCCAAATAGCATTGGTGTTTTGATTGAAAACCCGTCATTTATAGATAATTTTTCGGGATATAGAAATTTAAAGGCATTAGCAGACATTAATCACATAATAGGAGAAGAAGAAATTAAAAATGTCATAAAACTGGTGGGGTTAGATCCAAATAATAAAAAGAAATTTAAAACATATTCTCTTGGAATGAAACAGAGATTAGGTATTGCAGCGGCTATTATGGAAAAACCAGATATTATTTTATTGGATGAGCCGATTAATGCTTTGGATGAAAAAGGAGTAAAAGAAATAAGAGAAATATTGTTAAGTCTGAGAAGTCAAGAACGCATTATTATTGTGGCATGTCATGATAAAGAGGAACTTGAAATCTTATCGGATGAGATTGTTGAAATTTATGAGGGAAATGTAATTTCCAAATAGAAGTGTGAAAATGATAATTAATATTAGCGATATAAATTAAGATATAACGGTTGTTTGTGGTAAAGAAATGTGTCATTTCATAGTTGTAAAACGGTTTTCTTGAAAACTTTCACACGCCTGCTGAAATATAAATTTGATTTTAACAGTATGACTTTTAGGTAAAATAGATAATCAATGTTAAAATATAATTGTCAGTAACCGGGAATGACAAAAAACAAATTAATAGATTAACGCCAAGATGAACTCATTATATGTGAGTTTTAGTCTTGGCGTTTTTTATTTTATCAGGAGGAAAGTAAATGTTAGATAAATTAAAAAGAATTACAGCAACAATATTAGCAATAGCAACAGTGGTAACATCAATTCCTATAATCAATGTTGCAGCAGCAGGCAATGGAGAGAAGAAGCAGGCAGGTATAGTAACTCTTGGAAAACTTGGAACAGTAAATATCGGATCAAAGAGTGAAAGTGGAACATGGGTAAAAACATTAGTGGATGGAAATGATGTGTTTTGCTTAGATTTAGGAAAGGCATGTCATACCGGATACACCTATATTGCATCCAACAGTACAATATCAAGTGATAGTTCTAATAAGAAAAATGCTTTGGAGGCTAAAATAGGATATTGGTATGATCAAACAAAAACGCGTTCAAACAAGGCATGGGTGTATGCACAGTGTCTTATATGGGCTGTTGAAGAAAGAATTACAAGTGAAACCGGATTAAAGGATATCATTAAACAAGTTAAAAACAATACAGGATATTATGCAAATGATAGCCTTTATGCTGATATTTTTGAAGGGACAAGCGTAGTTAAGTGTACAATTACAAAATGGAAATATAGTGGAAAAACTGATAGTGATGAAGTTCAGGAACTAATGGAAATTGTAGGAAATACAAAAGAATACAAGTATACACCTATTAGTAAAAAAGATTACTACCGTCAGAGAATTACATTACAAAAGTGTGATGAAGATGGAAAAGAACTTCCACAGGTCACTTTTAGATTTACAGCAAAGAATATAAAACAGTTATATTCTTATCAGTACAATGGCTGGGGAGATTCTGTTAAGGAAGATGTAGATGATGATGCTAACAAATTTAGTCAGGAAGTAAAAACAGATTCCAAAGGAAAAATCGTATTTCGTTTTACATACGAACTAAATTCTAAGAGTTATTATTATGTAGCAGATGAAGAGTTAAAGGATATGTCATCAAGTGATAAAAAACAAATTAAGGACGAATTAGATGATAAGGGATATGATTATGCATCAGATTTGTCAAAAGCAGGAGCAGAAAAGTTAATAAAGAATGACATCAATGATCAGATGGATGATATCTCAAACAATTACGTAATTGAAGAAATCTCATCAAGTAACAACAACATTCTTACATCGTTTGTTGTTGATGCAGGTTTAAATAAGATTACCAGTCAGTCATCAAACAAGGTTACAGTAACACTTACAAAGTCTGATGCATGGAAGAAGAACAGTGATGGAAAGTGGCCCGAGACTGCAGAAGAGTCATACAGTAATTACAAGCTTGCATACAAGCCTGTTCTTAAGGACAAATACAAGAAAGTAAAAATGACTGTGTGGAAAAAGGATTCTGAAACAGGCAGTACACCACAGGGAGATGCAACATTGGAAGGCGCAGTGTATGGAGTATATTCAGATGTAGCATGCACAAAACTTGTAAAGTTATACAAGACCAATGCCAAGGGTACATTTGAAACAGACTATTACAGATGTGGTGTAAACATGTACTTAAAGGAAATTACACCGCCTGAAGGCTACCTTAAAAATGACAAGGTATACACAATCACAAAGGATGGTCAGCAGTTTACCAACGAATACAATTCGGCAGAAACACAGGTTGATGACGACGTGGTAAAAGGTGACGTATCAATTATTAAGGGAATGGGAAATGGTCTTGCAGGTATTGTTGCACCTGAAAACAAGGCACAGTTTCAGATTTACCTTGCAAGTGCAGGTTCATATGACAAGGCAAAGGCAACAGAAAGAGACATTCTTACAACAGATTTAACAGGTTATGCAAAGTCAAAGAAGATGCCATATGGAACATATGTGGTTCATCAGACTGTTGGAGCTGCAAACACTGAAAAGTGTCCTGACTTTTACGTGAATGTGAAGGAAAACGGAAAGACATACAAGTATCTTTTAAACAATCCGGAATTCAACGCATATCTAAAAATTGTAAAGAAGGATTCAAAAACAAATCAGACAGTTTTAAAGGCTGGAACAACATACCAGATTTATAAGGTAAATGAGGATGGCAGTGAAACTCTTGTTACACAGACATACAGCAATGGAAATGCAATTGAGGTTGTGGACAGATTTGTAACAGATGAAACAGGAGAAATCATTACTTACGAAAAGTTAAAAGCCGGTACATACAAGGTTTATGAAATTGAAGGTCCGGAAGGATACAGGGTAAACAGACAGCCGGTGATGGTTGAGATTAACAGTAACTCATACAAGACAATGGTAGACAAACTTGGTAAGGAATATCTGTATGCAGAATGTGAGTATTATAATGATGTGACTTATGGAAAATTTACAATAAATAAAATTGGTCCTGAATTATGCAAGAAGGAAGATGAAAATGATTCTGCAGATGAAAATACGGATGGTATAGCAAAGACAGATTTAGTAAATAAAAATGGTAGTGAGGGTGAAACAACAGGAAATGATGGCAATAAGTCAAATGACATTGTTGTAAATCTATTTAACTATAAGGACACATTGCTAAATGGTGTTGTATTTGAACTTACTGCAAGAGAAGACATCATGTCACAGGATAATCAGGGAACAGTATTGTTTAAGAAGGATTCAGCTGTTGCAAAAATTACAACAGGTGAAAAGGCAGAGTTTACAAACGATTGTAATGGTATCTGTAATTTTGTGTTAAACGATGACGGAACAATCACACTTAATGTCCCACTTGGAGAATACACTTTAAAGGAAGTAAAGACAAAGTATGGTTATGTTCTTCCAGAACAGTCATTCTGTGACTTAAGTTTTAAGTGGAATAACAAGGATGATGAGTATGTGTTTGACATTTCTGAAAACTCAAAAGATGGAAATATTGATATACACAATGACATGGTAAAGACAGACATTACACTTGAAAAGCAGGATTCAAAAACAAATGAACCTGTTGGAAATGCAAAATTTGGATTTTTTTCAAGGGACAATATTTACGACAAGAATGGAAATGTGATTGTTGCTGCAGGTGAAAAGATTGCAACAGTAACAACAGACAAGGAAGGAAAGGCGAAAATCCCATTTGATGTGCCTGTAATGGATGAAGGTTATGGAAAGACGGAAGGCAACTTAAATTCAGGAGATTATTATTTCCTTGAAGAAAGTGTTAGCGACAGTTATTACATTAACAGGGAAAAACATCAGGTACATCTTGAATACAAGGATCAGGAAACTGCAGTTGTATCAGCAAAGGCAGTGGTTAAGGAAGAACAGACTGAAACTGTAATCAGCAAAAGGATGATTGCATCATCAGTTGAGATTAAGGACTGCCATTTGAAAATCAGTGATGAAAACGGTAACGAAATCGTAAGCTGGATAACAGGTGACATTTCGTCAGTTAAGTTAAATGAAAAGCTTGATGAGATGGGATATGACAACGTTCATGTAGAAAAATGCGACGGTTATGCAGTTAAGATATACGGATTACTTCATGACAGGGAATACACCTTAACTGAAACAAAACCATCAGACGGTTTCGTAACTGCAAGTGATATTATCTTTAAACTTGCGGAAAGTGATGATGCAAATGCCAAGACAAGAGTACTTATAAAAGATGGTGATGCTTTTAATGAAAATATTGACAATCAGGTGGTAATGTATGATGACACAACAAAGATTGAATTTTCAAAGACAGACATTACAAATGGAAAGGAACTTCCGGGATGTCATATGCAGGTAACTGAAAAGGACACAGGAAAGGTAATGGATGAATGGGTTTCATCAAGACAGAGCCATATGATTGAAGGAAAGTATGCCGTTGGTAAGACTTATGTTTTAACAGAAACAAAGCCAAGGGACGGATATGCAACAGCAACAAGTGTCCAGTTCACAGTAGCGGATGATGAAAAGGTCCAGAAGGTAAAAATGATTGATGACACAATCAAGGTTGAATTTAGCAAGATTGCATCAGATACAAAGAAGCAGCTTGGCGGTGCAAAATATAAGGTATATGACAGCAAGGGCAAAAAGGTGTATGAGTTTACTACAGGAAAGAAAGCTGAATTCATTGAAGGCATCCTTAAGGCAGGAGAAACTTATACATTCAAGGAAGTGGATGCACCAGAACATTACAAGGTTGCAAAGGATAGGAAAATCAAAGTTAAGGATACAGGAAAAGTTCAGAAACTTACGGTTACTGATGAAAGAATACCTGTAGTACCTGACACACCACAGACAGGTACCAATGGAAAAACTGCAGGAATGGTGGTTTCACTTATTTCATTATTACTTGCACTTGGATGTTTTGCATGCGTAAGAGCAAAGGATAAGTCAAAATACAATTTCAAACAGGAGAAGGACGATGAAGAAGATAATTAAAATATCTCTGATACTTCTTTTAGTGGGGATGGCTGTGATTTCAGTTGTCCCTTTTTTAAAGGAAAAAAGAGCAGAGAGAAAGTATGAGAATGGATTTAAAAAAATACAGGAGAGCGTGACAGAAAAGAAGTCTAATGTAAATGGTCTTGTAAAGAAAAACAAAGACTGCATAGGTTATGTGGAAATACCGGGAACAACCATAAATTATCCTGTGATGCAGACAAAGGATAAGCCGGACTTTTATTTGAATCATGATTTTAACAGGAATTACAGTTTTTATGGAACGCCTTATTTAAGTGCATACTGTGATGGGGAAAAATCAGACAACCTAATTATTTACGGACATAACATAAACGGAGGAAAAATGTTTGGAGCGCTGGAACAGTATAAGGATAAGGAGTTTTTTAATAAGCACAGGGAGATATATTTTACAACGGATAAAAAGAGAGAGTATGAAGTGTTTGCAGTGATGAGTGTTAACATACATGAGTTTGAATACTGGAAATTTGTAATGGCAAGGGATGCGAAGGAGTATGACGAGTTCGTTGACAAGGTGGAAGAGCATAGTTTGTGGAGACAGGGGAACAAGCCCAAGTATGGGGAGCAGATGCTGATGTTGTCTACTTGTGATAATGGGAAAGGGGATGATTGGAGAATTGTGGTTATTGGGAGAAAAGTGTGTTAAAATTATATAAATAAATTTACGGAGCTATTCATCAATAATGGACATATAAATTATTAAAATTTTAATTTAAGAGGATTATGGTGGAGTAAAAATGAAATTTTTCATATACTGTTTGTGAGGCTAAAGATTATTCTTTGAAAAGTTTTCAATCAAAGTACATTAAGAAGAATAAATTAGCAAAAAAGAATCTTTATTGAATGAGAAGACTAGCTAAGAGCATCTTGAATTAATATATACTATTTTATATACTAATATTAGTATGTGATTGAACAAATTTATTGTGTATGCAAGTTAAGATGAAGTTGAGTAATAATTCAAATATAAATGATTTAGATTTAAAAATATGAAGGAGATATATTAATAGAAAATGTAATCTTTACATTTCTTATGGTTTAAAATAAATCTTTGCATAGAAATGTATATATAAACATAGGAGGTTTTATGGAAAATTATAACGAAGCGATAAATCAAATATATAATGAAAAGAACAATCAAGTAATAATAGGGTTAACGGGTAGAACAGGGGCTGGTTGTAGCACAGTTGCTAAGATATTGAAAAAGCAATTTGATGATTTAGAATTGGAATTTTATGATGAAACTGAAGAAACGTTAAAGGAAAAGAAAGAATTCGAAATAATTAAAGAATATATAGCAAAGGATGAGCGTTGGGTCCCGTTTGAGGTAATTGAAGTAAGTTGTGTAATACTATCGTATGTGTTTGAATTTCATGAAGACAATAAAAAGGGATTAGATAGATTTATTGAGTATATGAAGTTTCTTCAAAGCGATAAAAATACCACTGTTTTCAAAATAGACAATTTTGGTGCATTAGAACAAGAGATACAAGGATTAAGATATATATTTGAAAAAGTAGAAAAAAATCCGCTTTATTCTGTGAAAGCATGGGATAAATATTCTGTAGAAGAAATTGAAACATATTATCAACTATATATAAAAAATATGGTAGAGTATAAAAACAGAATAAAAAAGATACTCTTAAAATATTCATGTTATGAGGAAAAGAAAAATAAATTGCAAGATTCTGCACCAGTTAAATATCATTTATATACATATTTGCTCCAGAAGATTGCAAATAATATAAGAGCTAGTGGAGAGCCTTATAATGATAAATTAAATCAGAAAAAGATATTGGATTTTGCAAAGCGTATACAAATGATGATTGAATTAATAAAAAATTATAAAAGAGATAAAAAGATAAGAATTTGTATTGATGCAATTAGAAACGCTAATGAATCGAACTATTTAAAAGATAGTTATAGATCTTATTATCTTATGGCGATTAGCGTAGATGAAAACATGCGACAAAAAAGGTTGGGAGGTTTAAATCAAGAAGAACAAAACAGTTTGAATTATGTAGAGTATGAATCAAAACTTAACAACGGGGAGATTTTTTATCATCAAAATATTGCAAACTGTTTTGAAATGGCAGATATACATTTAGTAAATCTAGATGAAAAAAATAATAGAAGATTGAGATTAACGAGACAATTGGTTAGATATATTACCTTAATGATTCATCCTGGGTTAGTTTTACCAAGTGATATAGAAAGATGTATGCAACTTGCATATAATGTAAAGTATAATTCAGGTTGTTTGTCGAGACAAGTTGGTGCGATTGTGACTGGACCAGATTATGCAATTAAATCTGTAGGATGGAATGACGTTCCCAATAAACAATTAGAATGCATTTATAGAGATGTCGATGGTTATTGTAAGGGAAATCAACAAGAATGTTTTAGTGAGTTTGAATATGAAAACGCAGAGTTTAAAAAAGTTGTAGAATATATAGACAATAAATTGGAAAAGGTAAATTTGCATGGAAGAAAATTTGCTTATTGCTTCAAAGATATTTACAATGGTATAAAAAATGAAAAAAATCAAGTGTTTACAAGGGCTTTGCATGCGGAAGAGAATGCCTTTTTACAGATATCAAAATATGGTGGTCAGGGCATTAATGGAGGATATTTGTTTTGCACAGCAAGCCCATGTGAGTTGTGTTCCAAAAAAGCTTTTCAACTTGGAATAAAAAGAATTTATTATATTGATCCATATCCAGGAATAGCACAGAAGCATATTTTGAGTTTTGGGAAGAAAAATAATAATCCAGAAATTTATTTGTTTAACGGAGCAATTGGAGAGGCATATGTAAGATTATACAGACCAATGATAGCTCAAAAAGATGAATTAGAACTAATAAGTGGAATAAATTGTAAGGATGAAATTAAAAACGCAATAAATTCTGTTGAAAAACAACCATTAACAAAGGATTTGCTATATCATATAAACGACGTAACTTTAGAATTTATAAGTAGGGAGGATATTCAGAGTACTAGGAATGTTGACATAGAAGTAGCTAATGGAGAATATGAATATCTAGATAGGGTATTAACTTGGACAGGAAGTTCGTATGATAAGTCAGAGCTAATTGATGATGAGGAGGGATATTCTCTTATAGATTCAAAAGATGTGGTGTCACCTTATCGTTATAGAATTGAATTTAATAGAACTATATCAGCAAGTGAGCATATAGTATATAAGGTTAAATCCTATGTAAAAGATGAATCACATCTCATGCATACATATTTTGCACAAATGATAAAAAATCCAACAAAAAAACTTGTTTTAAAGGTTATTATTCCAAAAAGGGATGGAGAAGGTCCGTTACTAGAAGGTGTTAGGTATGTACGGTATGCAGATTTAAAAATGGAATGTGAGTTTCCAGATGATATGAATGAGATTCAAGTAGAGGAATGTGAAGAAAATAAAATTTACAAATTAGAAATTGAAAATCCGAACTTATTTTATACATATAGTCTAGAATGGGATTTCATAAAAATTTGATAAAGTCAAGTATTGATTAAAAAAAATATTTGTCTATACTAAAATTAATAGGAGGATGAATATTATGGATGGAGATTGAGTGCGTAACATTTAATTGTGAAAAGTGAAAGTATAAAAATTTAGAAATTTATACTTCTGATTTTACATATAAAATTGTGATGATAGTAAAAGATACAAAAATAGACTTTCAGTAGTATGATGATTACTGAAAGTCTATTTTTGTACGTGTTTAGATGGTTTAAAAATCTTATAGGGTATATAAATTAATTTACTTATCATCCTAACTGTAATTTTCCATAAAATTTAACACTTCTACTTTTAGGTAATTCCCCATCTCTATGATATTATATATCTATCAGAAGCCTAGGACTGATACATAAAAATTTAATAAGCAAATTAAGAAACGCCAAGAATGAACTTAGTGAGTTAAGTTCATCCATTGGCGTTTTTATTTTTGCAAAATTTATATTAGCAGGAGGAAGACAAAATGATGAATTACGAAGAATTCAAACAGAAAGTTCAGAATGAATTTAAAAATTATCTTGGAGAGGAATACAAAGACGCAGAAGTATTTATTAGAGAAGTAACAAAGGTGAATATGCAGGTAGATCAGATGTCATTGTTAAATCTTCATAGATTTTTTCTAAAAGTTGTTTTTCATTTTCATTTTGACTATCTTCTATCATCATAGAAATACCTTCTATTGGTGAAATACCAGCTTTTAAAATCATAGACATTTGTTTACAAAAGCTAGATAATTCTAAATTTGTAAGTACTTCATTCTTTTTATTCATAAATATCATCCCCTCTAATATGTATATTTTACTATATATTTACTACCATCACCGATATATTTTTTTACATCTTTACTTTTATTATTCGCTCCTAAAGTTGGGTCTAATAAAGACCAGTCTTTGCCATCAAATTCAATAATATTGTCTATCCAACCAGTTTCATCTACATAACAACTAATCCAGGCATGATATACTTCACCAACATAACCTACTTCGAGTTTTGTAGGAATTCCTTGAGATCTAAGCATCGCACAAGTTAAAGAGGCATAGTCGAAACAAATACCTGTTTTATCATTTAATGTTTGATCAGGATCAGGGACATAACCATATTGTACATTATTTGCTTTTTCTTTATCATATTTTATATTTTTAATAATGTAATTATAAACATTTGAAACAACATCTAAAGATGAATAGCATTTTTTAGCGAGTTGTTGTGCTTTTTTGACACAAAGAGAATCTTTATTAAATGAAATATAATAATTAGAATAAAGAAATGGTAGATACTCGTTTTCTAAAGAGACATCTATTTGTTGTGTAAAACAAGTTGCATAGAGATTTTTAGTCAGATCAACGGATTCTAAAACAGTTATTTTATAAGTACCATTTCCTCCTGGTAAAGGATATGTAACAAATTGATTTAAATACGTAACAGGATATGTATAATTATTTTGATCAGGAGAGGTTACTTGTATTTTAACTTTTTCATTATGTCCACTATAATTAACCATAATATATCCTGAAGATGTATGTGACGCATCAACACTTACGTTATTTTTTTGATAAGTAACTTGATAGTCGGTAGAAGGTAAATATAATTGTGGAGATGAATCACGTAATTTTTTTGATTCCTTTTTTGAATCATTGTTTGAACAGCCGATAATACAAAAAAGACATGTAATTGTAGAAATAAAAAAAATAAATAATTTTTTTATTTTCATAAAATGCCCCCTTTGCTTATTCATCATTTATTATATCATATTCAAAGGAAGTTTGTCATAAATAGAAAGCTGATGTACAATAATAAAGAAATGAGGTGATCATCATCGCAAATTCAGGTAAAAGATGTTTATGTAGATGTATAAAGTCAATGAACATCATTATTGGAAAAGAAGAAAATACTTTATTTGAAAAAGGAGCAATCTATGATTGTGTTATTAAAGGAGAAATAAATGAACAACTTTATTATAAAGTATATGGTGATGAGTTCACTTTATCTTGTACAGAAAAAGAATTCCATCAAAATTTTTTGATTATCAAACATAAAAAGACGAATGAAGGAAAGTAGAAATTTTGAATTTTATAAGAAGTATGATAAAATAAATTGCATAAAAAGGAGTAAAGAATATGGAACGTGTATATTATATTGATCATGTAAGTAATGATGATATTAATGCTTTATCTTTAAAGTTAAATAGTATGCAAGAAGTGTCACATATTAAAATAAATAAGGATTCTATTTCGTTTAATTGTGCACGACCAGATAATATACAAAACTATTTAGATGAATCAAAGATGGATTATGTACTTCAAGAAATGGTCAATCGAAAGAAAAGAGAGTATGTTTCTAATCAAGCAAAAGTAGAAAAAATCTTCATGTTTACGAATTTGGAAAGTGAAGAAGATGCACACGAAATACAAAACATTCTTTCTAAATATAGTGTTTATGAAAATGTTCAATTAGATTTTCAAAACAAACTTTTAACATTAACAACTTCAGCAAAAGCATTACCTCGTATTTCACGTATTGTTGAAAATGTTAATCCTGAAATACAAGTAGAACAATGGAAAAAGCCCTTTAAATCACAAGATTTATTTAATGAAAAATATGTACAAAAGTATGCAAGAATTGCTTTATTATGTGTAGGTATTGCACTTGGATTGGTTACTTTTGGAGATACTTCATTTTTAACTTATGTAGGATGGATGATAGCTTTACTTATTTGTAATGAAAAAGTACTTGTTGAAGCTAAAAGAGATTTACAGTTAAAAAATTATTTATCAGAAAATAATATCTTTTTATTAGCTTGTTTTATGGGATGGATCTATGGAGCATTTATTGAAGCGTTGGTTGTTTCTATCATGTATCAAGCTGGTAAACAATTGATTATGCAAGTAACACAATGGTCTATGGAAAAAATCGATGATTTAGTAGCACATCAAAACTTAGGAAGAAGATTGCGTAAAGGAAAAGAAGAAATGATTCCTTTAGGTGACTTTGATATTGGAGATGTTATCGTTGTCAATGAGGGTGAAACCATTCCTTTAGGTGGTAAAATTATTAAGGGAAATGCTAAATTGGATGTTTATGCCATTGATGGTAGTGATGTATGTATTAAATCAAAAATTGGAAATGAAGTTTATAGTGGAACTGTTGTTACAGAAGGATATTTACATGTAAAAACAACAGCTTTATATGAAGATTCAGCAATGTCTAAAGTTTTAGATATTGCGATGAATGCACCAATGTCTTCATCACATACAGAAAAAATTATTTTTAAAGTTTCTGATGTTTATTCTAAAGCTTTAATTATTGTTGGTTTAGTATGCTGTGTTGTTTTACCATTAATAAATTTAACAGATAATTTAAAATATATGTATTTAGGAATTATTATGTTGACTGTTTCTGGAAGTTTTGCCTATGTTCAAGGAGCATCCTTTACTTTACTTGCGGGAATAGCTAAAGCATTCTCTAAAAAAATTGCGATTAAAGAAAATAGCGGGTTGGATGATTTAAATACATGTACAACAATTATCTATGATCGTTTTGATGGTATTGAAACAACAGAAGAAGAAATGGATCTTTTTGAAAAAATCAAAGGATTACATAAATCATTGATTATTTTTAATGACGGACCGGTTGATTTAGAAAATGATGAATATACAATTTATAACAATTATAGTGTTGAACAAAAATTAAAAGTTATGGATAAAACACTTGTTGCTGGACCTGTTGCTTATATTGGAGATTGTGATAAAGATATTGCTTTACTTCAAAAGGCTTCTGTTGCCATTTCTCGTGGTGGTGTGCATAATGAAAAAGTACAACGTAATAGTGATATTATGTTGACGGATTCTAATTTTGATACAATTATTGATTTATTAAAAATAGCTAGAAAACAAAAGAGTATTAATATTGGAAATACTTTTATTGGGATTGTGATTAGCTTGCTTGTTGTATTATTAGCAGTTATTTCATTTATTTCTTGGTGGGTAGCTTGTTTAATTTATATTTTAGAATCAATACTTGTTTTATTGAATTCACAAAATATTGTAAGAATGTAAAATGCAAAGATTTCTTTGCATTTTTTTAGGAGAAAAAAATGAAAGTAAAAAAAGAAATGTTATTAATGGATTATCTATTATTATCTTATAATCGCAAAAATGCTAAAAACTTATTAAAATATAAACAAGTTTATGTAAATAACCAACAAATTAGTCAGTTTGATTATTTATTACATGAAAATGACCAAGTAGAAATCAAAAAAGAAAATACATCTTCATTAGAGATTTTATATGAAGATCAAGAATTTGTTGTAATCAATAAACCTTCTGGTTTATTAAGCATGTCAGATGGTAAAGAAAAAGAAAAAACAGCTTATCATTATGTAAGTGAATATTTAAAAAAACAAGACAGAAAACAAAAAGTATTTATTGTTCATCGTTTAGATCGAGAAACATCTGGTGTTTTAATGTTTTGTAAAAATGAAAAAATAAGAGATTTATTACAAAAAGATTGGAATAAAATCGTTTATTTAAGAGGCTATATGGCTTTAGTAGAAGGTAAAGGCTTAAAAAATGGAACATTAAAAAACTATTTGGCAGAAAGTAAAAGTCAACAAGTTTATGTTACAAGTAAAGAAAAAGGGAAACTTGCGATTACGCATTATAAAGCTATTAAAGAAATGAAAAACCAAACCCTTTTAGAAATACAATTAGATACAGGTAGAAAAAATCAAATCAGAGTTCAATTATCAAATATTCATCATCCAATTGTTGGCGATAAAAAATATGGAGCAACAACGAATCCACTGAGAAGGCTTGGATTACATGCACATGCATTTGGTTTTATTCATCCTGTTACTAAAAAGAAATATGAATTTAAGGTGGATTGTCCAAAAGGATTTTATGGTAAAAAATAAGAGGTGAAGAAAATGGAATCTATGATTGAGTTTGTACATCAAAGGATAAAAAAACATAAATATCAAAACGGGATTGATTTTACGATGGGAAATGGTCATGATACACTGTTTTTAAGTGATTATTGTCATCATGTTTATAGTTATGATATTCAATCATTAGCGTTAAATAATACAAAAGAATTAGTAAAGAGAAAAAAGAATATTACTTTATTTTTAAAAAGTCATGAATATTTTGATGAAGATGTTCGAGATTTTGAGGTTGGAATTTTTAATCTAGGTTATTTACCAGGTGGCAATCATGAATGTGTAACACAGTATGAAATAACCTTAAAAACAATAAAAAAAGCTTTGGAACATTTAGTCAAAGGTGGATGTTTGTATGTGGTTGTTTATATTGGACATGATCAAGGGAAAGAAAGTACAAATTTGGATGCATATTTTCGTACTTTAGATCATAAACTATATAATGTAGCAAAGTTTGAGATGATGAATAAAAACAATTCGCCATATGTTGTTATTATTGAAAAAAGGTAAATCAAATCAGTAAAAACGTGCTATAATAAATATATAGAAAAGGGGAGATTATTATGGCAAAAAAAGTGAATATTGAAATTACAAATCCTGTAGGTCTTTATGCTTCTCCAGCTACTGAATTAGTGGATGCGGTTAAACTTTATAAAAGTCATGTGACGCTCAATTATAATGAAAAATCAGTAAATATGAAGTCTTTAATGGGTGTTTTGTCTCTTGGAATTCCTCATAAGGCAAAAATTGAAATTGTTGTAGAAGGTGAAGATGAAGGTACAGCAATGGATATGATTGTTGAAAAAATCAAATCACTTGAAATTGGAACGATCCAATAATAAAAATACGCAAAAGCGTATTTTTATTTTATCTTTTTAATATCCATATCTTTAGGTAAAACAAGACTTAGAATAATTGAAACAACAAAAACAACAGCAACGCAATTTCCAGCAAAAACATCTTGAATGATTTGTGGAAAAATATGCCCAATATCAGCTTCTGTTCCTGAAGTAAATCTAATTCCAACAGTTAATGATAAAGCAACAATTGTTACATTTCTTTGATTAAATCCAGCTTTAGAAATCATTTCAATTCCAATTGTAAGAATAAGTGCTAAACATCATAATTGTACAACCACCTAAAACAGATGCAGGCAATGATGAAAAGAAATTACCAATAGAAACCAGCTAAGATCATACAAATAGCTCCTGTAGCAATCGTAAAACGATTGACGAATTTTGTCATATTGATTGAACCAACATTTTGACTAAAAGAAGTAATCGATAGAACTACAAAAACCATCATAAGCTAAAGAACCAGAAATTTCTTCTTCTGTAACTTCACGGTTTAATCCTGAGTTTACAAGGGTTGAGTATCACCAATCGTTTCAGCAGCTGAAACTAAGAAAATAACGACGACAGCGATAATCGCGCCAAGATCAAACTTTATTTTAAAAGGAAGTAGATGAGGTAAAGTAATCAATCCACCATTAAAAATAATAGATAAATCTACTTTTCCCATAAAAATAGCAAGAATATAGCCAACAATTAAACCAAATAAAACAGATAATTGTTTCCAATATGATTTTGCGAAAATATTAAATAATAAACAAGCTGCTAAAGTGATAATTCCTAAAAGTAAATTTTTAGCAGAACCAAAACTTTCACTGTAACCTCCACCAAAAGAACGTGTTCCAACAGAAAAAAGTGAAAAACCAATGGACGTAACAACAGATGCAGCAACGATTGGTGTAATAATTTTTTTCCAATAACGTGCAAGTAGTCCTAAGCAACCTTCAATTAGTCCACCTATTAAAACTGCACCCATGAATCATAAGTAGCACCTACATAGGTTAAGATAGCTACAAAAGTAAAGCTGACACCCATAACAATAGGTAAACGTGAACCGATTTTCCAAATAGGATATAATTGAATCAAAGTTGCAATTCCTGCAATAAACATTGCATTTTGTAATAAAAATGCAATTTCTGTTTGTTTTAAACCAGATGCAAGACCAATTAAAGTAATTGGTGAAAGGTTAGCAACAAACATTGCTAAGATATGCTGCAATCCAAAAGGAATTGCTTTTAAAATTGGAACTTTACCATCTAATTTGTAAAGATTTTCCATACTTGTGTTGTTTTCTTTTATAATTTCCCCCTTATTAATAAAAGGTAGTGAATTCTAATATGTCTTTATAAGAAAAATGATAATTTTCAAAAAAAGAGAACGTTTTTTTTAGAAATTTGAAGGAGATAAAAAAGTGTGGTATAGTGTAAAAGAAATAAAGAGTGAAGGGGAATGAAGTTTATGGAAAACTTTATAAAGTTAATGTTGGCATTTGGTATTGGACTTTTATTAGTTTTACTTGCAATGCCTAAAGTCATCCCATTTCTACATAAAATGAAATTTGGACAAGTAGAAAGAGAAGAGGGATTAGAATCACATAAGAAAAAAGGTGGAACACCTACAATGGGTGGTGTTGTTTTTGTTTTAGCGGCAGTGATTGCGGCGTTTGTTGTAAATT
>ENA-ORTN01000265-ORTN01000265.1-human-gut-metagenome-genome-assembly--contig:-NODE-265-length-59159-cov-20.862192_pt1 | contig 59159 bp, 43 predicted proteins | sample MGYA00242070_ERZ509189 | MGnify/ENA primary metagenome ERZ509189 (study PRJEB26280, sample SAMEA2338821) | human gut metagenome | biome: human gut; feature: human-associated habitat; material: faeces...
CTTTCTATAAGAGAGGCTTATGCTTTTATAGATAATATAAAATTAGATTCAAAAAATATAATAGGAAGTATGGAAAATGGAAAATAATAAAAATAATTCAAATTTAGTTATCTATCAAAAATATTTAGAATTTATATCTAAGGAAGAAGAAGAATTCAATTTACAAATAAGTCCGAAATCTTTTAATATATTTAATGTAATAAATCATATTGAAGTATAGATATATCAATAAAGAGACAGTTATTTTTGATTAAAAATAGCTGTCTTTTTATTTGTATAAACGCATAAATCTTTGTTTATAATCCTACTGAAAGTATAAAATAAATACATATTAAAAGGTGGTATTATATGAATAATGTAGTTTTAGTAGGCAGATTAACTAAAGATCCAGAGTTAAGATATGTAGGTGAAAAGAATAATGCACTAACTAATTTCTCCTTAGCTGTAGATAGAGGATATAAAAACTCACAAGGTGAAAGTAAGGTTGATTTTATTAATATAGAAATTTGGGGAAGGCAAGCTGAAATTTTTTGTACCTATATGGCAAAGGGCAAAATGGTAGGTATAGAAGGTAAAATAATAGCTGATAGGTATAAAAATGAAAATGGAGAAAATAGATATATAACGAGAGTTAGAGCTAATTCATTTAGATTTTTAGATTCTAGAAACAAAAATATTGATATTGCGACAGTACAAGAGCCTGAAGCAAGGTATCATGATTCAAAATCTTTATTTGATCAAGTCAATGAAGAAAGAGAATTATCTATTGAAAAATTACCTTTTTAGAGAGGGAAAATATATATTAACGAATTTTAAATAAAACGAATTAAATAAAAATGTATAATTATATAAAAGTTAATAAAATTAAGTTGGAAAGTAATATTACTTAATAAAGTAAATAAAAATAAACTATTGATGCATCGGTAGTTTATTTTTTTATGCACAAAACAAAAACAATAGTATATAATATAATTAATAAATGAAAAAAGTTCGTATATGGGGGAATTATGATGAAGAAGAAAAATACATTAACAGGTAAAATTTTATTAGGTTTATTTTTAGGATTTATATTTGGATTATTTTTAAAACAGATGCCATCAAACTATATAAAAGATACTGTTATTTTAGGTGGAGTTTTAAAAGTACTAGGTAATGGATTTACAGCTGCTATAAAAATGATGGTAGTTCCATTAGTGTTTGTTTCGTTAATTTGTGGAACTGCATCGATGGGTGATGTAAAAAAGCTAGGAAGAATTGGTGGAAAAACAATGTTGTTTTATTTATCAACAACGGCAATTGCAATAATTACAGCATTATTTTTAGGAATAGTATTTAAGCCAGGTGTAGGTTTAGATATGAGCAATATGATGTCAGGGGAAGTTACAATTGGAGAATCAAAATCATTAGTAGATATAATATTAAATATAATACCTACTAATCCAATACAATCTTTAGCGAATGGTGAAATGTTACAAGTAATATTCTTTGCACTATTAACAGGAGTTGCTTTAAATATAGTTGGAAAGAAGGCAGAACCGATAAAAGTTATATTTGAAAGTGCAAATGAAGTATGTATGAAAATGGTAAATTTAATAATGTTATTTGCTCCATATGGTGTATTTGCATTAGTGGCTAATACATTTGCTACAGTTGGAAGTGAAGCGATAATAGCACTTCTAAAGTATATATTAATAGTATTATTAGGAATGATTATACATATAACTATAGTTTATGGTGGATTATTTAAAATATTTACTAAACTAAGCATTAAGCCTTTTTTACGTAAATTCGCACAAGTTGCTGCAGTAACATTCTCAACAGCTTCTAGTAATGCATCAGTTCCAGTTAGTTTAGAAATAATGGAAGAGTTAGGAGTAGGAAAAACTACAAGATCATTTACAATTCCAATGGGAGCTACTATCAATATGGACGGAACAGCTATAATGCAAGGTGTTGCAGCATTATTTATAGCTCAGATATATGGTATAGAACTTGGAGTAAACTCTATGATAACAATAGTTCTTACTGCTACATTAGCATCTATCGGAACTGCAGGAGTTCCAGGTGTAGGTATGATAATGTTATCTATGGTGCTTACATCTGTAGGACTTCCTCTAGAAGGAATTGGTTTAATTATGGGTGTTGAAAGAATTATAGATATGTTTAGAACAACTGTAAATGTAATGGGAGATAATATAGTTACATTAATAATTGCAAATAGTGAAAAAGACTTAAATTTAGATGAATATAACAAAAATAAAATAAAAGAAGAAGCTTAATAAAATGGAAGGTATATGCTTTTTATATACCTTCCATTTTATTTGTAAAAAATAACGAATTATATTTATTTTGGAATAAGTGAAGATTTTAGTATTAATATACCGAACAAGCATATATATTTAGAAGAAGGGTTATGCTTGGGAGGATATAGTATGAAAAACAAAGTTAATATTAAAGAAATTTTAACACTAGCAGGCACATATATTTCAGTATGTATAGGATCGGGATTTGCTACAGGGCAAGAAATCATGCAATTTTTTTCAGCTCATGGAATGATAAGTATACTATCTAATACTATATGTATGGGTATAATGGCTTATTGTGGTGCAAGTTTACTTGAAATAGGAAATCAGAAAAACTTGAAGTCTAGTAATGATATATTTGAATATTTATGCGGAAAGCATATAGGATATCTATTTAAAAGATTTATGCCAATATTTTTCTTTTGTAGCTTTGTAATTATGTTGTCTGGAGCTGGAGCATCTATAAATCAATACTACGGAATAAGTAAAAATCTTGGATCATTGATTTTAGCTATAATAACATTATGCTCAGTTCTTCTAGGAATAAATAAAGTAATAAGCATATTAGGAAATATAGGACCAATAATAGCAGTAATATCCATAGGAGTTGGAATTGTGACTATATCTAGAAATATAGACTCATTTTGTATGGCTAATGAAATAATAGGAACGTTAAATTTAAAGAAAGCAGTAGATAATTGGTGGATGACAGCAATTATCTATAGTGGGTTAAATTTAGTAATTGCTACACCATTTTTGGTAGGGGTTGGAGCAACTGCAACTAATAAAATAAATTGTATATGGGGAGGAATTTTAGGCGGAATAGTATTTATGATTGCAGCTATGACTTTAAATATGGGGATAATGTCTGATATACAAAATACATATATAACAGAAATACCTACATTATATATGGCTAAAAATATAGGGCCTATAGTAGGAATAATATTCTCTTTTATGCTTATTGCAGGAATATATACAACTGCAGTTCCTTTACTTTGGAGTGTATGTGATAGTTTTTCACAAGAAAAAACAACTAAGTTCACACTTATTGCTTTATTTTGTACGGTTATAGGATTTATAGGATCAAGGTTACCATTTTCAATGCTTGTTAATATAATATACCCTATGTCAGGATTATTTGGAGTAATTATAATTGTTTCAATTTTTATTAGAAATATAATAAACTCTGTACAGGGAGTTATAAAAGTATTTTATGCAAGTAGATAATATGAGTAAATCTATTTAATATATATTTTAGAAAAGTAGATGGGTATACTATAAAATATAATCTAACTATGTTAATATATTTAGAGAATTTAAGTTAAGGAGATTACATATGAAAAAACAACTAGAGATAGATTATGCATTTGGATATGTCTACGATAAAAGTAAATTAATAGTGATGTACCCAGCTGGAACTAACGTAATAGATTTAGATGATTATGAAATGGAAGTTGAGGTAGCTTTTTTAGAAGATGGTATAGATGCAGCATTTGAAGAAAATGATGTGAAGGAAGCAAATGAAACAATAAAACCTTTAGAAACTTTTTTAATGAAGCCAAGCAAAGTAATACCATTTGTAACTAGTATAAAAAATGCAGAAACTAAGGAAGAACTACATAAGCTATTAGCTGAATTTGATGAAGAATATGAAGTAAAAGAAAATTATATAAAAAAAGGATATGAAATAAAAGATATATATCATGTATTTGAAAATGTAGTAAGTTATATACCTAAAGAAAACTTAGAAAATTTAAATATACTAAAAATAGAAAATGATAAGTTTGATATGGATAAATTTATAAGTACTGTAAGTGAAAATTTAGATGAGGCTATAAATAAAAATTTAATAGCTATAGATATGAAGCAAAGTGAACTTACACCTAGATTGTATATAAAAGCAGATGGAAAAACTAATACTAAATTTGTTGTGTTTGGTACAGATATAAATAGCTATTCACAAGGTATATTATGTGCAAATAATGAAATTATAAAAGATTTAGATATAGATATGGGAGATGTTGAAATATCTAATACAAGAGATATAGGATATATAATAAATGAAGAAAATGGATATCTTACATTTAAAATCGCAAACTATAATAGTCAAACATCAAATAATAATCAAATAGCTCAAATAGTAGATTACAGTGGTATATTTAAGCCTATGATGATAGACTTTATAAAGCAATTTGTAAGATAAACAAAGCAGATGAACAGATGATAATTATCATCTGTTTAATTTTTACTATTAGTAAATAATCTGATGTTCTAGTTATCTTACTAAGAATATTGAAATTACTATATAAAAATTATAACTATCAAAAGATAGTTTGTTGGACTCTAGCACTTTCAATAATTATAATTAACTAGCATAACGAGTTATACTATAAATAAATATAAGTTATAAATAACAATAGTATATAAATCTAAAGTATGTTGCAACAAAAAAGAGCCCTAAGGCTCTTTTTTATCTATTACCTTGAATTAATAAAAGATAAGCAGCACCGGCTAATAATAAATTATCACCATCAACTCTACCAACTAAAGCATTTTCTTTAATTACAAAACCATTTTCTAAAACTTTTCCAATAGGACTATTGTTTATAGAATGATTATGAACTATGCCATTGTCATCAACTCTACCCACTATATTATTATTGTTATCATAAACAAAATTATTGTCATCAACCCTTCCTATAGGACAGTAATGATAGATATGATTATGAACTATGTTATCAGAATCTACTCTTGCAACAGCATTAATGTTGTATGGAGAATTAATTATTTTATCCATATAGCACCAACCTTTATATTAATAATATTTGTACATTAAAGTTTATGATAAGTAGTTTAGAAAATATAACCGAAATATTTATGTATATTGTAAGAAAATATAATACATGAATATTTATTATGTAAGCAGGTTAAATTATTTAGGAAGAATTAGTACATACTATAAAAATTTTATCAACTAGAAATTATACAAAATATAAATTATTTAATATGATAAAACATAATAGCTCTAAAAATAAAGTTTAATTTTATTTAATAATTACTTTATAAAAGAATTATTATAGATGGAGGTTAATACATGAAATTAAAAAAAATAGTATCACTAGCAACATCAGTAGTATTATCTACATCACTATTAGTAGGGTGTTCAGGCAAAAATAAAGGTAATGGTGGAAATGTAAGCAATGAAAAAGGTACATTAAAAATAGGAATGATAACCGATGTAGCAGGTGTAAATGATCAAAGCTTTAATCAAAGTGCGTGGGAAGGTCTTCAAAAATCTAAAGAAGAATTGGGAGTAGAAGTTACATATTTAGAATCAAAACAAGATTCAGACTATGCAGCTAATATAGAAACATTTGTAGATGAAGGTGTAGATTTAATATTAGGTGTTGGTGCGAAGTTAGCTCCAGCTATAGAAGAAGGAGCAGGATTATACCCAGATCAAAAGTTTGTTATTGTAGATGAAGAGTTACCAAGTGATATAAAAAATGTAAAGTCTATATTATTTAACTCACAAGAAGCTGCATATTTAGTTGGATTAATAGCTGGTAAAATGACGGAAACCAATAATGTAGGGTTTATAGGTGGAATGGATATACCTGTTATAGATACTTTCAAATATGGGTATATGGCTGGAGTAAAAAAAGCTAATTCAAATGTACAAATACAAGATCAATTTGCAAATTCATTTACAGACCAGGCAAAAGGAAAAGCAATAGCGAATCAAATGTATGGTCAAGGTGCAGATATAATATTTATTGCAGGTGGAGATGTTGGAACAGGTGCAATAGAGGCGGCTAAAGAAAAAAATAAATATGCAATAGGTGTTGATAGAGACCAGAGTGATTTAGCACCAAAGAATGTTTTAACATCAGCTATAAAAAGAGTAGATGTTGGTGTTTATGAAACTGTTAAAGATTTACTTGATGGAAAATTTGAAGGTGGAACAGTTACTGTGTATGGATTAGATCAAGATGCTGTTGGTATAGCTCCTACTACTAAAAACTTAGTCCCACAAGATATATTAGACTATGTAAATCAAGAAATTGAAAAGTTGAAAAAAGGTGACATAAAAGTACCTAAAGATAAAAAAGAATATGATGCTATGATGAAATAGTGCATAAAAAGATATCTCTAATTTATAGAGATATCTTTTTATAATGAAATCCAAGTACATTTATAAAAATGATCATATAAAAGGTCTTTATCTAAAATATATTTAAATAAAGACCTTTTATATGAATATTTTATATTATTGAACTTGATACATACCATGACTAGCCATGTAATTATAAATTTTTTCTCCATGCTCTTGTTCTTCTTTTTGTATATGATTCAATACTTGTCTTACATTTTTATCTCTAAATTCAAATATAGCTGTATTATATGTAGAAGATATAAATTTTTCAGTAGATAGTGAATCATTGCAAAGCATCTTATCATGTTCGTTATAAGTGTTAGTTCCAAAATTTATATGAGATTGATTTATAAATTGTTGATTTACTAACTGTTGATTAGAATTATTTTGTTGGCCTCCTGGTTGTTGATTTATATTTGGAACTATTCCATTTAGCAATTGATTGATAGAGTCTAGATGTTGTTGTTCTTTTTGAGCAAGTTGAGAAAATAAGTTTTTTAGTTCTGGACAATGTGCTTTATTTGAATACTCATTGTACTTATCAACGCATAGTTGCTCATGTGATTTTTCATCTTCTAATAAAATTCTTTCTTTTGTACTTAAATATATATGGTATTTTTTCTGTTTTCATACTATCCACCTCGCTGTTTTATCTGATTTGATGATATATTAAAGAGAAAATTTTATCAAATATGCAAAAAGGCTTCTGCCCAAAACAGGGCAAAAGCCTTAAAAATTTGCGATTTTTAGGTTTAGTTGCAAGCCAAGGGGGACTATTTCATCTGTTGCAAAATCGGTTGCCCGAAAAGTACCAAGTCCCGAAACCCGCATAAATACTGGGTTTTTCGGCACATCTAAACCAAGGGGAACTACTCCCACTCGATGGTTGCCGGCGGCTTGGAGGTGCAGTCGAGCACCACACGGTTGATCTGACGGCATTCATTGGTGATGCGCGTCGAAATCGTGGCAAGCACATCGTACGGAATGCGAGACCAGTCTGCGGTCATGGCGTCTTCGGAGGAAACCGGACGCAACACGATTGGCGAACCATACGTGCGCTCGTCGCCCTGCACACCCACGGAATGCACATCGGCAAGGAGCACGACCGGGCACTGCCAGATATCGCGGTCAAGACCAGCCTTGGAAAGCTCCTCGCGAGCGATGGCGTCGGCCTCGCGAAGCAGATCCAGACGCTTCTTGGTGATTTCGCCGATGATGCGGATGCCGAGACCCGGGCCAGGGAACGGCTGACGCCAGACGATTTCGTCCGGCAATCCAAGCTCGGTACCGATGGCACGAACCTCATCCTTGAACAAGGTACGCAGTGGCTCGACGAGCTGGAACTTGATGTCGTCCGGCAGGCCACCCACATTGTGGTGCGACTTGATGTTGGCTGCGCCGTCGCCACCGCCGGATTCCACAACATCCGGGTAGAGGGTGCCCTGAACGAGGAACTTGACTTCCTTGCCGGAAGCACCCGCCTCTTCGATGACCTGGCGCTGAGCCTTCTCGAACGTGCGAATGAACTTTTCGCCGATGATCTTGCGCTTCTTCTCCGGCTCGCTCACACCCTTCAGAGCGGTGAGGAAGTCTTCGGAGGCGTCCACGGCAATGAGCTTGATGCCGGTCGCCCCGACGAAATCATGCTTGACCTGCTCGGCCTCGCCCTTGCGCAGCAGACCGTGGTCCACGAACACGCAGGTGAGCTGATCGCCGATGGCCTTGTGCACGAGAGCCGCCGCGACTGCGGAATCAACGCCGCCGGACAGGCCGCAAATCACCTGTGCGTCGCCGACCTTCTCGCGGATCTTCGCGACCTGATCCTCGATGATGCTGGAGGCATCCCAGTTGTTGCCGAGCCCCGCGCACTTGTGCAGGAAGGTCTCGATGAGCTGCTGGCCCATCGGGGTGTGCTTGACTTCAGGATGCCACTGCACGCCGTACAGTTTGCGGGATTCGTCCTGCATGGCGGCAACGGGCGCGCCCTCGGTATGCGCCAGCACTTCAAAGCCCTCCGGCGCGGTCTTGACGGCCACGCCATGGCTCATCCACGTGTTCTGATCGGCGGGGGAGCCGTCGAGCAGACCTTCCGACTTGTCGATGAAGGTCTCGGTCTTGCCATATTCGCCAAGGGCGGCCTTGTCGACATTCGCGCCCAAGGCATAGGCCATGGCCTGGAAGCCGTAGCAGATGCCCAGTACGGGAACGCCGGCCTCGAACAGTTTCTTGTCCACACGCGGCGCGCCCGGTTCGAACACCGAAGCCGGACCACCGGAAAGGATGATGGCCTGCGGATCCTTGGCCAGCATCTCGTCGACCGGCATGGAATGCGGCACAAGCTCCGAATAAACATTGGCTTCACGCACGCGACGTGCGATCAGCTGGGCGTACTGGGCTCCGAAATCAACAACGAGCACAGGACCTGCAGCCATAACACTCTCCCTTTTGATATGAGGTATGAAGAAGCAACAATACTAACTGTTCTATTGTGGCGACGCGAGCAGACATTGGAAACGCTGTGAACAGAAAGTGAACAAACCTCACAATTGCTTACTACGCATGGTTCAACACGCCGCATGCAAGTATTGCAAAACGAACGTGAAAAAGGTGTGAGGATGGCTTGATATCGTTGATATTGAGCCGTTTATCAATCTTTTTGATAGCATGTGAAGTATTCACAAATCTCCCGATAAAAGCTCTCATTTTCTAACAGAAACGACACACTTGCGCACACAGTCGCAAAAAAACAGCAAAAAGTCGCACCTCGCTCGTAATATGCTCAAGTGATTGGGAATGAATCGTTCCGCGGAACCGCAAGGTTTTGCGAGATTCAGGACCGAATGAAAATAAACAATCGCACAACACAGTGCAGGAGTACAGGAGTACACATGACGAGTCCTGTTATTGGCACCCCTTGGAAGAAGCTGAACGCTCCGGTTTCCGAGGAAGCTATCGAAGGCGTGGATAAGTACTGGCGTGCAGCCAACTACCTCTCCATCGGCCAGATCTATCTGCGTAGCAACCCGCTGATGAAGGAGCCTTTCACCCGCGAAGACGTCAAGCACCGTCTGGTCGGTCACTGGGGCACCACCCCGGGCCTGAACTTCCTCATCGGCCACATCAACCGTCTCATCGCTGATCACCAGCAGAACACTGTGATCATCATGGGCCCGGGCCACGGCGGCCCGGCTGGTACCGCTCAGTCCTACCTGGACGGCACCTACACTGAGACCTTCCCGAAGATCACCAAGGACGAAGCTGGTCTGCAGAAGTTCTTCCGCCAGTTCTCCTACCCGGGCGGCATTCCGTCCCACTACGCTCCGGAGACTCCGGGCTCCATCCACGAAGGTGGCGAGCTGGGTTACGCCCTGTCTCACGCCTACGGTGCTGTGATGAACAACCCGAGCCTGTTCGTTCCGGCCATCGTCGGCGACGGCGAAGCTGAGACCGGCCCGCTGGCCACCGGCTGGCAGTCCAACAAGCTCGTCAACCCGCGCACCGATGGTATCGTGCTGCCGATCCTGCACCTCAACGGCTACAAGATCGCCAACCCGACCATCCTGTCCCGCATCTCCGACGAAGAGCTCCACGAGTTCTTCCACGGCATGGGCTATGAGCCGTACGAGTTCGTCGCTGGCTTCGACAACGAGGATCACCTGTCGATCCACCGTCGTTTCGCCGAGCTGTTCGAGACCGTCTTCGACGAGATCTGCGACATCAAGGCCGCAGCCCAGACCGACGACATGACTCGTCCGTTCTACCCGATGATCATCTTCCGCACCCCGAAGGGCTGGACCTGCCCGAAGTTCATCGACGGCAAGAAGACCGAAGGCTCCTGGCGTTCCCACCAGGTCCCGCTGGCTTCCGCCCGCGATACCGAGGCTCACTTCGAAGTCCTCAAGAACTGGCTCGAGTCCTACAAGCCGGAAGAACTGTTCGACGAGAACGGTGCCGTGAAGCCGGAAGTCACCGCCTTCATGCCGACCGGCGAACTGCGCATCGGTGCCAACCCGAATGCCAACGGTGGTGTGATCCGCGAAGAGCTGAACCTGCCGGCCCTCGAAGACTACGAGGTCAAGGAAGTCGCCGAGTACGGCCACGGCTGGGGCCAGCTCGAAGCCACCCGTCGTCTGGGCGTCTACACTCGCGACATCATCAAGAACAACCCGGACTCCTTCCGCATCTTCGGACCGGACGAGACCGCTTCCAACCGTCTGCAGGCCGCTTACGACGTCACCAACAAGCAGTGGGACGCCGGCTACCTGTCTTCCCAGGTTGACGAGCACATGGCTGTCACCGGCCAGGTCACTGAGCAGCTCTCCGAGCACCAGATGGAAGGCTTCCTCGAGGCCTACCTGCTCACCGGTCGTCACGGCATCTGGAGCTCCTACGAGTCCTTCGTGCACGTGATCGACTCCATGCTGAACCAGCACGCCAAGTGGCTCGAGGCTACCGTCCGCGAGATCCCGTGGCGCAAGCCGATCTCCTCCATGAACCTGCTCGTCTCCTCCCACGTGTGGCGTCAGGATCACAACGGCTTCTCCCACCAGGATCCGGGTGTCACCTCCGTCCTGCTGAACAAGTGCTTCAACAACGATCACGTGATCGGCATCTACTTCCCGGTGGATTCCAACATGCTGCTCGCTGTGGCTGAGAAGTGCTACAAGTCCACCAACATGATCAACGCGATCATTGCTGGTAAGCAGCCGGCCGCTACCTGGCTGACCCTGGACGAAGCTCGCGCTGAGCTCGAGAAGGGCGCTGCCGAGTGGGAGTGGGCTTCCACCGCCAAGTCCAACGACGAAGCCCAGATCGTGCTCGCCTCCGCTGGCGACGTTCCGGCTCAGGAGATCATGGCTGCTGCCGACAAGCTCAACGAGCTCGGCATCAAGTTCAAGGTCGTCAACGTTGTGGATCTGGTCAAGCTGCAGTCCACCAAGGAGAACGATCAGGCTATCTCCGACGCTGACTTCGCTGACCTGTTCACCGAAGACAAGCCGGTCCTGTTCGCTTACCACTCCTACGCACGCGACGTGCGTGGTCTGATCTACGATCGCCCGAACCACGACAACTTCAACGTCCATGGCTACGAGGAGCAGGGCTCCACCACCACCCCGTACGACATGGTTCGCGTGAACAACATCGACCGCTACGAGCTCGTTGCCGAAGCTCTGCGCATGATCGATGCTGACAAGTACGCCGACAAGATCAACGAGCTCGAAGCCTTCCGTCAGGAAGCCTTCCAGTTCGCAGTCGACAACGGCTACGATCACCCGGATTACACCGATTGGGTCTACTCCGGCGTCAACACCACCAAGCAGGGTGCTGTCTCCGCTACCGCCGCAACCGCTGGCGATAACGAGTGAGTCTAGCCTCTATAGGCTGATCGCTTGAAGAAAACCCCAGAGGATTCGTCCTCTGGGGTTTTCTGTTTACTCTTCACCGTCTGTTCGCAACACCGTTTCATGAGATGCGTGTCTGTTACCGTTCACGCATTACAATGGCACATGGTGCGAAACAGCGCAGTCACACACCTTAAAAACAACGAATAGGAGCAGACATCGTGAGTCTAACCAGCGTCACCATTATCAGCCCTGAAGCAGCAAACGGCCGCAACGTCGTGGCCCTTGGCGTCACCAAGGCATTCGCAGCTGCCAAGAAGACGGCCGTGTTCCGTCCGGCGGTTTGTCGCAAGGAAACCTTCACCGACGTTCTTCTTGAAGCAAGCAACTCGGGGCTGAGCCGTGAACAATCCGTCGGTGTTTGCCCGAAGCGTGCACGCACCGACAAGGAAGGTTCCCGGGCCGATATCGTGGCCGCCTACACGGAAGCCATCGAAACCGCCCAGCCTGAAGCCGTGGTTGTTGTCGGAACGGACAAATCCGCCATCAACGACCCGTCCATCTTTGCGTTCAATGCTGACGTAGCCGCTGATCTTAAGTCTGTCGTGCTTCTTGCCGTATGCACCATCAACCGCACTCCGGAACAGGTCCTGGGCACTGTCGAGGCGTCGAAGACCATCATCGAGAATGCAGGCAGCAAGGTCGCCGGCGTGTTCATCACCGGATGCAAAGACGAACAGGTGGAACCTCTCAAGGAGGAGTTCGCAGCTTACGAGGTGCCGGTGTGGACGTTACCCGCCGTTGATTTTGACGAGGAAGACGCCGTGACCAAAGCCACGGAGGCATTCGAGGCGAATGTCAACGCCGAAGAGCTTATCTCCGCTGTTGAGGCTCCATTCGAGGCGCCGACCACGCCATACGCATTCCAGTACAGTCTGCTGGGCAAGGCCAAGGCAGACAAGAGAACCATCGTGCTTCCGGAAGGAACCGAAGACCGCATCATCAAAGCGGCCGACTATCTGCTTGAGCGTGATATCGTCGATCTGATCATCGTCGGAGACAGGGAAGGCATTCTCGCCCGCGGCGAGGAGCTTGGACTCAAATTCCTTGAAAAGGCGCAGTTCCAGGCCAAGGACGACGAGGAAGTGCTCGCTCCGATGGTCGCCAAGCTGTGTGAGCTGCGCGCCAAGAAGGGCATGACCGAGGAACAGGCTCGCAAGCAGCTCGCCGACGACAGCTACTTCGGTACCATGCTTGTGGTGCTCGGCAAGGCTGACGGTCTGGTTTCCGGATCCATCAACTCCACGGCCAACACCGTACGCCCGGCCCTGCAGGTCATTAAGACCAAGCCGGGATCCTCCCTCGTGTCCGGTGCGTTTCTCATGTGCTTCAAGGACCATGTCGCAGTGTTCTCCGATTGCGCCATCAACCTGAACCCGTCCGCTGAGCAGCTTGCGGAAATCGCCATCCAGTCCGCCGAAACGGCAAAGGCGTTCGGCCTCGATCCGAAGGTCGGCATGCTGTCGTATTCCACGCTGGGATCCGGCAAGGGACCGGACGTCGATCTCGTGGAGGAAGCAACCGCACTCGTGAAGGAGAAGGCTCCGGACCTCGCGGTCGTCGGTTCCATCCAGTTCGACGCGGCTTGGTCGCCGACCGTTGCAGCCACCAAGGCCAAGGGCAACGATGTGGCTGGCCATGTCAATGTGTTCGTGTTCCCGGATCTGTGCGCGGGCAACATCGGGTACAAGGCCGTCCAGCGTTCCTCCGGCGCGGTGGCCGTCGGTCCGGTGCTGCAGGGCCTGAACCGACCGGTCAACGACCTGAGCCGAGGCGCAACCGTGCAGGACATCATCAACACGGTTGCCCTGACCGCCATCGAAGCCCAGTAAAACGCTATTTTGTAGCAAGCAAAGAGTAATCTAAAGTTTGGAAAGTCGCGCAAGCGGCACATCGATTAACACATGGAGGATGCCCACAATGGCGAAAACCGTCCTTGTCATCAATTCCGGTTCCAGCTCTATCAAGTATCAGCTGGTTGATCTTGAAACCGGTGAAGGTATTGCTTCCGGCCTGGTCGAGAAGATCGGCGAGCCGGTTGACGGCCACTACAAGCACGAGTTCAACGGCGAGAAGCATGAGCTGGAAGAGCCGATCCACGATCACGAGCAGGGTCTGAAGCGCGTGCTCGGCTTCTTCAACGAGTTCGGCCCGAAGCTGGACGAGGCCGGCATCGTGGCTGTTGGTCACCGCGTGGTGCAGGGTGGTTCCATCTTCCCGAACCCGGCTCTGGTCACCGACAAGACCATCAACCAGGTCAAGGACCTCGCCGTGCTCGCGCCGCTGCACAACGGTCCGGAAGCCAAGGGTGCTGAAGTCATGCGCGCGCTCCTGCCGGACGTCCCGCAGATCTTCGTGTTCGATTCCTCCTTCTTCTTCCAGCTGCCGAAGGCCGCAAGCACCTACGCGCTGAACAAGGAAATCGCCGACCAGTACCACATCCGCCGTTACGGCGCCCACGGCACCTCCCACGAGTTCATCTCCTCCGTGGTGCCGAGCGTCATCGGTAAGCCGGCTGAAGGCCTCAAGCAGATCGTGCTGCATATCGGCAACGGCGCTTCCGCCTCCGCCGAAGTTTCCGGCAAGCCGGTCGAGACCTCCATGGGCCTGACCCCGCTCGAAGGCCTCATGATGGGTGGCCGTACCGGCGATATCGATCCGGCCGTCGTCTTCCACCTGATCCGCAACGCCCACATGAACGTGGACGAGCTCGACGCTCTGTTCAACAAGCGTTCCGGCATGATGGGCATGACCGGCTTCGGCGACCTCCGTGAGGTTCACCGTCTGGTCGCCGAAGGCAACGAGGACGCCAAGCTGGCTCTCGACGTCTACGTACACCGCATCGTCGGCTACATCGGCAACTACACCGCTCAGATGGGCGGCGTAGACGTGATCACCTTCACCGCAGGCGTCGGCGAGAACGATGACGTGGTCCGCAAGATGGTGTGCGACAAGCTCGCCCCGTTCGGCGTCAAGCTGGACGAAGAGAAGAACGCCACCCGTTCCAAGGAACCGCGCATCATCTCCACCCCGGATTCCAAGATCACCATCTGCGTCATTCCGACCAACGAGGAGCTGGCAATCGCCCGCAAGTCCGCGGCAATCGCAGAAGCAGGCGAAGACACTTACGGCAACGTCTTCTCCAAGTGAGCAAGGAGATCCCGCAGTCAAATGATTGACGGGACCGTATGAAGAGGACCGTACGTTCCATTGGCATCAAATCCAATGCCAATGGGACGTATGGTCCTTTCTTTTTCGAATAATCCTTATGTTTCACCGCTTTTAAGGTTTCGATCGCCGAACGTTTCCAATCGTCCCAGACAATGACTTTCCATATCTGTTCATGGTCCGCATAATGGGGGAGGGGCTGGTAGTACGATACGAAACGTTGTGCCTAACGCGCATACGTCGCATGTTGAGAGAAGCGGTTGATTGTTGTGGTAAGACGTCGTTTTGTCGGTCTGAATGGCCTCAAGGGCATCGCCTTGATCGCGATAGTGTTGTATCACTGCGACCAGGGCACTCTGCGGGGCGGATTCCTAGGTGTTGACATATTCTTCACCATTTCAGGTTTTCTGATTTTCTCGTCGTTGCTGAATCATATTGATTCCGGCAAGGGAATAGGTTTCAAGGAATACTACCTCAAGCGTCTGCGCAGAATATACCCGGCGCTGATTCTGATGATTCCCGTCACCGTATCGTTGGCATGGTTCATCAACCAAGACATGTTGGTGGACATTAACAACCAGATAGTGACGGCTATGCTGGGTTGTTACAACTGGTATGCCATCGGCAGTGGCGCCAGCTATTTCTCGCAGATGAATCCAGACATGTTCCGTCATCTGTGGTTCATGTCGGTGCTGATGCAGTTCTATCTGTTGGCTCCTTTGCTGATCTACCTGCTTCGAAAAATTCTGGTACGTTGGGTGCCGGTGGCGGTACTTGCCGGACTTGCCGTGTGCAGTGCGCTTTCCATGGGATTGCAGTATCACCCGGGAACCGATCCAACCAGAGTGTATTTCGGTTCGGACACACATGCCATGGGACTTTGGCTAGGTGCCATGCTGGCATGGCTGCTGATGATCATACGGCGTGGCAACGGTCGTCCGGAAGAAACGGCGATCATGGAACGCGCTCGTCTGGTCTGGAGCAAGATCGGCCCTGCGGCGGCTTTTGTGGCATTACTGATTCTGTTATGGATGATGCAGCACGTTGAGCAGGGTCCTGCTGCCTTCTATGGAGGGATTTTCGCGGCTTCGCTACTTTCAGTGGTTCTGGTCGCCGGTTCCATTCCTTTCGGATCTTGGATGCAGGATCTGCTGGTGTTCAAACCATTTGATGTGGCCGGCCGATATTCATACGGCATTTACCTGTGGCATTGGCCTTTATGGTTGTTCACCAAGGCGATGTTCCCCCAGTGGGGTGCTCGGCATCTGGGATGGATGCTGCTAATCACACTCGCTCTTACCGCATGTTGTACCGCCATGTCGTGGAAGTTGGTAGAACAGCCCGTCGCCCGTGGCGGATTTATCGCCATGATTCGCCCGCTGCCAGAAAACGGAATGTGGGATGTAACCAGATGCTGGATTACGATCGCCGTGGTATTGAGTACATGCTTGATGTCCGGATACGCGGTAGCCAACGCACCAAAGCAGACCAGTGTGGAACGCGCGTTGGAAGAGAATGCGAAAATGCTGAAAGAGCAGCAGGGCATGCACCTCGACTTCGATAGGAAGCATCCGCCAGCGCCCAAGAAACCCGCATACACCATGCCTGACGGGCAGCAGATGGTCGCATTCGGTGACTCGGTGATGCTTGCCTCCAGTAAAGGTTTGCAATCCGTTTTTCCCGGAATCACTGTTGATGCGGAAACCTCACGTTCGATGACCAAGGCATTGGGACTTATAGACCAAGCCAAAAGCCAGCCGGAAGGATTGCGCCAATGGGTGCTGGTCGGCTTGGCTACGAATTCAGCGGTGACCGATGGCCAACTCAATGACATACTGAACGACATTGGACCGGATCATGTGCTTGTGCTGATTAATGCGCATGCCCCCGTGTCTTGGGTCCCCGGAACGAACGACGCGTTGAGCAACTTCGCGGCCGCCCATTCCGACAACGTTGTTCTCGTTGACTGGGACGCTACGATTTCGGCGCATCCTGATGAGCTTGCCGGAGATGGTATTCACCCTGGCATGTCCAATACGCTGTACGCCCAGGCTGTCAAGGATGCGATTGCGAACTGGATCAAGCAAGGGCACTGAAACATCCTTCTTGCGAATCGCGGCAAAGCAGTTTTGCGATGAATATGAGGAATCCCCCTGACTCGTTTGAGCAGGGGGATTCCTCATAACCTTTTAGGATCTGAACGGACTCAGTCTTCCTGATGCTGCGGAGCCGACAGAAAATGCTCTTCACTCGGCAGCAGAGCATTCAACAGCACGGCCACAACGAACGCCACGGCGATGCAATTGGATGCGAAGATGGACTGGAACAGCGGCGGGAAGTTGACGAAAATGTCGCCGACCTGCGTGAAACCGATACCGATGGTGAGACTCAACGCCGCAATGGTGATGTTGCGCTGCGTATAGCCGGCCTCGGAAATCATCTGGAAGCCAGACAGGATGATGTTACCGAACATCATGATGGTGCAGCCACCAAGCACGGCCTGCGGCAGGGAATTGAACGCTTCCGCCACGGCAGGCACGAAGCTGGCTATCACCAGAATCAGACCACCGGAAAGAATCACCTTACGGTTGACGACCTTGGTCATGGCGACCAAGCCGATATTCTGTGCGAACGACGTCAACGGCAAGCAGCCGAACAGGCCGGAGACGGAGGAGATGAGACCGTCGCCTGCAATGGCGCCCGCAGTCTCCTTATCGGTAGGCTGACGGTCGAGACCAACCTTGGTGAGCGCAGCGGTATCACCCAGCACCTCAACGGAAGACACGACATACAGCAGGGCGAAGGAGATGATCGCGCCCGGATCGAATTCAAGCTGGAACGGCATGAAATGCGGCACGGACACAACCTGCAGATTCGCGAAACCAGAGAAATCGACCTTGCCCATGAAAATCGCGACAACATAGCCGACAACCAAGCCGAACAGCACGGAAAGCTGCTTGGCAGTACCCTTCATCAGCAGCTGGAACGCCAAGCAGGCGACCAGCGAAATCAGACCGAGCGTGAGATTCTGCCAGCTTCCGAAATCCTCAGCGCCGGAACCGCCGCCGAAACTGGTGGCACCAACGGAAAGCAGTGAGAAACCAATCGACGTAACCACAATCGCGGATACGATCGGCGGCACGAAGCGACGCCAATACTTGGCCGTCAAACCAAGCGCAACCTCCAACAGGCCACCAAGCACAACCGCGCCGGCGACCGCGCCGTAGCCTTGGTTCTGGGCGATCGACATGGCAGCAGCCACATAGGTGAAGGAAATGCCAGTGCCCATCGGCAGGCGGGAGCCGATCAGCCACACGCCATACAGCTGAAGGCAGGTGCCCAGACCTGCCACCAGCAGACCGGCCTGAATAATCGTGGCAGACTGCTCGGCACTCATGTTGGCGGCGGAAGCCACCAAGAAAATCGGAGCCAGATTGGCCACGAACATCGCCATGACATGCTGCAGGCCGAACGGGATGCCCTTCCAGAACGAAACAGGCGCGTCCAGGCTGCTAAGCGCTTCAAAGGAAACGCCCTTCTTCTCGTTCGTGTTGTCTTTCTTCTTCTCTTCTCTCACAATGAATCCTCTCTCATTCATGCTGCGATGAGTAACAGGTTGTAATGGTTTCTGATGCGCGCCCGTGAGATGCGACGATCAGGAGCGGAATTCGATGGTACCGGTTTCCGGATCCATCGACTCCACGATTGCCAGGGAATCAACGTCGTATCCCGCTGCGCGCAGCTCATCGCCGCCGCCTTGGAAACCCTTCTCCACCGCGATGCCGATGCCCTCGACCGTCGCTCCGGCATCATGACACAGATTGATCAGGCCCTTCAGAGCCTTGCCGTTGGCCAGGAAGTCATCAAGCAACAGCACATGGTCGCCCTCGTTGAGATACCTCTTGGACACGATGACGGGGAATTCCTTCTGCTTGGTGAAGGAGTAGACGGTGGTGGTGTACTGGTCGCCATCGAGATTGATGGACTGCGCCTTCTTGGCGAACACCACAGGCGCATTGCCGAAATGACGCGCGGCAACACAGGCGATACCAATGCCGGAAGCTTCAATGGTCAGGATCTTGTTGATGGTTTTACCGGCAAAATGTTCCGCCCAAGCGGCACCCATGTGGTCGAACAATTCGACATCGCACTGGTGGTTGAGGAAAGCATCCACTTTCAGCACATTACCTGGCTTGACGGTACCCTGCAGGCGAATGCGCTCTTCGAGCTCCTTCATGAATCCCCTTAGATTGTTGGCCGCATAAGGCGGCGTTGATGTTGACATACGGTGAACCGCATATAAACGTTCAGCATACGCGCGTCAATTGACCATGCGAGTGTTGCGCTGACCTGCATGTGTGATAGACATGAATTTCGCAGTAATCGACTTCGAATCTTCATGGAAAGAGGAACCGGTGGAGCAGAATATGGGACCAGTCCTGTGCGATCCGCAAAGTCTGATCAAGGACCTCAATCCGCAGCAAATGGAAGCGGTGAAGTACTACGGACAAGCCCTGCTCATCGGAGCTGGTGCCGGATCCGGTAAGACCCGCGTGCTCACCAGACGCATCGCATGGCTGCTGGCACACGGTTTTTGGGCGAGCAGCATTCTCGCCATCACCTTTACGAACAAGGCCGCGGCCGAAATGCGCGAACGCCTTGCGGCCCTCGTAGGGCCTGAAGCCGAACACATGTGGATCTCCACCTTCCATTCCGCGTGCGTGCGCATCCTCCGACGTGACGGCAAGGAAATCGGTCTTACCTCAGGATTTTCCATTTATGACACGGCTGATTGCGAACGCTTGGTCAAGCTCATCAGCGGCGATTTGAACATCGATACGAAGCGGTATACGCCGCGCATGCTATTGGGCAAGATCTCGGATTGCAAGAATTCGTTGATTTCATGGCAGGACCAGCTGAAAAGCGTGAACTGCGACTACAAGCCCGGCCAGCGCGGATATCAGGTTTCGGCCGGCGACGTCGACGAGCTGGTCGCCGTGATGTATGCGGAGTACCAGTACCGTCTGGCCATGGCGAATGCCGTGGATTTTGACGATCTGATCATGCGCACCGTCGAATTGTTCCAGCGTTGCCCACAGGTGAGCGAATATTACCGGCATAAGTTCCGTTATATTTTCGTGGACGAGTATCAGGACACCAACCATGCGCAATATGTGCTCGTACGTGAGCTTTCCGGCATTGATTCGGGAGAACAGCCCGATCCACATATGCGAGGAGCAGGCCGTGTCGGACCGTCTTGGATTACGGTGGTGGGCGATTCCGACCAGTCGATTTATGCGTTCCGAGGCGCGGATATTCGTAATATTCAGGATTTCGAGCAGGATTTCCCTAACGCGAAAACCATCATGCTCGAACAGAATTATCGTTCGACGCAGACCATTCTCGACGCAGCCAATGCGGTGATCGCAAGAAATGAAAATCGTAAGCCGAAAAAACTGTGGACGGCACTTGGCGAAGGCGACAAAATCGTCGGATACGCGGCCGACAACGCGCAACAGGAAGCCGGATGGATCGCCAACGAAATCGCACGAATCCACAACGAGGAAGGCGTGGCGTATCGCGACATCGCCATCATGTATCGAGCCAACGCGCAATCACGCTCGCTCGAAGAGGCCATGATCAATGCCAACCTGCCGTATCAGCTCGTCGGCGGCACCAAATTCTACGAACGCAGGGAAATCAAGGATGCGCTCGCGTATTTGCAGGCCATCGTGAATCCTGCGGACAATGTGAACGTTCGGCGTATCCTCAATGTGCCGAAGCGCGGACTGGGCGTTCGTGCGGAAGGACTCGTTGCCTCGTATGCTGATGCCCATGGCACCACTTTTTTCGAAGCGATCGAACATATGGAACAGATCGAAGGCATGTCCACGCGCACGACGAAACCGTTGAGTGCGTTCCGAGACATGATGCATGAGCTTGCGGCTTTTGCGAAGGACCATGACACGAAGCCATCCGAAGTGGTTGCCGAAGTGCTTGCCAAGAGTGGGATTTTGGAAGAGCTGCAGCGCTCCGAGGATCCTCAGGACGCTTCCCGCGTCGATAATCTTTCCCAGCTGCAATCAGTGGCGGCGGAATTCGAGCAGAACACGCCAGACGCCACATTGGCGGGATTTTTGGAAACCACCGCGTTGGTGGCCGATTCCGACCAATTGCCAGGGGAGAACGAAGATTCCGGCAAGGTGACGATGATGACCCTGCATACCGCAAAGGGTCTGGAATACCCGTATGTGTTCCTGACCGGCATGGAGCAAGGCACATTCCCACACCAGCGTGCCATGGAAGACACCAGCGAACTGGCAGAGGAGCGCCGTCTCGCCTACGTGGGCATCACTCGCGCGAAGCGACGCCTGTATGTGACACGCGCGGCCGTACGCGCGCAATGGGGGCAAGCCAGCGACATGATGCCCAGTCAGTTCCTCGATGAGATTCCAGACGAACTGATTGATTGGAAAAGACGCGAAGCCGGCGCCGAACGCATGCGTGCCAGCTGGCAGGATGACGACGACGAGTTCGGCGGCTGGGACGATGATGACGATTTCGGATCGATGTCATTCGGCGGTTCCTCGTATGGAAAGTCGGATTATGGTTCCTCATACGGTTCCGGCTCGCGGTGGTCTCGTTCCTCATACGGATCGTCTTCATATGGGGCAGGGCGCTCGCAGTACGGCGGCCCGGCTACGCAGGGCTCATCATCCTCGTATGGTTCCACATCCCGGCGCTCGTGCGGAGGATCGGGAACCGGTTCCTCATACGGCTCGTATGGTTCGTATGGCTCCGGCAAGTCAGGAGGGAAATCGGGCAAGGTCACCACGCGACGTGTCAAGCCGAAAAACAAGCCTGTGGATTTAACCAAATCCTCATCCGCAAGCCCGGCCGGTAGCCATAATGATCTGAACATTGCAGACGTGCATGTCGGCGACAAGCTTACGCATGATCATTTCGGGTTGGGTACGGTCATTGAAACGCAGGACAAGGGCATGAATTCGGTCATTACCGTTGATTTTGGCAATGGTGAGGTCAAGCGTCTGCTGTTGCGTATGGCACCCATTGAAATGCTATGACGGAGATGAAGAACGGATGAAATCTCCTCTGTAGCACGAAAAGGAGGAAAAAACAAGACTTTCTTTTTCAAAGAGACCCTGCAATAATCGGCGGTGTTTGTCTTATTTTGAGAGGAAGCTATGAATAAGAAACTGTACGCAGGCATTTCGCAGATCGTGCTCGGCATCTTGATCGCCATCGCGCCGCAGACCTTCGCTCACGTATGCGCGGTCAAAGAAACGCCGATGGCATGTCATTACACGGCTCAGGCCGCGCTCGGCATCGGCATCGTGATCGTGGCGCTTGGCATTGTCGGCCTGTTCGTATCCGATCAGACCCGCGCCGGTCTTGACCTCGCCAATGCGGTGCTCGGCGTGCTGACCATCGCCGTGCCGACCGTGCTCATCGGCGTGTGCAAGGGTGCCATGATGCGCTGCCATATGGTCACCTTGCCGACGCTGATCGTGCTCGGCGTGCTGCTGGCTGTACTTGCGGCAATCGCGGCATATCTCGATCTCAAGCCGGCGAAGCGCGCCTGACCCAATATGACGCAACACATCACCCTTGGCGGGTTGCCCCTGGTCAATCTCAAACGCAAACCGTTTCGTACCGCGGCGCTCACCATCGTCGTCGTCATGCTTACCGTGGCCTTCTATGGTGGTTCACTGCTGTCCATGAACCTTGAAGCCGGCTTGAACAGCATGCAGGAACGTATGGGCGCCGATCTCATGGTCACGCCGCAAAACACCAAAAACGAAGCCGAAGCGTTGCTGACCAACGGATCGGCAAGCACGTTCTACTTCACCAACGAGATCACCGACGAAGTGGCAAAAGCCGACGGCATCGACGAAATCACGGAACAAACATATATCTCATCGTTGGCCGCCGCATGCTGCGACGAGAAAGTCCAGATCATCGGATTCAACCCCGATACCGACTTCGTGATCACTCCTTGGATCGCATCGCAGTTCGACGGCACGCTCCAGCGCGGCCAGATCGTTGCAGGAGCCAGCATCAGCGTGTCGGGCAACAACACGGTCAAACTCTATGGGCACGAATTCCCCGTGGCGGCGCAACTCGCCAATACCGGCACGTCGCTCGACGATTCCGTGTTCGTGAACATGCAGACCGTTCCCGACGTGGTCGGATATTCCGCCAAGGTGGGGCATGCCGCCATTCCGGAAGAATATGCCGACAAAGCCGTTTCCGCCGTGCTCATCAAGGTCAAGGACGGTTACTCCGCCCAGCAGGTCGCTTCGAACATCACCAAAACAACAGGAATCAAAAGCCTCGGATACGTATATCCGGGGGGCATCACAGCCACAACGAAATCCAATCTGAACGTGATCATTCGCTACGTGACCCTTTTCGTCGCGGTGTTCTGGGTCATGGGGCTGATCGTGCTGCTTGCTGTGTTCTCGTCCGCCATGAACGAACGCAAACGTGAATTCGCCGCGTATCGCATTCTTGGTGCCAATCGTTCCACTTTGGTCGGCATCATCGTGAAGGAATCGGCCATGATCGGAGCTTTGGGCGGTGTGATAGGCATTGCGGTCGCGTCGCTGGCGATTTTCCCGTTCAGCACGCTTATCGGACGGCAGCTGCAGTTGCCGTATCTGCAAACCAACATGTGGAATGTGTTGGCATTGATCGCAGTGAGTTTCGTGTTCGCGGTGCTTACCGGACTGCTCGCCTCCGTGGCGACGGCGGTGAAACTTTCCGCTCCCGAAACCTATCTGACTTTGAGAGAAGGTGAATGATGGCGGAAAACACGGTTCTCGAAGTACAAGAGCTCACTCGCGAGTTCACCCGTCGCGGCAAACCGTTCGCAGCCGTGGACCATGTGGATTTCAGGCTGGACCAAGGCGAGTTCGTGGCGATCGTCGGCCGCTCGGGCAATGGCAAAAGCACATTGTTGAATCTCATCACCGGACTGCTGAAACCCACATCGGGCTCTATCGACTTGGACGGCAATGACGTGACGCGGTTGAACGACAAACAAATGTCAGTCGTACGCAATCGGATCGTCGGATTCGTCACGCAAAGCCAGACATTGCTGCCGAATCTCACGGCACTCGACAATGTGATTCTTCCTTCCGTGCTGTGCAACGGCAAAACGGCGCAGCGCGATGTTGAGATACCTGCGGATTCGTCTGATGCGAAATCAGTGGAAGAAACCGTATCCGACGCATTTTCCGAACAGACGGTTGACGACGGACTTCCGGACGTCATCGCGGCGGCTCCGGTATCGAAAACACACAACGATCCCGTTCAGGGCCATGCCATGGAACGTGCGCACGCATTGCTGCGCCGACTGCAGGTCGACGATTTGGCGGAATGCTACCCGAAAGAGCTTTCCGGCGGCGAAATGAGACGCGTCAGCATAGCGCGAGCTCTGATGAATGGTCCGAAACTTCTGATAGCGGACGAACCCACCGGAGATCTGGATGCCGAAAGCACTGCCATCGTCATGCGGCTGCTGCAGGAAGTGGCGCACGACGGCACCGCAGTGTTGATGGTCACCCATGATCCGGATGCCTTGACGTATGTGGATCGAATCTATCGCATGGACAGGGGAGTGCTGGCTGAAGCATAGCGGCGCCATGATGGCATGACATGCCGAAGAGGGCGAAACGACGAGCTCGTCCCGCCCTCATGTGTATTATTAACGATTGGTGTGCGCCCGCAAGGGAGCATACCGTCTGGAGTCTTAGCCCATCAGTGGGTCGGCGACCGATACGAGCTGTTTACGGCACGTGTTCAAGTCGTTCGTGCGCATGCACGAAGAAGCACTGGAGAGGCTGGCTCAGCGCATATCGGAAACCGGTGTGCGCTCCGTTCAGACAACGACAGAACAAACAAAGGATTAAACCAATGACGAACGTTCAGCGTTCTCGCCGTCAGGTGCGCCTTTCCCGCGCCCTCGGCATCGCTCTGACCCCTAAGGCTCAGCGCATCTTCGAAAAGCGTCCGTACGCTCCGGGTGAGCACGGCCGCACCCGCCGTCGCACTGAGTCCGATTACGCAGTGCGTCTGCGCGAAAAGCAGCGTCTTCGCGCTCAGTATGGCATCTCTGAGAAGCAGCTTCGCGCCGCTTACGAGAAGGGCACCCACACCGCCGGCCAGACCGGTAACGCCATGCTGATCGATCTCGAGACCCGTCTCGACGCCCTGGTCCTACGTGCAGGCTTCGCCCGCACCACCGCTCAGGCACGTCAGTTCGTGGTTCACCGCCACATCCTCGTTGACGGCAACATCGTCGACCGCCCGTCCTACCGCGTCAAGCCTGGCCAGACCATTCAGGTCAAGGCCAAGAGCCAGACCATGGTTCCGTTCCAGATTGCGGCCGAAGGCACTCACCGCGATGTGCTGCCGCCGGTTCCGGGCTATCTGGACGTCAACCTGCCTTCCCTGAAGGCCACCCTGACTCGCAAGCCTGAAGCCGAGGAAATCCCGGTGCAGGTCAACATCCAGTACGTGGTCGAATTCTACGCCCGCTGATCTGGATCTACATACTGTAAGAGCATACAGTATAAGGACATACAGCAAGAGCCTCGCAATCGTCAGGATTGCGAGGCTCTTCGCTATCTCAAGCGCATGTGCGGCCTTTTTAAGCAACGGGAAGCCTTCAGTCGCCGATGATGCCGCCTACTATGCCGCTCACAATCGTCATAACAAGTGAGCCAAGCACAGACCATGCGAATCCGTCAATAGTGACGCCCACAGAGAAAAACGACAGCGCCAACCATGACGCAAGCTGCATGAACAGCCAATTGATCACCAGTGCGACCAGTCCGAACGAAATAATCGAGAACGGCAACGCTATGACATGGATAATCGGCTTTATGGAAGCATTGATAAGCGCCATGAACAAGGCGAACGCCGCGATGCCAAGCACAGGGGGCTCGCCAATGGCGTGCATGCCGGGCAGAACCGCAACCATAACGCCCGCCGCGACGGTAAGAATTAGCCAACGTGAAATAAAATGACCCATAACAACATCGTATAGCACGGATTTGCTCAAACCGTGAGGGTAGCATGGAACCCATGTTGCTTCATCTTCATCTTGTCCGACACGGGCAGACGTTTTTCAACCGATATAACAGGTTGCAGGGCTGGTCTAATTCTCCATTGACGGAATCTGGCATCGCCGACGCAGACAAAGCCGCAAACAAACTGAAGGAGTTCGATTTTGCCGCGGCATATTGCTCCGACACCACGCGTGCGCAAATGACAGCCCAGCGCATCCTCGACGTGAATGAGGCCGCAGGACACACCCGCCCCCAACTGGTCAGTGACATGCATTTCCGCGAACAGTTCTACGGCTATTTCGAAGGCCAGGATATGGGCGTGGCGTGGACCGCCGCGGGAGGGCCGCACGGTGCGAAGAACTACAACGACATCGTCGCAAAGTTCGGTCTTGGTGCGACCCGCGACTTCCTTAAGGAAGCGGATCCATTCCACGATGCCGAGTCCGACGTGGAATATTGGTCGAGAGTCGAGGAGGGATTCGCGCTGATCGCTTCGAATCCTGCGCTGAGGGACAGTGATGACGTGTTGCAGATTTCCCACGGCAACACGCTGCTGAGCCTTATGCACCGTTTCGCGCCGGAAGGCTATGACCTCAGCGAACGCCCTGCGAACGGATCGGTCACCACGCTCGATTTCGACACCAGTAAGCCTATCGCTGAAGCGGTAACCGTCGTATCGTATAACCAGTGACCGGCGGACGAAACTTGCCTTAGGTCTGGGCTTTTTACTACTGTTATGCGCGTGTTGTGTTCGCGGGCAACCGTGGGACTGAAAAGAGGTACAAGATGGGTGTTGGAGAAATCGCCGGTCTGATTGCGGCAATCGCTTTCGCGATTCTTGCCGGTTTCATGATCTACCCGTTGATTCGTCTCGGCAAACTGTTCGACCAGCTCGCCGAGACAGTCAAAGAAACGGGAGATCATGCGATTCCTGCGCTTGATGAGAGTGTGACCACGGTGCAGCAGGTCAACAAGTCGCTGGAAGACGTCAACAAGATTTCCGCAGCGGCTTCCACAACCGCCAATAATGTCAGCGCCCTGACCGATCTGTATGGATCCTTCTTGGGCAAGCCGGTTATCAAGGTTGCTTCCGCTGCATATGCCCTGAAAACCACCGCGCAGTCCTTCATGAACAAGAAGAACGTCAACAGCAATAACAAGGGGGAGTGATGTTCAAGCGTCTCTTCTGGATCTCCATTGGTGTGGGCATCGGTGCGGTGGCAGTGACCAAAGCACAGGCGTACGTCAAGGCCAACACCCCTGATGCGGCTCGACAATTTCTGTTCGGGCCGGATCAAGATCATGTCGCCGTGCGCACCCTTGAAGGTTTGTTCAATGAGTTCAACGAAACGCGTCGAGCCCGCGAGGCTGAACTTAATACCAAATACGCGGATAAGATCAGCTGATCTTATTCCCGTAACGTACGTTCGGACAACAATCACGAATTCGTTTGAAAGGCACCAGGCCTTTCAGCAAAAAAGGAGCTTAATCTCATATGCGCACTTCTGAAATCGCGAAGCGCTATCTTGATTATTTCGAAAAGCACGGCCATCTTATCGTGCCTTCGGCATCGCTGATCTCTCCAAACCCGACCACCCTGTTCACCATCGCAGGCATGGTCCCGTTCATCCCGTACCTCATGGGCGAGCAGACTCCGCCGAAGAGCCGCATGGCATCCAATCAGAAGTGCGTGCGTACCTTGGACATTGACGAGGTCGGCAAAACCACCCGTCACGGCACGTTCTTCCAGATGCTGGGCAATTTCTCCTTTGGTGATTACTTCAAGGAAGAAGCCATCCACTATGCGTATGAGCTGCTGACCACCCCGCAAGACAAGGGCGGCTACGGCTTCGATCCGGAGAAGCTGTGGATGACCACCTTCACCGACGACGAGGAAGCTCGTTCAATGTGGAAGAACGAGGGCGTTGACCCCGAACACATCCAGATCATGGGCATGGAGGACAACTTCTGGACCACCGGCGGCCCTGGCCCTGGCGGTCCGTGCTCCGAGATCTACGTGGATCGCGGACCTGAATACGGTGTGGAAGGCGGCCCGATCGCCGACGAGAACCGTTACATCGAAATCTGGGATCTCGTGTTCGAAAACTACGAGGTCGACAACGTCAAGTCCAAGACCGACCTGCACATCGTTGGCGAGCTCGAGAACAAGAACATCGATACCGGTGCCGGCTTGGAGCGTCTTGCCTATCTGATGCAGGGTAAGCAGAACATCTATGAGACCGACGAGGTCTTCCCGGTCATCGAAGCCGCCCAGAAGCTGTCCGGCCGCACGTATGGCGATGACGAAGCCATGGATGTGCGTTTCCGCATCGTGGCTGACCATGTGCGTTCCGCATTGATGATCATGTCCGATGGCGTACGTCCGTCCAACAACGGTCGCGGCTACGTGCTGCGCCGACTGCTTCGCCGCACAGTCAAGGCCATGCGCGAGCTCGGCGTGACCGATCCGGTCATGCCGACCCTGCTGCCGACCTCCAAGGCAGCTATGGAGCCGAGCTATCCGGAACTCAACGACACCTTCCACGATGTGTCCGAAGCCGCATATGGTGAAGAGGACGCGTTCCGTCGCACGCTGGAATCCGGCACCGAGATTTTCGACCTCGCTGTGGCCAAGGCCAAGGAATCCGGATCCGACGCCGTTTCCGGCGAAGATGCGTTCAAGCTGCACGACACCTACGGCTTCCCGATTGAGATCACCCTCGAAATGGCCGCCGATCAGGGCGTCAAGGTCGATGAGGCGAAGTTCCGCGAGCTCATGGCCGAGCAGAAGAGCCGTGCCCGTGCAGATGCCCTGAAGAAGCGTCACAATGTGGATCTGTCGGTCTATGACGATTTCAAGAAGACGCTGGTCCAGCCCATCGACTTCCTTGGTTACACCGACATGTCCGCCCGCGCCAAGGTGCTGGGCATCATGCAGGAAGGCAAGGGCTCCGTCCCCGCAGTCACCGGTCCGGCCACCATCGAAGTCATTCTCGACCGCACTCCGTTCTATGCGCAGGCCGGTGGCCAGCTCGCCGATCAGGGCGAGATCCTTTCCGACGATGGTGCTGTGCTCGAAGTCGACGATGTGCAGAAGCCGATCAAGGACCTCATCGTGCACCAGTGCCGCCTGACCGAAGGCACGTTGGTTGTCGGCGCCGAAGTCAACGCCAACATCGACCTTGACCGACGCGGTGCCATCGCCCGCGCGCATACCGCGACCCACATGGTGCACAAGGCGCTGCGTGAGGAGCTTGGCCCGCAGGCCACCCAGCGCGGCTCTGAAGACGCGCCGAACCGCTTGCGTTTCGACTTCCAGTGGTCCAGCGCCCCGAGCAAGGATGCGATGAACTCCGTCGAGGCGCGTGTCAACGAGAAGCTGCGCGAAAATCTTGCCGTCACCACGCAGGAGATGAAGTTCGACGACGCCATCGCCTTGGGTGCCATGCACCTGTTCGGCGAGAAGTATGGCGACGTCGTGCGCGTGGTCTCCATCGGCGAAGATGGATGGAGCCGTGAGCTTTGTGGTGGTACCCATATCGACCATGTGGGCAAGATCGGTGCCATCAACATCATGTCCGAAGCCTCCATCGGCTCCGGCGTGCGTCGTGTCGATGCGGTTGTGGGCGAAAGCGCTTATGAGTTCAACGCTCGCGAGCATGCGCTGGTCTCACAGCTTTCCGACATGGTCAATGCCCGTCCGGACGAGCTTGCTGACCGTGTGAACGCACTGCTTGCCAGGCTCAAGGAATCCGACCGTCGTCTTGCGACCATGTACGAATCCCAGCTTGCGGCTTCCGTGCCTGCTTTGGTTTCCGAAACCAAGGCATCCCAGGCTCCGGTCAAGGTGGCAGCGAAGAACGTCGAGCACTTCGGCTCTTTCGACGCGCTGCGCAAGACCGTGCTGGATGTGCGCGGACAGCTTGGTGAGGAATTCCCGGTTGTGGTGGCTCTCGCCGGTGTGAACGAGGAAGGCAAGCCTATGGTTGCCGTGGCCACTAACGAGGCTGCACGCAAGCAGGGTATCAAGGCCGGCGATTTGGTTCGTGGCGCTTCCAAGATCCTTGGCGGTGGTGGCGGCGGCAAGCCGGACTTCGCCCAGGGTGGCGGCGCGGATGCCACCAAGATCAATGAGGCGCTTGAGGCTTTGGCCAATCAGGCCATGAAGGGCTGAACCACCAAGCATGGTTTGGCTTGGCATTGATTTAGGTGATGCCAGGGTTGGACTCGCACTGTCTGATCCTGGCATCACTCTTGCACACCCCGCAGGCAATATTCAGGTCTACGGGGATTCGTTCCGTGCATTGGACGAGGTCGTGGACGTCATCGAAGACGAATCGGTCGACCATGTGGTAGTCGGATTGCCGTTGCTACTAAGCGGAGAAGAAGGCAAAAGCGCGAAAAAAGCACGGCGATGGACTGTTAATCTTGAGAAGAGACTGCGTGTCGCAGTAGATGATGAGAACTATGCGCTAAAGGAAGTGCCGTCCATCGAATTGGTGGATGAGCGTCTAACTACGGTGACTGCACATCATCAGCTATTCGATGCGCAGGTCGGTGGACGAAAGCACCGTCCGATGGTCGACCAGCAGTCTGCAGTGGTGATATTGCAGACGGCCATCGACCGAAGAGAGAGACCAGAGGAGAGAGGCCTGTGACTGATAATCTCGACGATTTTTTCTCCGATAACGCGCAATGGGTGAATTCGTCGGATGATGCATCCTTCGTTTCGGCAATGCCTCCGCAACCACCGAAATCACGTAAGGACATGCGTCGTCACCGTGAGCAGAAGCGTCGTCGCCGCTATATCACCATTATCGCCGCTCTGGTGGTGATCGTGCTGATCGGTGTCGGCGGATTCTTCGGCGTGCGCGCGCTGAAACATTGGAAGGCCGTGAACGAAGCGAATTCTCAAAGCCAAATCGAGGATTACACGGGCCCAGGCGATAAAGGCGTGACGTTTGTCGTGGAATCCGGGCAGGGAGCCGCGGAAATCGCGGACAACCTTGTTAAAGCTAAAATCGTCAAATCCGCAGCCGCCTTCACTTCCGCAGTAAGCGGAGCTGGCGCCACGTTGTATCCGGGATCATACGCATTGAGGACGCATATGAGGGCGTCCGATGTGGTCAAGGTGCTTTCTGACCAAAGCCAGGCCGGCGGTTTTGCCGAAGTGCGTGCGGGTGAACGTGTGTCGGACGTCATCGAAAATGCGGCGAGTGTGTCCGGCTTGGATGTTTCACAGTTCCAAGCCGTGATGGACGGTGGCGGTGCTGGAATCCTTCCTGACGAGGCCGGCGGCAAATTCGAGGGATGGCTTGAACCAGGCAGCTACAATGTGCAAAACAAGTCAGCGGAAGACATCATCAAGGAAATGGTCGACGCGCGAGTGAGCAAACTCGATTCCTTGGGCGTACCTACAGGCAGCGAACGTGAGCGCATCCTGAATATCGCATCCATCGCGGAGGCGGAAGTCGGCAGCGAAAAATACTACGGCCAGGTGGCAAGAGTGATTCTCAACCGTCTTGACGCCGATATGGCTCTCGGCATGGATACCACGGTCGCCTACGGTCTTGGTATTTCCGCAAGCCAGTTGACCGATGACCAGTTGGGCGATGACAGCAACGCGTACAACACCAGAATCCACAAGGGACTGCCGCCCACGCCAATCAGCAACCCTGGAGATGGCGCGATCACAGCAGCCGTCAATCCTCCGGACGGCAAGTGGCTGTACTTTGTCACCACAAACCTGCAGACCGGCGAAACGAAATTCGTGGAAACCGAAGATGAGTTCTGGCAGATTCGCGACGAGTACAAGAACAACAACGAGAACGCGAACTGATCTCAGAATAAAACGCCAATCGCAATGCCTATCGCCCCAGCTGCCACAAGCGCTGGGGCGAACGGCGTTTTACCGGCATATGCGGTATGCTTCTGCGGATCGAAACGTGTCCACAAAACGAGCCATAACAAGCCGACCACACCAATCGCAAGCCACCAAAACACCACGGCGAACAGACCGAACATGCCGACTGCCAATCCCATCAGCAAGGTGGCGGTGACATCGCCAAAACCCAATGAACCAGGTTTCACCAAAGCGAGCGCGCATTGCAGTACGGCCGACAGTACGGCGAAGAGTATTGCCTGCAATGCCAGGTACAGAGTGTTGATGGAAAGTGCGTATATGAGGTTTACGATGATTTGCGCTGTGCATCCGGTGGCGATCCAGGCGCGTGGAATGCGGCGTGAACGGATGTCTTCAACGCTGATGGCCAGTCCACAAAGCAGACTTGGCAGGCAAATCATATACCACATACCGTTAAGATAGTCCACTAGTTGCATTCGTGAGAAAAGGAGTTGGCATGTTGCGTTGGCAGACAGCAGGCGAGTCGCATGGTGAGGCGCTTGTCGCCATGATTGAGGGATTGCCCGCGGGCGTTCATATCACCACGGAGGATATTGTTGGCGCGTTGGCGCGTCGTCGTCTTGGGTATGGTCGTGGCGCGCGTATGAAGTTCGAGCAGGACAAGGTTCGTATGCTGACTGGTGTGCGTTTTGGTGAGACGATTGGTTCTCCGGTGGCCATTGAGATCGCCAACACCGAGTGGCCGAAGTGGACTGAGGTGATGAGTGCGGATCCGCTTGATCATGAGCTTGCTCGTGAGGGCCGCAATGCCCCGTTGTCTCGCCCGCGTCCGGGGCATGCGGATTTGACTGGCATGCGTAAGTATGGTTTTGATGATGCTCGTCCGGTGTTGGAGCGTTCTTCCGCGCGTGAGACGGCTTCGCGTGTGGCGTTGGGTGAGGTTGCCAAGCAGTTCTTGGAGCAGGCGTTCGGTATTCGTACCGTTTCGCATGTGCTTTCCATTGGTGGCGCAGGTATTACCGATCCGCAGCAGGCCACGCTTCCCAAACCGGAGGATCTTGAGGCGTTGGACGCTTCTCCGGTGCGCACTCTTGACAAGAATGCGGAAGAGCGGATGATTGCCCGTATTGACGAGGCGAAGGAGAACGCCGATACGTTGGGCGGTGTGATCGAGGTTGTGGTGTACGGCGTTCCCGCAGGCGTGGGCACGTATGTTGAATCGGATCGTCGTCTTGATGCTGCTCTTGCCAGTGCGGTGATGGGTATTCAGGCCATCAAGGGCGTGGAGATCGGTGATGGTTTCCTTGAGGCCATGCGTCCGGGTTCTCAGGCTCATGACGAAATGGTGGTGGGCGATGACGGCCGTATTGCGCGTCTAAGCAACCGTGCGGGCGGTATCGAGGGTGGCATGTCGAATGGGCAGCCGATCGTCGTACGTGCGGCGATGAAGCCGATTCCTTCCATTCCGAAGGCGTTGCGTACCGTCGATGTGACCACGGGCGAGCCGGCGCAGGCCATTAACCAGCGTTCCGACAATACTGCGGTTCCGGCGGCGGCTGTTGTTGCCGAGGCGATGGTGCGTTTGACCATCGCGCAGTATGTGCTTGAGAAGTTTGGCGGCGATTGCGTTGCCGAAACCAAGCGTAACGCCGAGCAGTACGTTGCCTCATGGCCTGAGCATATGAGGTGATTCGTCTATGAGTGGTATGCGTAGGCCTGTCGCCGTGATCATCGGCATGATGGGGGCGGGCAAGACTCGTGTCGGCAAGGAAGTGGCGCAGATGATGAATCTGCCGTTCGCCGATGCGGACAATGAGATTGAGCATGATGCCGGAATGCGGATTCCCGAGTACTTCGAAAAGTATGGGGAACCGGAATTCCGGAGGCTGGAAAGCGACGTCGTGCTTGATATGCTCGAGGATTTCGACGGTATCTTTTCCTTGGGCGGGGGAGCGCCGATGACGCCTTCCATTCAGGAAGGATTGGCGCAGTATATCGCGGACGGCGGCAAGGTCGTGTATCTTATGGCCGATCCTGAGGAAGCCATGGAGCGGGCAAATCGCGGTGGAGGCCGTCCGATGCTTAATGGCGATGCCAATGAGCGTTGGAAGAAGCTCTACAAGGAACGTGACCCGGTGTTCAGGAGCGTGGCGAACGTGCATGTGGGCACGCGTGGCCAGTCTCCCCAAGCCGCGGCGAGAAAGCTGATGGAAATGATTGATCAACGTATAGTCCATGTCACCGGTTCCACCATCGAACCATACGATGTTCGTATCGGAGAGGGTGTGATGGGCCAGCTTGCGCAGGTGTTGGGAAGCAAGCCTGCCAAAGTGGCGCTTATCCACACCCAGCCGGTGCAGCGTCATTCGGACCGTGCGCGTACTTTGTTGCGTCAGGCGGGCTATGATGCGTACGATATTGTGATTCCCGACGCGGAGGCCGGCAAGACCATTGAAGTGGCCAATGGTATCTGGCAGCGTTTGGGGGATGAGGGTTTCACTCGTTCTGACGCGATCGTCGGCCTTGGTGGTGGCGCGGCAACCGATTTGGCGGGGTTTGTGGCTGCCACATGGATGCGTGGCATTCGCTACGTGAACTGCCCGACGTCGTTGCTGGCCATGGTTGACGCTTCGACCGGCGGTAAAACCGGCATCAATACCCCTCAGGGGAAGAACCTGGTCGGCTCTTTCTATACGCCTGCCGGAGTGCTTGCCGATCTGAAATCGCTTGCGTCACTGCCGAACGACATCTTCATCGAAGGATTGGGCGAGGTCGCCAAGTCCGGTTTCATCATGGACCCGGAGATTCTGCAGATCCTCGAGGACCATGCCGGTGAATTGCGTGCCTTCGACGGGTCGACGTTCTTGGATTCCGGCCTGAAGGATGTGGTCGCGGAGCTGATCGAACATACCGTGAGCGTGAAGGCCTACCATGTGTCCGCCGACCTTAAAGAGGCGGGATTGCGCGAATTCCTCAACTATGGGCATACGCTCGGTCATGCCATCGAGAAGCTTGAGCATTTCCGCTGGCGTCATGGTAATGCGGTGGCGGTCGGTTGCGTGTATGCGGCCGAACTGTCGCATCTTCTGGGGTACATCGATCAGGATCTCGTGGACTATCATCGTTCGTTGTTGGGATCTCTGGGGCTGCCTACGTCCTGGAACAATGGCACATGGGATGATGTGCTCGCATTGATGCACCGGGATAAGAAGGCTCGCGGCAATAAGCTTCGTTTCGTGGTGCTTGAGGGCGTCGGCCATCCGATTCATCTTGAGGATCCGCCTGCGGACGCCGTTGAAGAGGCGTTCCGTCGTATTCAGCAGTAAACAAGGTAGGGAAGTGGAATATGACTAAAGTAGTGGTCGTCAATGGGCCGAATCTTGGCCGTCTTGGCGTGCGTCAGCCTGACGTGTATGGCAAGCAGGATCTTGAAACCCTGCGTACCCTGTGCGCGCAGTGGGGCAGCGAGCTTGGTCTTGACGTGGAAGTGCGTCAAAGCGATGACGAAGCCGAGATGATCGGCTGGATGCACCAGGCCGCCGACGAGAAGACCCCGGTCGTGATGAATCCGGCGGCTTTCACCCATTACTCCTACGGTCTGGCCGATGCCGCGCATATGGTGATCGATGAGGGATTGCCGCTGATGGAGGTTCACATCTCCAATCCATCCGCACGCGACGAATTTCGCAAGCGTTCCGTGATCTCGCCAGTAGCGACGGGCACTATCACCGGTATGGGGTTCTATGGCTACAAGCTGGCGTTGGATGCGGTGGCGCATCTGTTGGAATCGAAGTGATGATTTTCCGATTTCCCCTTGAGATAGTCTCGGAGGAACTATGAATGCCGGATGCTCTTGATGGGCATCCGGTTTTTACATAGCATTGCATTCGTTTGCAGAAAAAGCTGCAACAATCGCAAATATGATTGCCGTTTTGCGCAACACAATGAATTGTTGCTGAAAGCATTTTCTTTCGCTTGTCCTTCTTTTCCGTATATTGCAATCGGTCACGCTGTTTCATTGCGATGCGCAGCATCTACTGTACGATGAACCCCGATCTAGGGTGCAAACGTATGCACATTCATCGCAGAGTGTGTCTTAGATGATCCGCAGGTAACGCGGATGACCATGGCGCATACGTTGTCGAAGGGCGGAACCTGCCATGGGGGCCGGAATTCGATCTCAACGATGAGAACGGAGAACAATGGTCGTTCAGCGAATGAATCGGCCGGCTAGCCGTGCGGTGGCCATAGGCGTCGCCGCCGCCATGGCGTGCGCCACCTTGGTGGCGGTACCGCATATGGCTCAGGCTCAGCCCGAGGCGCAAACGAATGCGAAGAAAGACGTGCAGGTCATCGCCTTCCAGCAGACATGGAACACGGTCGCCAAGGAATGCACGAGCACATACGGTCCGGAAGGCGTGGCATACGTCGAGGTGTCGCCGCCGCAGGAATCCATCCAAGGCACGCAATGGTGGACGTCCTACCAGCCGGTAAGCTACAAGCTCGATTCCAAGCTCGGCACGGAAGCCGAATTCAAAAACATGATCAAGCAGTGCAATGCCGTCGGCGTTGACATCATCGCCGACGTTGTGCTGAACCAGACCACCGGTGCCGACGTGGCCGACGGCAAGCAGACCGGCGTCGCAGGAACCGAATACAACGGTTCGACCGGCGACTACCCGGGATTTGCCACCGAACAGTATCCGGAAGGCATCACGGCCTCCGACTTCCACAGCTGCTCCAAGAACATCTCCAACTACGCCAACCAGCAGGAAGTCCAGGAATGCCGCCTGAGCTCCATGTGGGACTTCGACTCCGAGAGCGAAAAGGTCCAGGATATTCAATCTGACTATCTTGCCGCCCTGTGGAATGCTGGTGTTCGCGGCTTCCGTATGGATGCCGTCAAGCACATCCACACGGACAGCATGAGGGCCATCAAGGAGAAGTTCGCAAAGAAGATCGGCGTGAATGCCGACAGCATCTACTGGATCCAGGAGGTCATCGGGAACTCCTCCGAAGCCGCGGGCATCCAGCCGAGCAACTACGTGCAAAACGGCACGGTGACCGAATTCGGCTTCAAGTCCGAAATGAACCAGACCTTCAAAGACAAGATCGCAAACCTCAAGGGACTTAATGAGCGGTTGAGCAAGGATCTCGCCTCCGAAGACGCCAACGTGTTCGTCACCAACTGGGACACCGCGCGCAACGAGGGCGCCCTGACCTACAAGGACGGTGCCAAGTATCAGCTGGCCAACGCATTCATGCTTGCCTACGACTACGGCACGCCGCGTCTGCTTTCCGACTACAAGTGGGATGAGAACGACAACGGCGCACCGGGAGCCACCGCCACATCCGTTCCGGACGTGAATATGGACGAGGTCTGTTCCACCAACAGCTCCGACTGGAACTGCGAGCAGCGCTGGACCTCCACCCGAGGCATGATCGCCTTCCGCAACTACGTCAACGGCACCAAGGTCGCCGACTGGCAGGATGACGGCGGCGACAACATCGCCTTCTCCCGCGGGGATAAGGGCTTCATCGCCATCAACAACGGCAAGACCGACAAGGACGCCTCCTACACGACATCGCTCGCCGACGGCGAATACTGCAACGTGTACGCCACCATGGACTGCTCCCAGACTGTAAGCGTCAAGAACGGCAAGGTCGAGACCACGGTACCGGCGCATTCCGCCATCGCACTGTATGCAGGCGCCACCAAGGACAGCCACCCGGCATCCAGCGTGGCCAACGACCCGTCCGATCCTGACGTGAACCAGGAAGGGGACGAGACCCTGCCCGACGACAGAAGCGTCACCATCTACTACAAGCCCGCCGATTCCAGCTGGAAGAGCCCGAAGGTCCACTACGGTCTTGGCGATGACTGGAACCAGCCGGAAGCCGACATGACCCTCGACGAGCAGGGGTACTATCGCGCCACCATCGACACCAGGGGCAAGAAGATCGACTTCGTGTTTCACGATACCGGCACCGACCAGTGGGAGAACCCGAAGGGCGGCGGCAACTACCACGCCAACGCGGGCATCACGCACGTGGGTGTGGCCGATCAGGCCGCGACCGTGGGTAATCCGGAATCCGTCAACGGCCAGACCCGACTCGTCGTGCACTACAAGCCAGCCAGCGATTCCGATAATCGCGGCGTGTACGTGTGGGGCACAGACGCTGGCGGCTCGAGCCTCTCGGCAGTCAACCATCCCTTCACCGGAGCTGACTGCTGGGGCAAGGTGGCTACGTTGACCTTCGGCGGCAAGTTTGACAAGTTCGGCTTCATCGTCACCACCGCAGACTGGAACAAGTACGGTGGCGACCGTAGCGCCACGGTGAACGCCGACGGCACAGCCGAAGTGTGGATCGACGGCACCAAATATGAGGATCAAGGCGAATCGACCACCGTCGAAACCCTCGACTCCGCTCCGAGCGACTACGAATGCAAGGCCAACACCGTTACCGTGAAGGTCCACTACAACCGTGATGACGGCCTGTACTACAACGCCGAAGACACCTCGGTCACCGTTCCCCAGTGGGACATCTGGACCTGGGCTTCCAATTGGAACGGCGGAGCCGCCACCTTCACCACCCACGATGACTGGGGCGAGGTCGCGGAATACTCCTTCACCAACTACACCTACTACAACGTCGACGGAGCCTCCGACATCGGCATGCTGCGCCGTTACGGAAAGGATGCGTGGAAGGCCAAGGATCCGGATGACGCCGATTACAAGATCCCGTCAAACGCCTTGGTGTTCAACGAATCGGACGGCACCGCATCGGCCGAAGTGTGGCTGATGGGCGGCGACGCCACCGTGTATTCCTCACGTCCATCGTTGGGAGCGTCCATGAAGTCTGTTGAAATCTCCGACGTCAACAAGCTGACCGCAAGACTGTCCAAAAAGGTCACTTCGGATGAGCTTGAAGGCAAGGTCTCCGTCACTGACGCCGACGGCAAGGCTGTAGATGTCAAGAACATCAAGACCGACGGCACCAAGGTGATCATCACCACGGCCAAGGATCTTGACATGCGAGGCAAGTACACCGTCGAAGTCAAGGGCTTCGGTTCGCAGGACGCCATCGCGGGCTCGGTGGTGCGTACGGATGCCTTCGACAAGAAGTACGCCTATGACGGCGACGATCTGGGCGCCACTTACACGAGCGCGAAGACCGGATTCAAGGTGTGGGCTCCAACCGCCACCAAGGTTGAGCTTGTCACCTACCAGTCCGACGATGTGAATGCCGAAGTCGACAAGACCGTCGACATGGCCTCTGAAGACAAGGGTGTGTGGAGCGCCCTGGTGAAGAACCTTGCTAGCGGCACGGCCTACTCCTACAAGCTCACCTTCGCGGACGGCACGGTGAACGTCTCCGCCGACCCGTACGCGACCGCTGCGGTCGCCAACGGCGAACGTTCCGTGGTGCTCTCCAGCGAAGACATGGGCTCCGCAGGCGACCGCATGCCGGAATTCGGCAAGACCACTGACGCCACCATCGCCGAAATGAACATCCGCGACTTCTCCATCAACCCGAATTCCGGAATCTCCGCCGACAAGCGGGGCAAGTATCTGGGTGTTGTGGAATCCGGAACGAAGACGGCGAACGGCGCCACCTCCGGTCTTGACTATCTCAAGCAGTTGGGCGTCAGCCACGTGCAGATCATGCCGATGTACGACTACGGTTCCGTTGATGAGATCGGCGATCTGAGCTACAACGCGCAAGGTGCGCAGAACTGGGGCTACGATCCGGAGAACTACAACGTGCCGGAAGGCTCGTATTCCTCCGATCCATCCGACCCCGCCTCTCGCGTCACCGAAATGAAGCAGATGGTCAAGGGACTGCACGAGAACGACATTCGCGTGATCATGGATGTGGTGTACAACCACGTCTACAATGCCGCCAACCACTCGTTCAACAAGACCGTTCCCGGCTACTACTTCCGTTATGATGACAACGGTTCCCTGGTCAACAACTCCGGCTGCGGCAACGATACGGCCTCCGAGCGCAAGATGATGCGCAAGTACATCGTCGATTCGGTGACGTATTGGGCGAAGAACTACAACGTCGACGGCTTCCGATTCGATCTCATGGGTCTGATCGACACCGAAACGATGAAGGAAGTGCGTGCAGCGCTCGACGAGATCGACCCGTCCATCATCATCCTCGGCGAAGGCTGGGATATGAACACCACCATGGACGAGGGCGAGATGACCATCCAGCCGAACGCGTACCAAGTCGCGTCCGACGGCACGAACAACGGCATCGCGTTCTTCAACGATTCCGTGCGTGACGGCTTGAAGGGATCCGTGTTCTCCGACACCGACACCGGTTTCGTTTCCGGCAAGGCCGACCAGGAGAGCCTGATCGCCCACAACGTGCTCGGCTGCCAGTACGACGAGAACGCGACCACGACCTGCTGGAACGGCAACGCGCAGGATCACTACGCCGATGCCGGACAGGTGGTCAACTATGCCGAAATCCACGACAACATGACCCTGTACGACAAGCTCAGGAAGTCCGTCCCGACGGATGACGACGCCACGACCGTGGCACGTGCCAAGCTTGCCGACTCCGTCGTGTATCTGTCGGAAGGCATCCCCGCGATCCAGCTCGGCCAAGAGTTCCTGCGCACCAAGGGCGGAGACGGCAACAGCTACAACACGGGCGACGCGGTGAACGCCATCGATTGGGACCGCACCACCCAGTACGCCGATTCCGTCGACTACGTCAAGGGCCTGATCAAGCTGCGCAAGCAGATCAACGCGCTGCGTCTGACCGACTACAACGACATCAACGCCAACGTGACGATGCTCAAGTCCGCTGACGGCGTCGTGGCCTACCAGGCCGAGCAGTCCGACGGCACCTACGTGGTGATCTTCAACGCCAACGCAGACAAGACCGCGATCGAAGGCTTGGCAAACGGCTCCTACCAAGTGCTTGCAGCCGACGGCAAGGTCTACTCCGATGATGCTATCGCCAATGTCGATCTCGCCGAAGGGGCCTCGTACGAAGCGGGCGCACTGTCTGCCACTGTGCTGAAACTCGACAGCAGCACCAAGCCCGATACCGACAGCGCGCCTGTCATCAAGGGTCTGGTGGCTTCCGACAGCGTGACTCTGGGATCAAAGTTCGATCCGATGTCCGGCGTCAGCGCATGGGATGAGGTTGACGGCGATCTGACCGACAAGATCACGGTCGAAGGTTCGGTCGATACCTCTAAGGAAGGCGAATACACGCTCGTGTACTCGGTGACCAACAGCAGGGGCAAGACCGCCACCTTCACGCGCACGGTAACCGTGCGCAAACCCGCGGTCCAGCCAGCTTCCGACAAGAAGAGCGATGCTGTGCAAAGCCCGAATACTGGTTCCGCCATCACCGGTTTCGCACTGGCCGCGGTGGCTCTTGCCATCGCATCCGTGTTCGCGTTCGCGGCCTCCCGCAGAAAGGAGGACTGATCTCATAAGCCAATGATTGACTGAATGTATCTCCTATTCCTGCTAGGCGGGGCCATCAAGGCAATGATGGCCCCGCCTTTTTGTATTGAAGGAAACACGCCGCGTCTCATGCCGCTGATAGACTGAAGTTCCATGGTTAGAAGACAACATGGCAATTCTCAAGAGCACGTTACCAAGCATATTTTCGTCACCGGTGGCGTCGTTTCCTCTCTCGGCAAAGGCCTGACAGCCTCCTCCCTCGGCCGCCTGCTTCGTAGCCGCGGCATCAAGGTTTTGCAGCAGAAGCTCGATCCGTACATCAACGTGGATCCGGGCACGATGAATCCATTCCAGCATGGTGAAGTCTATGTCACCGAAGACGGTGCCGAAACCGATCTCGACATCGGCCACTATGAGCGTTTCCTTGACGTGTACCTGAGCCAGAAGGCAAACGTCACCACCGGCCAGATCTACCAGGAAGTGCTGCGCAAGGAACGCGCCGGCGAATACCTTGGACAATGCGTGCAGGTCATCCCGCACATCACCAACGAAATCAAGTCCCGCATGCGTGCGCAGGCGTCCGATGACGTCGACGTGATCATCACCGAAATCGGTGGCACCGTCGGCGACATCGAATCCCAGCCGTTCCTGGAGGCCGCGCGTGAGGTCCGCCGCGATCTGGGCGCCGAGAACTGCATGTTCGTGCACGTCTCCTTGGTACCGTACATTGCCGCCGCCCATGAGCTCAAGACCAAGCCGACCCAGCACTCCGTCATGATGCTGCGTCAGCTGGGCATCTCCCCGGACGCGCTGGTGCTTCGTTCCGACCGCCCGCTGAACCAGTCCATCAAGGACAAGATCTCCCTGATGTGCGACGTGGATTCCGAAGGCGTGGTCAACTGTGTGGACGCCCCGAGCATCTATGACGTGCCGAAGACCCTGTTCGACGAAGGCCTCGACGCCTATGTCGTGCGCGAGCTCGGCCTGCCGTTCCACGATGTCGATTGGGACGAGTGGGAGGACCTGCTGGAGCGTGTGCACCACCCGAAGCATGAGGTGAACATCGCCATCGTCGGCAAGTACATCGATTTGCCGGATGCCTACCTGTCCGTCACTGAAGCCATCAAGGCCGGTGGTTTCGCCAACTATGCCAAGGTGAACGTCAAGTGGGTCGCCGCCGATAAGTGCGAGACCGAGGAGGGCGCGGCCGCCGCGCTCGACCAGGTCGACGGCATCGTCGTTCCCGGAGGCTTCGGCATCCGTGGCATCGACGGCAAGATCGGTGCCCTGAAGTTCGCCCGTGAGAACAAGCTGCCGGCCCTCGGCCTGTGCCTCGGCCTGCAGTCCATGGTCATCGAATACGCCCGCCACGTCCTCGGCTTGGAGGACGCGAACTCCACCGAGTTCGAGCCCGATTGCGCGACCCCAGTCATCGCAACCATGGAGGAGCAGAAAGACATCGTCGCCGGCAATGGTGACATGGGACACACCATGCGTCTTGGCTCCTATCCGGCTGAGCTTGAAGAAGGTTCCATCGTCGCGGAACTGTACGGCACCACGCATGTCACTGAACGTCATCGTCACCGTTACGAAGTGAACGTGGCATATAAGGACCGTCTGCGTGAAGCGGGTCTGCGCATTTCCGGCCAGAGTCCGGACGGCGAACTCACCGAGTTCGTCGAGCTTCCTCGCGAGGTGCACCCGTTCTATGTGTCCACTCAGGCTCATCCTGAGTTCAAGTCCCGCCCGACCAAGCCGCACCCGCTGTTCGCAGGTCTGGTCAAGGCCGCTCTGGACCACCAGCAGGAGCGCTAAATCGACGAATTGTGATTAACGTCGGATAACCCGATATGCAACATGGTCATGAGTCCAAAGGAGTTCATGGCCATGTTGCATAATAAGGGCTTGGCCTTGAATTATCAACAAGACGTATTCGTAATGAAAAACCTTTACGAGGGAGCATGAGCTTGAACGATATGGATTCTCCGGAAAGCGGCAACGGTAAGTTCGCCTTCCCGAACATGGGCGATGAACCAAAAGTCATCTCGCAGGTGAGCTTGGATTCGTTTGCCGAAACGGCCGATTCCATTGATGATGGTGCAGCGTTGACTGTGAATGCCAGCAAGAAGCGCCACCTGTTGTGGCTGTGGATTGTTCTTGCGGTGATGCTTCTTCTCGGTGCCGTGGCCGGCGGCGGATACTGGTTCTTCCAGTCACATGCGTTGCCAGGTGTCACGCTCTGGGGCAAGTCCATGACAGGACAATCCCGAGATCATATCATCCAAGAGATTTCCGATACGGCGGAATCATTAACGGTTCCCGTTTCCTATGAGGGAACGAGCAAGAAAGTCACGTTGAAGGATCTTGGCGTCGCCATTGACGCGGAATCCATCGCCGAAAATGTGATGAACGCGAAACGTGACGATTCCTTCTTTCAGAAGTATGCATTCTGGACCCGTGAGGATGTCGACGTCGAGTCTTTCGATGATTCTCGAGTCAGCGCCCAGACGGTAGGTGACATGTTGGGAGTGCAGTCCGTGTCCGCCACCAACCCGTCGCTACAGCTCAACGCGGATGGTACCGCTTTCGATGTGACGCCAGGTCAGCAGGGGACTGGTATCGATGTGACGGATATCGTCAAAGAAGCCAAGAACGTGCTTGAGTCCTTTGGCAAGCAGACCGCTCAAATGGTGACTCTTAAAAATAAGGTTACTGATCCCGCCATCACGGATGACCAAGCCAACGAGGCCAAGGCTTCTGCTGACGCGTGGATAGCGAAGCCGGTGGCTATCAAGATCGGCGACCATAAAGTGGCGGAATTCGGTGCGCAGTCCATTGCATCGGCCATCACGCTTGGACCGGATAGTGAGAAGCTCGGCGATAATCAAACCCGAAATGGCTCTTTGATTATCGATGGTGACAAATTGCAGCAATACTATAACGATTCCATCAAATCGAACTTCCATGCTGATCGAGTTGACGGTGATGTCATCGTTAATAGTGTCGGTGATGTGCTGCAAACCAATGTAGCTGGGCATGATGGTATAACCGTTACTGATGGTAGCGACACCAATGTTGGCCGTGATGCCGCTGAGGCGTTTGCCAAGGGTTCTGATTCAGTAAGTATTCAAGGCACTTGCGACCCACAGAATGAGAAAAAAACCACGCGTACCGTGGTAGTCAGCTTGTCTTCGCATACCGTTACAGCCATTGAAAATGGGCAGACCGTCCGTGTCATGCATATGTCTGCCGGTCAGGGCAATGATTATCAGACGGGCCAGTGCCAGCCGAGCGGCGACTTGTGCACGCCAACCTACTGCGATCCGAACTCCTACGACAACTGCACGCCTGACGGTGACTTCAAAGTGTGGCTCAAGTACCAGTCCCAAGATATGAGCGGCACCCTTACCCTATCGGATGGAAACACCGAGAAGTGGGATGTCAAGGATGTTGGATTCGTCAACTATTTCTCGAAAACAGGTTGCGCGATTCATCGCATCGCCACTCAAAGTGCGTTTAACGACAGCAGTATTCAGGCTATGGGGAAGAACACGTCCCATGGTTGCGTCGGCGTCGGCTGGGATCAGGCTGAATGGTTCTACAATTGGTGCCTGATGGGAACGACGGTTCACGTTCAGGCCTGATATGCGGGCTAACGGCAGAAAGACGCAAAGGCGGAAGACTGAATGTTCGGTTTCCGCCTTTACGCTATGTAAGATAAATCACGACAAATCATTGCCGAATAGCGAAAGGGGCGCTAGTGTTTAGCCCCACGTTCTGTTAGGTTGTCATAGGTACAAACGAGTGATTGGAGGCAGCGTACGGTGGCAGAGAACCAAGCGCCCAACGCCGCGGCTGACGTGGAGATGAGCCAGTATGTGGCTGATCGCACGCGAGTGAATGAAGACAAGATCAAGCAGGATGACGAGATCATCCAGCAGTTCGGCGACTATACGTACGGATGGCATGACACGGATTTCGCCGGAGAAGCGGCAAAAAAAGGCATTGACGAGAATGTCGTGCGCGCTATTTCCGCAGATAAGAACGAGCCGGAATGGATGCTGGAAAAGCGATTGGAAGGCTATCGCGATTTCATCAACCGTCCGATGCCTCAATGGGGTGTCGATCTGAAGGATTTCGACGCCGACGATTTCAAGTATTACGTCAAGCCGATCGACAAGCAGGCCACGACTTGGGAGGAATTGCCTGACGAGATCCGTGCGACGTATGACAAGCTCGGTATTCCCGAAGCGGAAAAAAGCCGTCTTGTCTCCGGCATCGCGGCACAGTACGAATCCGAGGTCATCTACAACTCAATCCAGAAGGATCTTGAAGACCAAGGCGTGATTTTCGTCGACACCGACACCGCGGTGCAGAAGTATCCGGAAATCGTCAAGAAGTATTTCGGCAAGTGCATTCCGAGCAACGACAACAAATTCTCGGCATTGAACACCGCCGCATGGTCGGGCGGATCGTTCGTCTACGTGCCGAAGGGTGTGCATGTCGATATTCCGTTGCAGGCATACTTCCGTATCAATACGCCGAATATGGGTCAGTTCGAGCGCACGTTGATCATTGCCGACGAGGGATCGTACGTGCATTATGTGGAAGGCTGCACCGCACCGATCTACTCGACCGATTCGTTGCATTCCGGCGTGGTGGAGATTTTCGTCGAGCCGCATGCCCGCGTGCGCTACACCACCGTGCAGAACTGGTCGAACAACGTTTACAATCTGGTGACGCAGCGTGCCTACGTGCGTGAAGGCGGCACCATGGAATGGGTCGATGGCAACATTGGTTCCAAGGCAACCATGAAGTATCCGGCCTGCATTCTCGCCGAGCCGTATGCGAAGGCCAGCACCATGTCGCTCGGCTTCGCAGGCAAGGGCCAGTATCAGGATACCGGTGCGAAGATGATCCATCTTGCCCCGCATACCAGCTCCACCATTGTGGCGAAGTCGATTTCCCGCGGCGGTGGACGTTCCGCATACCGTGGTCTCGTCAAAATCGTCAAGGGTGCCGAAGGATCGTCCAACTCGACGGTATGCGATGCACTGCTTGTCGATGAGTTCAGCCGCTCCGACACCTACCCGCATGTGGACGTGCGCGAAGATGACGTTTCCATGGCACATGAGGCTACGGTTTCCAAGGTTTCCGAAGACCAGCTGTTCTACCTGATGAGCCGCGGTCTTTCCGAAGAGGAGGCCATGGGCATGATCGTGCGAGGCTTCGTGGAGCCTATCAGCCGTGAGCTGCCGATGGAATACGCGCTTGAACTGAACCGACTGGTGGAATTGCAGATGGAAGGATCGGTGGGCTGATTACCATGGCACAAACTCAGGAAATCAATATTCCCGTTGCGGATCCGAACGATCCGTATGCGAATCCGGCAGCCATGCCCTCTTCGGCGGATCGCTCGCCGCGGTCATTTGATGTGGACGCATTTGAAGTGCCCGACCGCAAGCAGGATGATTGGCGTTATACCCCTGTGGAACGTGTCGAAGAGTTCTTCAACGCGTTCACGCCGTCGAACGAAACCCAGATTGCCGTCACTATGATCGACGGCACGGCTCTCACTGAAGGCGTGACCTATAGCGAGGGCAAGCCGGGAGACGCCGATACGGGCATCGTTTCCAAGCCCTGCGATCGTGTGTCCGCAGTGGAATGGAACTCCGCCTCCCGTGCCGGAATTCTGCGTATCGACGGTGAAATCAGCCAGCCGATACTCGTTAAGATTCATGGTGCCGGAACGGATCTGGACGCATTCCACCTGGTGATCATTGCCGCCGATCGCGCCCACGCTGACGTTGTGGTAGAGCATGACGGCGATGCACGTATCGCCGAAGGTGTGGAGATTCTCACAGGTAGGGACTCCCATGTGTCCACCACGTTCATTCAAGAGTGGAACAAGGGCTCCAAGCATGTGGGCAACCAGCGTATCCACTTGGGGGAGGGTGCGTCCCTGCGCCATTCCGTGGTCACGCTTGGCGGCGATGTCGTTCGGATTCGTATGGATCAGGATTTTGGCGGCGATCAAGGCGATCTCAACATGCTTGGCATCTACTTTGTGGATCCGGGCGAGCATATCGAACATCGCACCATGATTGTGCACAACCATCCCGAGTGCAAGAGTCGTGTGGTATATAAAGGCGCTCTTGACGGCAAGGGCGCGCACTCCACATGGGTCGGCAACGCGCTGATTGCTCCGACCGCGCCGGGTACCGACTCGTATGAGCTCAACCGCAATTTGGTACTTACTCCGGGCGCGATCGCCGATTCCGAACCGAATCTGGAAATCGAAAACGGCAACATCATCGGAGCCGGACATGCCTCTTCCGTCGGGCGCTTTGACGATGAGGAGCTGTTCTATCTGCAGTCTCGCGGCATTCCGGAAACCGAAGCCCGCAAACTTGTGGTGCGAGGCTTTTTTGGCGAACTCGTCGAGGAAATCGGCATTCCCGCAATCAGCGAACATCTCATGAACGTTATCGACAAGCGCCTGGCACGCGGCGAGAACGACGCGATCGCCCAGGTGTTGGAAGAGAAGTAGAACGTAGGAGCGAAAACCATGTCAACTCTTGAAATCAAAGATCTGTACGCGCACGTCGAAACCAAGGACGGCATCAAGCCGATCCTCAAAGGCGTGAACCTGACCGTCAACTCCGGTGAAACCCATGCCATCATGGGGCCGAACGGATCCGGCAAATCCACGCTGGCCTACACGCTGGCGGGCCACCCCAAGTACGTGGTCGATTCCGGACAGGTGCTGCTCGACGGCGAAGACATCCTCAAGATGACCCCGGACGAGCGAGCCAAGGCAGGCATCTTCCTAGCCATGCAGTATCCGGTCGAAGTGCCGGGCGTGTCGATGACCAACTTCCTGCGCACCGCAAAAACCGAAGTCGACGGCAAGGCTCCGGCCATCCGCACGTGGACCAAGGAACTGTCCGAGGCGATGAAGCGCCTGAAGATGGATCCGAAGTTCGCCACACGTTCCGTGAACGAGGGTTTCTCCGGCGGCGAGAAGAAGCGTGCCGAAGTGCTGCAGCTCGAACTGCTCAAGCCGAAGTTCGCCATCCTCGACGAAACCGACTCCGGCCTTGACGTTGACGCGTTGCGCATTGTCTCCGAAGGTGTGAACCGCGCCAAGGAAGCCAACCAGTTCGGTATTCTCATGGTCACGCACTACACGCGAATCCTCAAGTACATCAAGCCGGACATCGTGCATGTGTTCGCAGCCGGTCACTTCGTCAAGACCGGCGGCCCTGAACTGGCCGATGAGCTCGAGGAATCCGGCTATGACGCATACCTGCCGGAAGGATCCGATTCCGAAAGCGCGCTGGCATGACCGATTTTGCAGCGATTCGCAAGGAATTTCCGATCCTTGATCAGGAGATCCACGGCCATCCGCTCGTGTATTTGGATTCCGCGGCGACTTCTCAGAAGCCGCAATGCGTGATCGACGCCGAAAGCGATTTTTACCGCACCATCAACGCCGGCGTGCATCGTGGAGCGCATGAGCTTGCCGCACGCAGCACCATGGCGTTCGAAGAGGCACGTGCCAAAGTCGCACGTCTTGTCGGCGCCAACTCCGCTGAAGGCGAAGAGGAGATCGTTGTCACCTCCGGCGCCACCGCAGGACTGAATCTGCTAGCCACCGCATTCGGCAACGCATCGCTGGGACGTGGGGGAGAAGCGGCACGACGTTTCGCTGTGAAGCCGGGAGACGAAATCGTCGTATCCAAGGCCGAACACCACTCCGTGCTATTGCCGTTCCAGGAGCTTGCCGTGCGTACCGGAGCGGCATTGAAATGGTTCGATCTGGACAGTGAAGGTCGCATCCTTTCCAACACTGCGGACGAGGTGATCACCGAACGCACAAAGATCGTGGCCGTCACCCATGTGGGCAACACCACCGGTGCCATCACCGACATCGCGCCGATGGTGAAACGTGCGCACGAGGTAGGCGCGGTGGTTGTGCTCGACGCATGCCAGTCCGTACCGCACCTGAAGATCGACCTCCACGCTTTGGACGTTGACTTCGCGGCATGGAGCGCGCATAAGATGTACGGCCCGACCGGTGTCGGCTTCCTCTACGGCAAGCGCGACATGTTGGAGGCGTTGCCACCGGCGAATTTCGGTGGATCCATGGTGGAACTTGCCTGGATGGATCAGGAAGCCCAATACATGGCTCCTCCTGCGCGTTTCGAGGCGGGCACGCAGCCGGTCGCGCAGGTCGTTGCGGCCGGTGTCGCGGCCGAATGGCTGATGAATATCGGCATGGAGAATCTCGAAGCCCACGAGCGCGTTATCGCAGGCGAACTCCTCAAGATGGGGCAGATCGACGGCGTGCGCATTCTCGGACCGCAGACCAACGAGCAGCGCATCGGCACGGTGGCTTTTGAAATCGACGGCGTGCATCCGCATGATGTTGGCCAGTTCATCGATGCGCAGGGCATCGCCATTCGTGTCGGACATCATTGCGCGCAGCCGGTCCACCGTCACTTCGGCGTGTACGCATCCAACCGCGCATCCAGTGGCATCTACAATTCCGTCGAAGACGCGCAGGCATTGGTTGAGGCGTTGAAGAAGGTCCGTCCGTTTTTTGGAGTTGAGTAACGCATATGAGTGATTTTGCAATGTCTGGCGACGATCTCGAGCAGATGTACCAAGAGGTCATTCTCGAAGCCTCGAAGAATCCGCATGGCAAGGAGCATTTCGCTCCGGATCTGGCTTCCGAAAACGCCTCCCAGGCGGGAAAGACCACGGTTCAGGCAACCCACGAGTATTGCACTCCCGGCGAGTCCCACCAGTTCAATCCGACCTGCGGAGACGAGGCCACCGTGCATGTGGAGGTTTCCGACCAGGAGCCGCACGTTATCGAACGACTGGTGTGGGACGGTCACGGCTGCTCCATTTCACAGGCCAGCCTTTCGGTGATGGTGGATCTGGTGGAAGGCAAAACCGTGGATGAGGCCATGGAATTGGCCGGAACGTTCCATAAGCTCATGGAATCACGCGGCAAAGGCTTGGACGATGAATCCGCCGAGGAATCGTTGGAAGACGGCATCGTGTTCCAAGGAGTGTCCAAGTATCCAATGCGTATCAAGTGCGCGCTGCTCGGATGGGAAGGCATGAAGGACTCCGTGGCCAAGGCATTGGCCGCGAAAGCCTGACAAGTATTGTTCTATGGTGGAAAGCAGGATGTTTCCCGTGCTTCGTGCGCCGCGTTCTACAACGGGCGAAACACGTGAGACAAACTCCAGCCAACGCGATAGGCTACTCAACGGAACATATTCGAATCATATATGGAGCGACAATGAGCGATACCTTGGTACCTGAACCGCAAGCCTCGATTTTCGATTCCGTGGCCAAGGCATTGGGCAATGACGAGGCCGCGGCGCGTCGCGTCATGCTTAACCCAAATCTCGCCAAAGGATTCAAGGACGGCAAACCAGTGGAAATCGAACACGAAGACACCAAGCAGGACGCTTGTGGCTGCGGCAATCAGGCTGGAGCATGCGGTTGTTCCGAAGAACAGGATGACGGCATCGCGTTGAAGGCTATTGACGACATTGGTCGAGCTACTGCGGCCGACGTGAAGGAAGCGTTGCATCAGGTCATTGATCCTGAGCTTGGCATTGATGTGATTGATTTGGGATTGGTGTATGGCATTGAGATCGATGAGCTTGGTCGTGCCATTATCACGATGACATTGACCACTCCGGCATGCCCGTTGACTGATCTGATCGAAGACGAGTGCGCGAGCACGCTTGCCGGCCTCGTCGAGGAATTCCGCATCGACTGGACGTGGCAACCGCGTTGGAGCATGGAAAAGATCACGCCGGAAGGTCGCGAGCAGTTGGCTGCGCTCGGCTTCAATTTCGACAATCTGCCAAAATACTGACAGAAAATCTGTGATATATCAACCTGATATTGCTGATATGTTGATTCCGCAGCGAAACTGCATGTTCGTTGCGGAATTTTTTGTAAAACAGATTTTGATGATATTTGATTGGATATCATCATCAAGAAAAAATGGCACAGAAAAAGCGTGCTCCCGACGCCGGGAAGCACGCTTTTGTTCTGTGTGCGGCAGAACGTCAGTCGTCGACCACGGTACCCTTCGGCACCACGGTGATGCCTTCCGGCGTGACGGTGAAGCCACGGGCCAGATCATGTTCGGTATCGATACCGACGGTCGAATTCTCGGTAAGCACAACATTCTTGTCGAGGATCGCCTTGTAGACGCGTGCTCGACGATTGATGGTCACGCCGTCGAACAGAATCGAATCGACGACCTGGGACCACGAGTGGATACGCACGTTCGGCGAAAGCACGGAATGATGCACTTCACCGCCCGATACGATGACGCCAGGGGAGACGATCGAGTCGGTGGCGTGTCCGAGACGGTCGCGACCGGCATGGACGAACTTCGCTGGCGGCAGATTGCCGGACAGCGTGTAAATCGGCCATTCGGTGTTGTACAGGTTGAATTCCGGCACATACGAGATCAGATCCATATGCGCATCGTAGAACTGCTTCAGAGTACCCACGTCGCGCCAGTAGGCATGATCGGTCGGCGTCGCTCCCGGAATCTCGTTGGAGTTGAAGTCGTACACGCCAGCCTCGTTACGGGCCGCGAAGTACGGTGCGATATCGCCGCCCATATCATGCTTGGTGTCTTCGGCCTTCTCGTCAAGCGCCAAAGCTTCGAACAGGGCGTCGGTGTTGGCCACGTAGTTGCCCATGGAAGCAAGAATGGAGTTCGGATCATCTGGCAGGCCGGTCGTGGTCTGCGGCTTCTCCTGGAAGCTCTTGATCATATTCGGGTGCTCCGGATCAACCTCGATCACGCCGAACTGGTTGGACTGGCTGATCGGCTGGCGAATACCCGCCACCGTGAACTCCGCGCCGGATTCGATATGCTGCTGCACCATCTGCTGGAAATCCATGCGGTAGACGTGGTCGGCGCCGACGATCACCACAATATCCGGCTGCACGTCCTCGATGATGTTGATGGTCTGGTAGATGGCGTCGGCAGAGCCGAGATACCAGTGCTTGCCAAGTCGCTGCTGAGCCGGAACAGGGGAGACGTAGTTGCCGAGCAACGGCGAAAAACGCCACACCGTGGAAATATGACGGTCAAGCGAATGGGACTTGTACTGGGTGAGCACCACGGTCTGCATATAGCCTGAATTGACCAAATTGCTCAGCGGGAAATCAATCAGACGGAACACGCCGCCGAACGGGACGGCGGGCTTTGCCCGGTCTCTGGTCAAAGGCATCAGACGAGTGCCTTCGCCTCCTGCAAGCACGATGGAAAGAATTTTCGGATTCTTTGCCATGAGAACTCCTCTCCTAGAGCGTCGTTACGACACCGCACACATTGGTCGGTCTGCATCATCGCAAACCACTTACGCACTCAATAATTGCATATTTTCTGCAACATGCAAGGAGTTTGCATCGCGAGTCTTGAAAATTTGCTGACTGTTTCAGTGAACAGCTGTTGAATAGAAGGCCACGGCGCTCGATGCGGCGACGTTAAGACTGTCCACTCCGTGGCTCATGGGAATCTTGACCGTCAGGTCGGCGCGGGAGATGGTGTGATGCGACAGACCGTCGCCTTCGGTGCCGAAAATCAGCGCCAATTTGTCGATATGGTCCTTTTCGCCGTTGTCGTTGTTCAAACGACGAACAAGCTCCTCCAGCGAAATGGAATCGTCTTCAAGGGCCATCGCAACGGTGGTGAACCCAAGATCGCGCAATTCCTGCATGCCGGTGAATGGCCAGTAGTGTTTATCATCTCCGCCGATACGAGTCCACGGAATCTGAAACACCGTGCCCATCGACACGCGGGCGGCGCGTCGATACAACGGATCGCCGCAGGAGGGCGTCACCAACACTGCATCGACGTTCAACGCGGCGGCTGATCGCATGAGGGCTCCGACATTGGTGTGGTCAACGATGTTTTCCATGACCGCGATGCGTCGTGCGCCGCGACACACCTCCTCGACGCTGGGCAGTGGCCAGCGTTTCATCGCGGCCAGGGCGCCACGATGCAAGCGGTAGCCGGTCAGCTGCTTGAGCTGTTCAGGGGATGCCACGTACACGGGAATGTCGGTGCCCCAACGTTGGTCGATGCGTGCGAAGGTTTCCGACATGCCTCCGATCCACGGTTCTTCGACAAGCAGGGAAATCGGTTCCCGGTCGGCGGTCAGCGCGCGATCGATGACTTTCGGCGATTCCGCGATGAACAGGCCCTTGCTGGGTTCAAGCTTGTTGCGAAGCTGGATTTCCGTGAGATTCGTGTATGCCGACACGCGCTCGTCGTCAATGGAATCAAGATGGATGAACTGCATGTGATCGATCTTTCGCCGAATAGCTTTCAGATACAAGAAAACCCCTTGTTTCCAAGGGGTTTGCTGGTGTCCGGAGCGGGACTTGAACCCGCACGCCTGTATAAATAGGCACTAGCACCTCAAGCTAGCGCGTCTACCATTCCGCCACCCGGACAGGTGCGTTGCTCAGCGGCAACAAACGAAAACTATAGCAGATGCTCGGTGTGATGCAAGTCTCGGCGTGTCGCGCGGAATTACGCCATTGGTATCCGAGGTGCTGGTAGGCTCTGAAACTATGACTGATGCCCTTTTCCTGCTTGATACGGAACATGATGATGTGCCGGTGAACAGTGACGAATTGAACGCCGGATGGAAATTGACGTTGCCCCAGTCGGTGCGTCGACATGCCATTCAGGCCATGCGTCTGAAAGACGGTGACGAATTGCAGCTTTCCGACGGTAAAGGGCTACGTATCCACGCGGTGTTGCGCGATGCGCAACAAGGAATCGCGGAAGTGTCGAGCTTCGGCAAAGAACCGCAGCCTACCACCAAACTCGCTTTGATCCAAGCGCTGGCGAAAACAGGACACGATGAGCAGGCCATCGACACCGCAACGCAGATCGGTGTGGATGAGGTGATTCCATGGCAGGCTGATCGTTCCATCGCCAAATGGAAGGCGGGGCGCACCGATAAGAAGTGGCGGCAAGTGCTTGATGCCGCCACTGAACAATCCCGACGCTCCTGGACGCCGGAATTGGGGGAGTGCGTGACCAGCAAGCAGTTGATTGCCATTTGCAAGCGTGCCTGTGTGCACGGCGACATGGTGATTGTGCTGCACCAGGATGCTACCAAAACTTGGAGCCAGCTGGAGGAAGCGATCGCGGTGCTTTCCGACAAATGCTTGCAGGACGGGCGCCAGCGCACCGTGTACGTGGTGGTCGGCCCGGAAGGCGGCATCAGCGATGCTGAAATCGAATCCTTCACCAATGCGGGAGCTGAAGCATGCGTGCTTGGAAGCAATATTCTGCGAGCGTCGACAGCTGGTCCCGTCGCGTTATCGCTGCTCGCACGGGCGTTGGGACGATTCATCTGACGCCACACGCCGGCGAAATGCGGCGGATTATCCCGGTTGCGCAATAGCATGGGTACCGAAGGACAACCAGCATTAAGGAGCATTATGAGCGACAAGGATTGCCTGTTCTGCAAGATCATCGCAGGAGAAATTCCAAGCGAAAAAGTGTATGAGGACGATACCACCTACGCATTCAAGGACATCAATCCGAAAGCCAAAGTACATGTGCTCGTGGTGCCTCGCAAGCATTATGCGAACGTGACCGAGCTTGCGGCGGCCGATCCCCAGCAGCTCGCCCACATGGCTCAGGTCGCGCAAAATATCGCCGACCAGGAATTCCACGGTGCCTTCCGCCTGATCTTCAACACCGGAATTGATGCTGGCCAGACGGTACTCCACGTGCATGCTCACGTGCTGACCGGCGAAAAGCTTGACGAATAATCTTCCCTTTCCCCATATATCGACGTCAGAAGAGGTTTTGTGGCCACTACTACACGTACCATCGCGATTCCGCAGCAGCTTGACCCGGTGACCGTGCTCGGACCGGTCGACGAGGTCCTTCGGGAAGTGGAACGTGCGTTCCCCGACTTGACCATTATCGTCAGAGGCAACCGCATCGCGATCATGTCACGTTCCAGCAAATCCGAATCCCAAGCCGCACAGGCCGAGCATGTGATCGAAAACATCATCCAAGCCGCATATACGGCTCCGATGGACGCCGATACGGTGCGACGCATGCTCGATCAAAACGTGTTGAAAAATCCTGTGCGTGCTACTCGCCCGGGCCATGGACGTGTAGTGGAGGAACTACGGCTGGCCGATCGGCAACAGGAGCATACCTCCAATCGCGAGAATCATGCGGACCGACGCAAACCGCATGTGCCCGGAGTGATCACCTTTGCGCTCGGCAAGCCGGTGCGTGCCAAAACGGCTGGTCAGATCACATATGTCAATGCCATCGAATCACATACCATCACATTTGCCATCGGACCGGCAGGCACCGGCAAAACATACCTTGCAGTGGCGAAAGCGGTACGCGCATTCCAAGATAGGCAGGTGCGCCGCATTATCCTGACCAGACCAGCCGTCGAGGCGGGAGAAAGCCTTGGTTTTCTTCCTGGCACATTGAACGAAAAAGTCGATCCATATCTGCGTCCGCTATATGATGCGCTTTCTGACATGCTCGGGGCGGACCAGCTCAAGCGCTACATGGATGACGGCACCATCGAAGTCGCACCGCTCGCATATATGCGTGGACGCACGCTCAACGATGCATTCGTGATCCTCGATGAGGCGCAGAACACCACCGAACAACAAATGAAGATGTTCCTGACCCGACTAGGCTTCAATACGAAAATGATTATCACCGGCGACGTGACGCAGGTCGATCTGACAGTACCGAAATCCGGGCTCGCCACCATCGAACGCATCCTTGACGGCATTGACGACATCGCATTCGCCCACCTCAAACCGGAAGACGTAGTGCGACACGCGCTTGTCGGCAAAATCGTCGCAGCGTACGACCGACACGCGGCCATTGCCGGCGACCACAGCAGACACGCCACGGGCAAAACCACATCCAGGCAAACAAGCGAGCAAATCGAAAGGAACGCTGAATGAGCGTCGAGGTAACCAACGAAACCGTCTGGCAAATTGACGGCAAGGTGTTCTCCGATCTTGGCATATGGGTGATGGACCAAATGCGGGTCAGCACGCAATCCGACCTGACCATCATGTTCGTAGACCCCGATCCCATCGCCCAACTGCACATGCGTTGGATGAATCTTGAAGGCCCCACCGACGTGATGAGCTTCCCCATGGACGAGCTGCGCCCAGGAGACGGCCGAACTGTGATGGAAGGCGTGCTTGGAGATATCGTGATTTGCCCGTGGGTGGCTGCGCAGCAGGCGCTCGCGGCCGGACATAACACCATGGAGGAAATGATGCTGCTGACGATTCATGGCATCCTCCACCTACTCGGATACGACCATGCCACCCCAGAACAGGAGCGTCAGATGTTCGGTCTGCAGCGACAGCTGCTACTCACCTTCTTCGCGCTTCGCCAGGGAGCGGGGACGCAGGCCATCCTTCCGCCGGATACGCCGGACGCGCTCGCCGAATGGGATAGGCAGCATGGCACGGGACGGCAGATCGCCAAATAATGATTGACGTTGCCGGTAGCATATCGTCCGGCATGATGGGGGCTGAATTATGCAGGCAACAATGATTGCGATGATCGTGGTGCTCGCCGTGGTGGCGCTGCTGTTGGTCTGGCTGTCGCTTTCAATGGCCGCGACTGAAGGCGCTGTGGGACGTGTGACCAGGGCGAGCCTGAATAACCTTATTCTCGAAATTCAAACGGATGCCGAGCTTTCGCAATTCATACGCGACAAGAAAATCAGGCGCATTCATAAGGTTCAGCGGTTGGTGGCCGATCGCTATGCCACCGCCGGATCGTGCGCGTTCTTCCGCATCTGCTGCAATGTGGTTGATGGTGTGCTCGTGACGGTGATTGCGGGCATGTTGGACGCTCCACTATGGGCCGAATTACTTGCCGGATTTGTTTTTGCCATCGTCATTGCGGTGATTTCGCTGTTGGTGCGTCCGCGTAGTGCCGGGGCATCCAAGCCAGTCGACATTATGCTGCAGCATGTGGATGCTGTTTCCATTGCGGTTCTATTAACCCCATTCGCAAAAATCGGGGGGCAAAAAGGCGCGAAGCGTCGCGGCAGTGATCTTTCCGACGACGAGGAGCTCGAAAAAATCCAGATCGAACAAGGACGGGCAACCATTGACCGTCTGGTCGAAGCCAACGATTTCGATCCTGAAGTTTCCGAAATGCTGCGCAATGTGCTCACGCTTTCCGAAACGCTGACTCGTGAGATCATGGTGCCGCGCACCGACATGATTTGCATCGAGCGAGACGAAACGTTGGAGAATATGCTTAAGCTTTGCTCCCGTTCCGGATTCTCACGTGTGCCGGTCATCGGCGACGATGTGGACGATCTGGTCGGCGTGGCTTATTTGAAAGATGCCGTGCGCGCGACGACCTTCAACCATGCGGCGATGACACGCGAAGTCGAATCGATAGTTCGTGACCCCATGCTCGTGCCGGAATCCAAGCCGGTCGACGATCTTTTCCACCAAATGCAGCGCACACGCCAGCATGTCGCCATTGTGGTGGATGAATATGGCGGAATCGCGGGCATGGTCACCATCGAAGATGCCATCGAGCAGATTGTGGGCGAACTGGAAGACGAACATGATCGCACGCAACATGCCGATCCGGAACGGATCGGTGACAAGAAATGGAGCATGCCCGCACGCACGCCTATCGCCGACTTGGAAGAGATTTTCGAAATCGACATTGACGAGGATGATGTCGACACCGTTTACGGCTTGCTGACCAAGCTGTTGGGACGTGTGCCGATCGTCGGATCCTCCGCAGTCACTCGAGGCTTGCGCATGACCGCGGTCGACTCCGCAGGACGCCGCAAAAAAGTGTCGACCATTGTGGTGGAGCCGGCCCACGTCGAGGGCGTGGACGAAACTGAAACACGTAACGAAGAACATGCGGATGATGCCGAAAAGGCATCCGACAACGATAAGGATTCCAAAGACAAGCATGACTGACGCAGCAACAACCGAGACGACTTCCGACCATTCCGATTCCGCCACGCCCGTTCCATATCGGTCCGGTTTCGTTGCCGTGGTCGGGCGTCCTAACGTGGGCAAGTCGACGTTGATCAACGCGTTGATCGGTACGCAGATCGCCATCGCATCATCTCGCCCGGAAACCACTCGTAAAGCCATTCGTGGCATTTTAACCACGGATAATGCGCAGATCGTTTTGGTTGATACGCCTGGCATCCATCGACCGCGCACACTACTTGGGCAGCGTCTGAACGATGTTGTGGACGAGTCGCTCGCCGACGTGGACGCCGTTGCTTTCCTGCTGCCTAGTAATCAGGAGATTGGTCCCGGCGACAAGCGCATTTTGAGCCGTCTGCGTTCTGATTTCGCAGTCAAGCGAGATGATGGCACATTCAAATGGAAGGTGCCGCTGGTTGCCATCGTTACCAAGATTGACGAATTAAGCCGTGACGGGCTGATCAACAAGCTCATTGAAATCAACGAATTCGCCGACTTCACCGATATTGTGCCAGTCAGCGCGCTGAAGCATGACAATCTTGCGGAAGTCAAGAACGTGCTTATCGAGAACATGCCGGAAGGCCCGCAAATGTACCCGGCCGAGCAGATCACCGAAGAAATACCAGAAGGTTCCTCAGCGGAACCGGCCCGTGGCGGATTCCTG